>Ga0209394_1000998_pt1 | contig 18449 bp, 21 predicted proteins | sample JNZ201metaG_FD_184122 | JGI IMG/M metagenome (GOLD analysis project Ga0209394, IMG submission 184122) | Hot spring microbial communities from Jinze hot spring, China to study Microbial Dark Matter (Phase II) - JNZ 20120812A (SPAdes) (version 3) ... | reverse complement strand
TAAGCCATCAGCCTAAACCACTAAAAACCATACCTATAAGGATGGTTAAGCCTAAGAAAACTCCCGCATAAGCTTCTCCGCGTACCCTTTATCCTTAAAGGCTTTCAGCCTCTTCACCGTCGTTTCATACGCGTCTATAACTTCTTCCTCCAAGGTTTTAGCGTAATTCGCCTCAGGATCTATCTCATCAAGCATATGGATTAGTAGCTCTCTCTCCTCCTTCGGCATCACCCTACTATCTGTCATCGCCGCCGCCCTTGCATGGATTCCTTCATCTAAAAGGTACTTTAAGGCTTTAAACGGATACTCGTAAAACTCCCCCATCGCCCCAGTCCTCCAAGTAAAACCTTCAGGCGTAGCAGCCTTAAAAGAGACCCTAACGTAAAGCTTAGCCTTAAACTCGGCAAGCCTCTTAACGTAATCCCTATCGTTTCCAAGAATTATCCCATTCGTCTCAAGAATGAAGAGGGGATATTTAGATTCACTAATAAAGCTAAGGACGGCTAATAAATGCTCCTTCCCAATGGTCGGCTCACACCCGGATAGCCGAAGCTTATTAACCTTCGGGATAACCCTCCTCCAATAATCTGAGTAAGTTATTCCGTCCTCAGCGGCCTTAAACAGGTTTTGCGCGGCCAGTCTAGGGGAATAGAAACTTCCAAACCTCTCCGGGAAATCCCTCGACCAATTACTCCAGCAGTAAATACATCGTAAACAGCAGCCGACAGCATAACCAGTAGCTATCCCCCCGTAGACGGGAACAGAGTAAAAATCCGTATACTTTCTCTCCAATCTTTCACTCCCCTGCCTAGTCACTATCCTCTCGGTTTCCTTCGCTAACTCCAAGGGGTTGAAGGGCTTAAAGCCTTGAGTTAGAAACCTCTGATACCCCATTATTCCACGATTTCAATACTCTGAGGAAACATTTAAACGCCGCGTCCTTCAGATAGGCCTTCATGGTAGAAGCATTCCCCTACACTCCAGAACAAATAAGGAAATATAATGGTGGAAAGGTCGTCGTAACGGAGGCGCTTGAGAAGGGCATCAAGATAGACTAACCGAGATGTAAGGAAAATTGGTCTAAAAGCTAGTGGCGGAACGCTTGGAATCCAGGAACTTTTAGAGAGCAACGTGGAAACTCCTAAGGAAACTGGGCTTAGTAAAAACCGCTTAATCGGGTGTTCATCAATATGCCTCCATAGGTAAAAAAGGAGAAAGACTAATTCTTGATCCTTCAGGTTTTCCCCGTTAAGCCAGCTATTATTACCATTATTTGACATAACGTCAAAGCTGATGTTACATATTTTCCTCGCGAAGCCCCTTCAATTTTCCTTATCCATTCATATGACCTTCTGCCCAGAGTGGGATGGTTGCCAAGCCAATAAACGAAAACGTTTACGTCTATGTAGCCCTCTGGGTCCGGGTCCACCATTTTCTCATAACCTCTATTACAAATTCGTCAAGGTCTTCCGGCCATTTCGTTATCTTGAAGGTGCCAAAGTATTTGTCGGCTACAGGCTCAAGAGGCTCTATCATGATGCCCTTCTCGTCCGCTCTTATTTTAACGTAGCCCCCCTCCTTCACTCCAGCCTTTTCCCTCATGCTTTTAGGGATGATAATCCTGCCTTTTTCATCCACCTTTACGGCTGCCATAATCTTTATCCCACCAAATACAAAGTGGAAACTATATTATTTTCATAAAACTTCTTAGAAGTTGGTTTAAATGTTGTTGGAACTGAATTTTCCAACAACGCAAAAGCAAAGGACTTTTAGCTGAGCGCTGCTTTGTGGTTTAATTCTTTAAGCTTCTTACGTCTTGCTTTAATCTATGTATTGATTGTTAATGGGAGGCTTATTAGGCGTGGTGAGCTTCTTCTTAGCCTAGACTTTCTTGAATGATATGACGATGAGCTTACGGGTTTGAATATTGGTAAGGTCTGCCGCCCCTTTAAGATTACCGTTAGGTATGTTGAGTTCCTCATGGTTGTACGTTATCTTTTCTCAATGCCTTATAGGCAGCTTCACTAGGGCTTTGAATAGGCTCATCCCCAAGCTTCCATCGGTTGATTACTCCTGGGTTAGGAGGCGTATATTAACGCTTAACACATCTTTACGCGGTTCGCTGAGGGTTTCCAGTGAACCAGTCACTATAGCCTTAAGAACCTACCTACACCTTTAAATTAAAGGTTAGCCTAAATACTTAACCACTCCTTCACAGTTAGCCGTCCGTAAAAGCCTTACTCGGTATTCGCCGGTATAAGGAACCCTTAAATACTTCAAGCAACCAATAACTACTGGTAGCCATGACCGAGGTCGTTTCTAGCGTAGTAGCTAACATTATCGCCGAGTACGCTAAGAAAATCGTTGAGAAGGCACTCCAAGGAAAACGTATAACAGCCCCGGAGCTAATGGTCCTAGTCGTATCCGAAATGGATAGACGACTAACATCACAAATAGAATCACTAAGAAGAGAATTCGAAGCCAGATTTAAAGGACTTGAAGATAGATTTGAAGGAAGGCTTAAGGGCCTTGAGGACAGATTCGAAGCCAGGCTTAAGGGCCTTGAGGACAGATTTGAGGGTAGGTTTAAGGAGTTCGAAGGGAGGTTTAAGGGCCTTGAGGACGGACTTAAGGCTTTAAACGCTAGGGTTGAGGACCTAAAGTTCTACATGGATCAATACCATAGGGAACTAAACGGAAGGATTAAGAAAATCGAGGAGAAACTCGGAATATCATAGAACCCCGCTTAACTTAAGCCTCCTACAGCCTAAACGAATAGCCCCAACACCATTACCAACTCCACACGAGCCGATGCAAGGCTTTAACACGAAGCTAATGAAGACTACATAACTAGGCCGTAAAGCTAAAACAAAAAGGCTACAATAAGTCCGGTGGATGGGTTACGCGCTTACATGGTAGGAAGAAGCGCTACATTAAGATCCACTTCGCGGTAGACGTTAAGACTAAGGAGGTTTTAGCTATGAAGGTAACCACTGATGATGCTCACGACTCGGAGGCGGCATTAGTCAACGATGCATTTAGGCTTAGGAGGGTTTCCGAGGCCGTTATGGATGGAGCTACGCTAATACTGAAGCCTATAGGCTTCTTAGGGTGTAAAAACCATTATTAAGCCTAGGCTTAACGCTAGAGTCGATAGAGGCCCTCCTGAAAGACGTAGAATGGTTAGGCTTATTAGAAGGATGGGAGATGGGGAATGGACGAGGATAATGGGCTACGGTAGACGCTGGACTGTTGAAACAGCCTTCTCAACATTCAAGCGTACCTTCGGCGATTACCGCATGGCCAAGGAGCTAAAAATAAAAGCATTCATATACAACCATAAACCTATAAACATAAACCTAACACCAAAACAAAATTGTATGGAGGAAAGAGAGTTTTGTCCCTTTTGGGAATGATATGCTCTCATTTTCAGAAGCCCTTAAAGATTATTAAGGGGAGCCTCTAAGAATATGCTTTTCTAAATCTTCTGTACTATGGCTTAGTTGTCGCGTCTATGATTTATGTTTACGCTTTTCCTGAGGTTTAGAAGGGGCTTATAGAGGGGCTGAGAGGGGAATTTAGGGAAGTGTTCTCGTGGCTTGTTGAAGCCTACATGAGCGGTAATTTTCCTTTAGCCGCGATCCTAACATTTTTGATAAACCTTACCCTAGGTTCATTCGTCTATATTACGCTCCCCTCCCTCACTATACCATTCGGCGGAGTTATAATAGGGCTTGTAAGGGCTATTTCGTGAGGTCTATACCTAGCTCCTACAACTCCAGAGCTAGCCCAAGCCATGATCACCCACTCCATAACCCTAATATTGGAGGGGCAGGCCTACATTTTAGCCATATTTTCATCTACCCTGCAATGAAAGGGTATAATACGCCCTAAGAGCATTGGAGAAAAGAAGAGGTCGAAAGCGTACATTATTGGACTTAAGAAGACCGCCCACCTCTACATACTTGTTACCTTACTTCTCGCCACCTCAGCCATTTACGAAGCTATCGAAGTCATATATATCGTTGGAAAAATCCGTTAAACAATATTATCACACCGATTCTTTCAGTTCTCATCCTATTTTCCTCAAGGCACTTCAGGCACTTCCATGCTTTTTGGCTCAATTAAGAACAAGAAAGTCTAGGCTAAGAAAATTCTGGCAGATCATAATGGAAATGTGTGCAGCCATGCAAGTGCAATAAAACTTGGAACACTATGGTCCATGATGGCATTCCCATCAGATAAGAAAGTTCTAATAGCTTCAGGACATCCTTGCAAAGCCCATTACAAAGAAGATAAAAGACTTAATTACACGTTAGTTAGAAAACGCAGAAAATGAATCTTAAACCCCGTGAAATTAAAACCAAAAACCTGCTATCTAACGCAAAAAGATCAAAAACCCTTCTCGGCTATGTTTTCGCCCTTTTCTTATTAAAGACACTAACAGAATAAATAATCACATTTCCTTTCAGTTTTGTCGTGTGTTAATTAATCACAAAAGCTGCGTATGTTGCCAAACTCTATTTATTTTATCTTCACTTTCATTCGTTGTTACTTTGATTTCGATGTGGGCTTTTGTAACCGTTTTAGTATCGTCAGGTTTCTCTGCTTTTACATTGACCTTCAGAGCGCTCACTGAGACTCGCATTTTCTTGCTCATAAGATAAAATATTTGTGAAATGCGTCCTGCGAAGCTCGTGACGCCGAGTTCAAGGGCAGTAGGACCCTTATCGGTGCCCAGTTCTGGAGGCAAATTAAGGCAGACACGATGGAATCTTCCATTATCTATATATCGCCTAATTGCTCGTGCTGTGTTTTGCTCGTTCGATCATCACACAAACGCCATACATCACGTCAACGTCATTCTTTTCGCAAAATTTGATGGCTTTTTTCTGCATCCAAACTTTCATGATTCCAAGTCTCTTGCAAGTTTCAACCGTATCCTCCGTTACTTTCGGAGGGAGTGCTTCAAAAACGGAGCGGCGTTACTTACCGGGCAATTAAAAGCTACCTGATGAGCTTGCGGAGAGTAGCTTTTTAAGCGTAGCTAGGGTTGATCTGGCTTTATCCATCACTACCTCCTTACTACTTGTCGCTACCTCCTTAAACTCGTAGTCCACTCCGGCTAGTTTTGATACGGCTAGTGTTACGAGCTTAGGGAAGCTTTCGCCGTACCCCCCTTCAAGTGTGGCTAGAACCCTCCCATTACTATACTTTTCAGCCGCTTCCACTACGAAGTCGTAGATGCGGGAGAATCCTTGGGCTGAAAGCGACATATTGGTTATGGGCTCATCCTTATGGGCGTCGAAGCCCGCAGACACTAGGACGATCTCCGGCTTAAACCGTTCCATTAACGGTTGTAGTAGCTCGTCTATAACCATGGAGTAGACGTCGTCCCCTGATCCCGGCGGTAGGGGTACGTTAACCATGAAGCCTTTGCCCTCGCCCTCACCGATCTCCCACGCGTACCCGGTTCCAGGGTATAGGGTTCTGGGGTCTTGGTGTAAGTCCACCTTTAACACCTTACCGTTCGAGTAAAGGATTTCCTGTGTACCATTCCCGTGGTGGCAGTCGTGATCCAGGATGAGGACCCTGTTCAAGCCTTTACTTAAGAGGTACCTAGCGGCTATAGCCACGTTGTTAAAGATGCAGAAACCCGCTGTCGGAGCGCTTAACGCCCTACCAGCGATCCCCGCGTGGTGTCCAGGCGGCCTTACGAGGCCGAATACCTTTTTCGCTTCACCGCTTAGGATCATGTCGCAGCCCTTCAATACGCCGCCTACCGCGTAGAGGGCTACCTCGTAGCTATCCTTACTTACGGGTGTATCCGCATCTATATAGCCGCCTCCCCCTTCACATAGCCTTCTAACCATAGCTACGTAGCTCGGGTCGTGAACCAGTTCAACCTCGCTTGGTGAAGCAAGCCTCGGCTTAACCACCCTACACGCCCCGGACAACATAACCCTTGAGGAGGAAAGCTCCCTAAAGGAGGATTCAACTCTCCTAGGAGATTCAGGGTGGCCGAAGCCGGTATGATGCTTTAGGAAGACTTCATCGTATATAACGACCGTCGCCATACGTCGGGCTACCTCCAACCTTAAACGGCAGGTTACTCCTACTCTAACGTTTAAAAAGCTTCCTCCGCACCTCCTCTTCAACTACCGATAGGAGCTCTTTAACTATTGCCTCGCCAAGCTTAAAGTCTGCTTTAACCTCGGCTTCAAGTGTTAGCTCTTGAGCTAGCCATGGGGCTATTAGGTACCTCCTTCCCTTAACGCTAGCTACCGTTTCTTTAACCTCGGCTTTAACAACCTTAAGGGGTATGTCGGGGGCTAAGTAGAATAGTATGCTTGCTTCAACAGTTCCTCCATGCCTAGATACCAAGGCCTTACCAAGCTTCTCCCTTAATAGGTCGTCGATTACGCTCCATAGGTCGAAGATAACGGCTTTAACCTCGGGGTTCCCGCTTCTTAACGCTCTAACGGCTGCTTCCACTAAGCCTGTATTACCGCCATGACCGTTGACGACCACCAGGTTACGGAAGCCGTTCCTAACCAGTTCACCGAGGACCTCTTTAAGAAGGGATAGGTAGAGCTCAGCGGATAGGCTTAGAGTACCCTTAAAAGCCCTATGTTCAACGGAGAACCCGTAGGGGATTAAGGGGATGTAGGCGTAACCTATCCTTTCGGCTAGTTTCTCCGCTATCCTTTCAGCTATAATGCTATCAGTGCTTAACGGTAGCGACGCATGCCATTCGAAGGACCCACATGGAACCACTACGCCCCATCCTCCCTCGGTGAGCCTCTCAACAGCCTCGTCGCTATTCATTAACCCGAGCCTAACGGTCAACGCCTCCACCCATACGTTTAACTAAAGCCGTAAGCTTTTAACCTTAAATGGGGTTGAGGGTGAAGCAGGTTAGGTTGAAGAGCGTTGACGGCGTCGAACTCGCGGGTAAATTCTTCATTCCGGGGGCTGGCCGCCATCCAACGGTTTGCTTATGCCATGGGATACCGGTGGGGAAGCCGCAGCCCGATGATAAGGGTTATGAGGGGCTCGCCGAAGAATTTTGTAACGCTGGCTTCTCCACGTTAACATTCAACTTTAGGGGTACGGGTGGAAGCGGGGGATACTTTAGGCTTAAGGATTGGCCTAAGGATCTAAACGCGGCCTTAAACTTCCTAGCAGAACGGAGCGAAGTAGATATGGAGAGGCTAGCCGTGGTTGGTTTTAGCGGTGGCGGCGTGGTAGCCGTATACGTAGCAGCCTTCGATCAGAGGGTTAAGGCTGTGGCTGCCTGCGCTACACCAGCCGACGCTTCAACGATACCTTTAGACGCCTTAAGGGAAACCGTCAAGAAGGCTAAGGAGTCAGGTAGCCTCCGCGGCGTTGAAAAGCCTGGTTCAGCCGAGGAACTATACAGGGACTTCCAGGTTTTAAACCCTTTAACCTACGTGGATAGGATATCGCCTAGACCGATACTAATAGTCCACGGGGATCAGGATGAACTCGTAAACGTTGAAGAAGCTTGGAAGCTCTACTTTAAGGCTAAGGAGCCTAAAAGAATAGTCATTGTTAAGGGAGGACAGCATAAGCTTAGGCTTAACAGGGAGGCTGTAGCCAGCATTATAGGCTGGCTTAAGGAAGTATTTAGGCCTAGCTAAAGGCGTTTCTTACTTCGCGGTTAGCCCGGTTACGTTCATTAGCGTTAGAAGCTTAGCTAGCTCGAAGGGTAGCTTCGCCTTAACCCTAATCTCCTCGGCTTTAGCGTTTACGATCTGTTCAAGCGTAAAACCGGCTTTAGACTTTTCAATTACGTAGCGCCTCCATTCCTCCACGGTTTTAACGCATTCATCGATGGCTTTAAGCGGGTTCGGCGGGGATCCGAAGTGGGCGAAGTAGAGCTTCTTAGGGTTTAAGCCTTTTAGGAACTCCATATCCTTTAAGTATTGCTCGTAGTTGAAGCCGGGCGGCGTAGCCGGTAGGTAGTAGTCTGCGTCTGGGAGGTAGAGGCCTACGGCATCGCCGACGAAAATGGAGCCTGAACCAACGGTTATGCTAAGCTCATGGGGAGTATGACCGGGCGTTGAAATAACGGTTAAAGCTACGCCTCCAAGGTCGAACATCTCCCCACCTTTAACAGGGATTATTAAGTCTGCCGGTACCGGGCTGAAGAAGCCGTATCGGCTCGTTAATTCTTCGCCGAAGAGGCTTTTAAAGCCCTCGTAAAGCTTCACCGGGTTTACGAGGTGTTTAACTACGCGCTCGTAAACAACTACCTTCGCCTCCTTAAAGTCCCTTACTAGTAGTCCAGCGCCACCCGCGTGATCCATGTGGGCGTGGGTTAATACGATGTACTTCACGTCGTTAACGTTAAACCCTAAACCCTTAACGGCTTCAACCACCCTACCGGCTACGGATGAAGGGCCTGAATCGATTAAGGCTAACCCTTTAACCCCGGCTACTAGGTAGACCGCTATGTACCTTGGTACGTTTAACGCGTAAGTATCTATAAGGTATACTCCCTCCTCAACGGCCTTACAACTCATCGGAACAGCCTCAGGTTAGCTTAAAGTAAGCGTAGCTTTAAAAGGTTTTCAACCCTAAGGATGAAGGAAGCTAGAGAAATAGTGAAATATGCCTAGACCCTTAAATCAGGATAGGCTGAAGCGCTTGAAAGCGGTGAGTGAAGGTTGTGTAGGATTATTGGATGCGTACTAAGTAGTGGTGAAGCGGCTCCATTACTACGTTCAGCCCTTAAAAGGCTTGAATACGGCGGTTACGACTCTGTAGGTATAGCTACGCTTTACGGGGGGAGGCTTTACGTTAAGAAGGACGCCGGTAAGATAGATGAGGTTCACGCTCGTTTAAACCTAGACGATATGCCTGGTAGCGTAGGGATTGGGCATACTAGGTGGGCGACGCATGGGGCTCCAACTAGGGTTAACGCTCATCCCCATACCGATTGCCACGGTATTGTGGCGGTGGTGCATAACGGTATTATTGATAACTTCTCCCAAGTTAAGCAGGAGTTAGTGGATAGGGGGCATAGGTTTCTATCTCGAACCGATACTGAGGTTATAGCGCACCTAGTGGAGGAGGGGCTTGAGGGGGGATTAAGCCTTAAGGAGGCTGTACTTAAAGCGGTTAAAAGGCTTGAAGGGTCCTACGCCATAGCGGTAGCCTCGGTTAAGGAGCCGGATAAGCTGGTATGCGTTAGAAAGGAAAGCCCCCTCCTACTAGGTTTAGGTGAAGGGGCGAACTACTGCGCTTCAGACCCTGTAGCCTTCATACCTTACACCCGTAGGGTTGTAGCCTTAGAGAACGGCGATTTAGCCGTTTTAACCAGTAGTAGCTACGAGGTTTTCAGGGTTCAAGACGGTGTACCGGTGAAGAGGAAGCTTGTAACGATTACGTGGAGCTTGGAGCAAGCTGAGAAGCACGGTTTCCCGCACTTCATGCTTAAGGAGATATACGAGCAGCCTCAATCCTTAAGGTACGCGTTAAGCCTTCAAGAGGTCTACCTCGACTTAATAGCCGAATTCCTAGATAGGGGTAAGGAGGTCTTCCTAGTAGCGGCTGGTACCTCGTATCATGCCTGTTTAGCGGCTTCCTACATGCTCGCTAAGCTAGCTAAGCTTTCAACCCACCCGGTTATAGCCTCCGAGTTCGTAGAGTGGTATGGGCCCTCCATAAACATAGATAGCGTAATACTAGCGGTAAGCCAATCCGGGGAGACCGCTGACGTTTTAAACGCTATTGACTACGCTAGGTTTAGGGCTGCAACTATTCTCGGCGTAACGAACGTAGTCGGCTCAACGTTAACAAGGGTTTCCAGAGCCTACATCGTTCAGCAGTCGGGACCGGAGATAGGGGTTGCAGCCACTAAAACCTATACCGCTCAACTAGCCGTTCTAGCCCAGTTAGCCCTTAAACTCGCTAGGAAGAGGGGGAAGGTTTCACAGGACGAAATCGACGAGTTGAAAGACGAGTTAAAGAAGATACCAGGCCTCGTAGGCGACGTTCTAGCTAGGCACGGGGATACCATGAAGACGTTGGCTAAGAAGTACGTTAATACGCGTAGCATCTACTTCCTAGGTAGGGGGTTAAGCTACGCTACCGCGCTTGAAGGGAGGCTGAAGCTACTCGAAGTAGCATATATACCCGCTATAGCCTACCCGGCCGGTGAAAGTAAGCATGGCCCCATAAGCCTAATCGAGAAGGGGTTCCCCGTGGTTTTCGTAGCGCCGCCTGATGAAACCAGGAAGAGCTCCATAGGCAACATGATGGAGCTGAAGGCTAGAGGTGCTAAGATAATAGCGTTAGCCGACGAGAACGATGAGGAGGTTAAAGGCCTCGCCGACGACTTCATAGGTATGCCGTCCGTATCCCCAATCTTATCGCCAATAGTCTACATAGTCCCACTCCAACTCTTCGCCTACTACACAGCCGTAGAGAAAGGGCTAGACCCGGATAAGCCGCGTAACCTAGCGAAAAGCGTAACAGTCCCTTAAGTTCTTGAGCTTCTGACAGATTTTCTTAACTGATAGGACTCTCTTTTCATGGTCTTTGGCATAACTAACAATGTCCTCTTAAGTCCCTCTTCCATAGGTGAACCCTGTACCCTTTACGGTTAGGGCCAATCCCACTCGCCACTAAGCCTATTCTCGAAGGCCCTAACAAGAAGCTTTTAAATATGCTTTAATGCCCATGTCGGCACCCTTATATAATCGGTGCTAGCTCATCTATCGTAGAGAGTGAAAGCTATTGAGGAGAGAAGCACTCCTATGCTTAATCCAAGCCGAAAGAGACCTAAAGAAAGCAATAAATGACTTAAGGACCGAGGATTGGGATTCGGCGGCATTCTGGCCTCAGCAGGTCACTGAGAAATCCCTTAAGGCCCTCTTAATAAGCGGCGGTAAAACCTATAGGGGGCATGACCTTTTAGAGATGACGCGCATCATAAGAGATGACCTGGAAATCGGCACCGAAGCAATAATAGACGACCTCAGGGAGTTAACAATCCACTACACCATATCAAGGTACCCTAATGCAGCAAACGCTATCCCATCAGACCTTTATACTAAAGATAAAGCCGAAGAACTTGTCGCAAGGGCTAGGAGGGTTTTAGAGTGGGTAAAGCGAAGTCTGCAATAAAATCTCAAGAGGAGGCCCTAAGAAGGGCTTCGGGCTTCGTCAAAAAAGTCGCCTCCAGATGCATGGAGAGAGGCTTCAGGCTTGAGGGAGCCTTCATCGTCGGAAGCAGGGCTAGAGAAGACTACTTAGAGGACAGCGACATAGACTTGGTCCTCTTAATAAGCGGCATCCAGAATCTCGATAGGCTTAAAAGACTAAATTTAATAAAAGACTTGCTCTCGCCCGGAATAGAGGTCTTCATATATACGCCACAAGAATGGTATGAGAGCGATTCCCTCTGGCTGATGAACCTTAGAAGGGAGGCCAAGCCAATAAACCCTCACCATTATGCTTAACCCATTCCTCTATCCTAAAGCCGAACCTCCTCTCAACGAGACTTCTAAGGCCCTCCCTAAACGCCCCCTCACCGAACATATCCCACCTAGCACCTAAAGCATCAATACGCCTCCTAACAAGATTAAATCCTTCAACCATATCAGGAGATAGAACTCCTTTGCTTGTTGAGCGTCTAGCTTCAATAAGCCTTTATATACGTGCTCCTTCTCCTGTCGGAGGTGGTGAGCTTCTTGGTTGAGAGGGTTGGTTGGAATTCGTCCTACCTAAACGCGAAGTCGACTACGGGAACAGCTACTAGGGTTAAGGATGTAAGCCCCACTAGCGGTATGTGCCCCCTCTGCGTAAGCGACTGCCCGGTGATGTGTGAAATAAGCCTTTCAGCTTTTAGGGGTAGGGAGGCGTTATACCCTGAACCGGCCCGCTTCGGGCTAAGTACCGCGGCGGCGCTTAAAGACTTCCACTTGGATTGGTCCCACTTCAACATCCAGTCGAACCTGCTAGGCGCTCAAGGCATAGAGCCTAACCCGGATTTAGCCCTCTTCCCAAGCGTGGACGTGGAGAGTAACGCGGGAGGAGTCCCGCTTAAAGTCCCAGTTCTAATAGGGGCGTTCGGCTCGACCGAGGTAGCTAGGGTTAACTGGGACGGTTTAGCGGTTGGAGCCGCGTTATCAGGTATAGCTATAATAGTTGGTGAGAACGTATGCGGTATGGATCCTGAGGCTAGGTTTGAGGGTGGGAAGGTTGTTTACTCTAAGGAGCTAAGTAGGAGGGTTGAAGCCTTTAGGAGGTTTTGGGATGGTAAGTACGGCGACGTGGTCGTTCAAACGAACGTTGAGGATCAGCGTATGGGGGTTGACGTTTACGCCGTATCGAAGCTTGAGGTAAACGTAATAGAGCGTAAATGGGGTCAAGGAGCGAAGGCAATCGGAGGCGAAGTAAGGATTAACGACCTAGATAGGGCCATCATGTTAAAGCGGAGGGGCTACTTAGTTCTACCAGACCCTGAGGATAAAGCTGTTCAGGAGGCTTTTAAGGAGGGCGTTTTCAAGTCCTTCGAGAGGCATAGTAGGGTCGGCTTTCCAAGCCTTGAGTACTTCGCCGAGGACGTGGATAAGCTTAGGGAGCAGGGGGTTAAGAAGGTTTTCCTTAAAACCGGGAGTTATAGGCCGGCGGCCATAGCCTTCACCCTAAGGGCTGCCTCCGAAGCGGGTGTAGACGCCGTCGAGTTTGACGGTGCCGGCGGCGGTACAGGTATGAGCCCCGTGCCCATGATGGATGAAATGGGCGTACCCACCGTTTACCTAGAGGCCTTAGTATTAAGGTGCGCGCGTATTTTAAAGGATAGGGGTAAACGCGTACCGGACCTAGTAATGGCCGGGGGCTTCATCAACGAGACGCAGATATTTAAGGCCATAGCCATGAGTAACTTCGGCGGCGGGCCAATGGTGAAGGCGGTGCTAATGGCTAGAGCGCCGTTAACAGCTGTTATGAAGTCCTCCTACTTCGTGGAGCTAGCTGAGAAAGGGCAGCTACCGAGGAGCTTCGTTAACCAATACGGGTTAAAGCCGGAGCAGTTCTTCCTCCACGCTTCGGAGCTTAAGAACATTCTCGGCGATAAGTTTAAGGAGGTACCATGGCCAGCCGTAGGCCTCTACAGCTACCTAATCGGACGCGTAAAGGTTGGACTTCAACAGCTTCTAGCCGGAGTTAGAAAGTGGAAGCTAAACCTAATCGATAGGAGCGATCTAGCAGCTTTAACCGAACGCGCAGCAAAGGTAACCGGGATACCACTCCTAGAGGAGCTGGATAGCGAAGCCATAGAGAAAATACTACTAGCCTGAGCTACGCGCGGTTAAAGGCTAGCCCTCGAGAAATCACGCGTAACCATGCTAATCTCCTTAAGCTAAAATCCAATGCTAGCATAGCTCCGAGCCACGTAGGTAACGGAGCTCCATCTACTTCGTATCCGTTTTTAACCTGTCCCCTCGTCCTAGTGGAGGCTCGTACCTAGTTAGAGGCATAGGTTGCCGCTTCCTTAATCGGAAAGCTTAATAGGGCGAGGTGGAGGAGGTAGGGATGGCGTTCTACTTGTACGAGGCCTACGTCTTACTGAGGATATCGAGAGAGGTATTCGCTCGAGGCGTAGTAAACCAGTTAAGGGAGGTACCGGGCGTTGAAGAGGCGGAGCTACTGTTTGGGGACTACGACGCCATCATTAAGGTTAAAGCCAACAAGATCCATGAAATAGAAAACCTGGTTGTGGATAAGGTTGCAAGCATTAAGGGGATTGTTTCCACCATGACTATGCTATGCGTTGACGATAAAATCCTCGAGCAGGAGAGGTGAAGGAGGTGGAGGTAGGTTACGTCTTCCTAAGCATTGAAGCCGGTAAAAGGCTGGAGGTTATTAGGAGGATTAGGGAGATACCGGCGGTTAAGGAGGCTAAGCTCGTACTGGGAGTTTTTGACGCCGTGGCTAAAATAGTAGGGGAGACCGTGGATGACTTGGAGCGTACCTTCTTCAACGAGGTTAATAAGGTGTCGGGGATAACCAGTTCAAGGCTATACGTGGTAGCTTGCCCTAGAACTAGGAAGTAGGAACGGCTTAACCGTTAAGCTTCGCGAATAGGCGCTTAGCCCGTGGGCTTCCACGGCGTACTCGTAAGCGTTTAAGGTGTAACGCGTAGGTAGCTATACCGCTCCTTAAAGTAACCGTAAGGGAGGGCGGGATTGGCGTCTCCTTAAAGATTTAGTTCGAAGAATCGAAGGGATGCTTCAAACGTTTTTACGGCTACTTCTTCAACGCTTAACCCCTTCACTTCCGCTACGCCCTTAAGCGTTTTAACCAAGTGGCTAGGCTCAGCCTTTACCCCCCTATAGGCAACGGGTGAATCCGTTTCCAGCATTAGCCTATCCAGCGGCGCGGCTTTAACAGCCGCCCTATGCTCCTTACCGTACTCAACCGCGGGGGTTGCTGAAAGATAGTAGCCGCTTTCAAGTAGCTCCTGAAGCACGTTTAACGGGCCGCTAAACCAGTGGAAAACGGCTTTTTTAACGCCGATTTGCTTAACGGCTTTTAAGCAGCTACTCCAAGCCCCCCTACTATGTATAATTGCTGGCTTACCTGAATCCTTAGCGAGCTCCAAGAGCCTGAGGAAAACTTGAAGCTGCTTCTCCTTAACCTCCTCCCCAGCCTTAATCCAGTGGTCGAGGCCTATTTCCCCTACGCCTACCGCGTAATCCAGGTTCCTGGATATGAAGGATAACGCTTCATCCACCTTCTCCATCGATAGGAGGCTCCAAGGGTGTAAGCCTAAAGCCGGGTAAACCTTAACCGGGTTCCGCCTAGCCGATACCTCGAGGGCGAACCTGCAGGACTCGAGGTCGGACCCCATGGTTATAACGGCTACAACGCCCGCTTCGAGAGCCCTCCTTAAGGCCTCGTTAAGGCCTACAACCTCCTCAAGATGGACGTGCGTATCGATAAGCTTTAAGCCTAACACTTCTAACCCCTCAGCCAAAGTATTCTTCTTTATAACGGCATTCATAGCGAAATCCCTACAACTTTTTCCGTTTAAGCTTCCCCTTATCCATGCTTATTAAGGGTTAGCTTCGTATTGTAACGGTAGGCCGCCCCGAAAACTGGGGAATCGTGCTTAGAGGCTAATCGATCACGTCTTCATTAGGAAGGTAAGTTAGTTTTTAACCTTAACGCGTTAGGATCTTACGAGTAAAAGCCTTATATAATGCGGGTCGGTTAGGATCACGTAGAGCACCTTAGCTTCGGTGTTTAAATGAAGAGCTTTAAGCTTAAGTACGGTAAATGGACCCTTAGGCTTAAAGTTAAGCGTCGAGCTAAGCCTTACATCATCATCGGTAGGTGGATTTTAAAAACCTCTAGGTGATTTTTAAGTGGTTGTACACGTAGGGTTAAAGGTGAAATCCAGGAAGGGGTTTATGAAAGACTTAGTAACCCTAGTTAATGGTGGAGCGCATAGCCCGGAGCCAGTACTAGTTGTAGATGAGGAAGTAGCCCGTGAGCTTGGGTATGAAGGCGGTGAAGCCGTTGAAGCGTCAATAGCCGATACTACGCGTGAAGTATACTTGGTAAGGGATGCTTTAGAGTTAACGCTAAAGGGTGAAGGATCGGAGGAACTATCTAGGATAGCGGCACACCTAGTAATACATCCTAAACTTGAGGAGCCGTTAATAACTGATACGACGATCGATGAACTAGGTATCCAGGTTATAAGCTTTAGCAAAGGGTTTTGGCGACACGTTAACGATCCTCCTAACAAGGTTAGGAGAAGTATGCTAAAACCTAACTAATGGAGAACGCGGTAATTAGGGTGTGACGCTTAACGCTTCAATCCCGATACGGGCCTACCTTAAAGCTACATCGTTTCTACGGTAGCTCTTCTAAAGCTAGTATCTTTAAAGCGCTTTATCTACGTAGTTTAAAGGATTCGTTTAAACCTCCACCGCTAGCCCCTTAAACAGTTAATCGAATCACCCTTAAAGCTAAGAAAAACGGGGAGGGTTAAGGTAATCGTTGTACTAGTTTAACCGCTACGATCCAAGCGGATAGGCTTAACGTGGTTAGTACTAGTATAGCCGTAGCCACCATGGTGGTTACGGATGAGGAGGACGCTACGCTTAAAGCTGTTAGGGTTAAGCTGCTAAGCCAAGTCGCTGTTAACGCTTTAACCCCTACGGTTTTAACGGGTTTCCTGCTTCTACGCTTTAAGACGATGAGTAGGATGGTTAGAGGCGGCGTAAGGTACGTTACGCCTATCAAGGAGCTAATAACAATCCCCGTTACTATGATGCCTAGCTCAGGGTTGAAGCTTAAAGCCGGGTAGATAAAGGTTACCGATCCTTTAAGTATTCCCATAAGCGGGTATAGTATTATCTTAACTGCTTCCTTAATTATTTGGCTCTTGGCTATGGCTTCCGCTACCATTGGGCTCCAAGAGTAGTACCAAGCGTTAAAGGACTCCATGAACATGCTTCCGGCGAAGGTTGAAAGCACTACGTCGTCCCTAAACCCTCTTAAGAGTTGTACTTCAGGTGTTAATTCGGATCCGTAGGTAGCGGTCGCGATTAAGCACCTTGAAGGTGGTGGCGCCTCCACCGTGAACGTTGACGTTAAACCATCCGCTTCAACCTTATAGGTTCCGGGCTCCTTCTTAACCACCATGAAGGTTACGGGTTTAGTCTCGCCGGCCTTAACGGTGACGTCCTTCGTAGCTTCAATAACCTCGTTAACCTTTAAGGAGACCGTTTTTACGCCTTCCTGTCCTCCTACGTTTAAGACCTCAACGGTTACGTTTACGGCTTCACCCACCTTAACCTTTAACGGGTTAACGCTAATCCTGACGAGTTTAAACTCGGCTGGGACTAGCTTCACGTTGAAGCTACCGGTTAAACCATCGACTTCAACGCTATACGTGCCCGGTTGATCCTTCACTAAGCTGAATTTAACGGCTTCCCTAGCTCCTCCCATGAGGCTAACGGTTTTAGAGGTTTCAACCCTACCGTTCACCTTAAGGGTTAAGGTGTATTCGCCGGCTTCCTCGCCTACGTTCGTAACCTCGACGCCGACCTCAACGGCTTGACCGATTAAAGCCTCAGCGGGGTTAATGGTTAGACCGGAAACCTTAAACTCAGCCGGTAAAGGTTTCTGGACGACCGTGAAGGCGGTTAAGTGATCGACTTCGGCGTATACGTAGTTCTTCTCGGTGTTAACTACGCTTCTCAGCGATATCCATTTAGCCGCCTTCTCATCGTAGTAGGCTATCGTTAAGCGTTTTTCGTCAACACCTAGCTTTTTAACGGTTTCATCGGTATACGTAAAGTTTATGACGATAGGCTTATCAAACTTAACACCGCTCGGACCGATATCAATCGGGGGGACAACCTTAACCCATCCCTTAGGCGTTTCCGGGGGCGCCACAGACTGTTTAACGTTTAAGCATTTCACCGGCTCAGGGGCTACGATCCCAGTATTTTTAGGTAGGTGTAAGCTTACCTTCACATCCACTGATTTATCGTGGATTGAAAGAGTCAACTCCTTAACGACCTTACCTGCTTCTAAGGCTTGGGTCAAGTTGAATTTTACCGGTACCTTCTCAGGTAGAGTATTATCAACTACTACTTTAACCTCAGATAGTTGCGGCGTTGTAGCTAACGGGACCGCGACCTCCACTACGTTCATCTTAGCCTCTAGAACCTTCGTTACGTTTACGGCGACCTCCACCTTCTCCGGGGTTAAAACGGAGACCGAAACAGGCTGAGGGGCAGGGATCGTTATGCTGAACTCGAAGATTGTTTCCACGGTTACGCCTTGAGACGTTACTCGAACCTTGTAGGTTCCGGTTTTCTCAAACATCCCGTAGGGTATTTTACTCGGCAGCCTAAAGCTAGCTTCATAGGTACCTTTATCGGTCGCCCTTACCTGATCCATCGCGACTAGGCGGTTCCCGGGGTCGTAGATTTGTATGGCGATCAAGGCGAAGGGCGTCGCCGTACCCCTTACCTTAACGGTTTCACTGAATCCGTAGACCTTCTTATCGACTTCAACCGTTAAGCTTTGACTATACAGTACGCCTATCCACGTCAGCGTTACGCATATCAATAGTAGCGTAATCGCTACGGCGGTTAACCGGGTTTTTAGTTCAACCTCCAACGCTTAACCCTCTAAGGACTAAAGATTCAAAGGACGCTAGATAAGGTTTACGTTAAAGGTTTGAAGCGTGGAGCCTTAGGGCGTTATGTAGACGTCGGGCTAAATCCTTCAATAGTCCGCTTCACCATGTTACAGTAACACTTCAACGTGAAACCTCGGCCTAAATTAACCGAGGAACCCTGCTCTCGGACCTCAGATTAAACCGGTTGGAACATCGGGTTTGAGGGGCACGTTAGCCTAGGGCGTTAAAAGGAGTGTTAACGGTTTTA
>Ga0209394_1000997_pt1 | contig 18455 bp, 16 predicted proteins | sample JNZ201metaG_FD_184122 | JGI IMG/M metagenome (GOLD analysis project Ga0209394, IMG submission 184122) | Hot spring microbial communities from Jinze hot spring, China to study Microbial Dark Matter (Phase II) - JNZ 20120812A (SPAdes) (version 3) ... | reverse complement strand
CTTGTTAGGCTGAGCTCTAAGGCTTTTGAGATGTTTGCGTATTTTCTGCCATGTAGGAAGGCGCCCAGCATGAATAGGGATACTGTTATAGTTGTGCTCCCAAGCATGTGGAGCGGTATTGCTATGAGCTCCGGTATGCTTAAGTTGGCGATCGACAGGATTAAGCCCGCTAATATCGAGAGGATTAGGGGTTCCTAGACAGCCTTTTAAGGTTATCTTAAGCCCCTTTATAACCGGGGCTCTGCCCATCCTGTAGAGCTCAAGCACCGTTATCGAGGTTGTCACACCAATCATGGATATCGTTGAGGAGCAATTGCATGACTTGCATGACTCCTCTGTGAGACAACCCTATCTCCAACCTTAAATTCAGATACTCCATTTCCAGTAGCAATAATAATCCCCGCATTTGAGTATCCCGGGTATTGTGGAAAAACGCCTGGAGTATTTGGTAAAGCCATTAAGAAGGCGGTTTCAGTACCTGAACTAATAAGAGAACTTACAGTCTGAATAAGAACCTCACCATTTTTCAGTTGAGGTACCTCAAAATCTTCAATGGTAACTTCACCCTTTCTTACAAAAACAACTCGTTTACCGATTAATCTCTTTTCAGTAGATGAAATCATGTTAGACGCTTTCTTTTAATTAAGAGGACGAAATTTTAAGTCTTTTGACTGGAAGTCTCAGCCCCTTAAATTATCCAACACTTTTAGGATTAATTTAGATAACGAAAAACTACCTGTTCTTTCTAATAGTTTCAATTAAAGCCATAATGTTTTCCTTGGGAGTCCCTGGAACTATATAATTTGAGACTCCAACAATTATCCCTCGACTCCTTTTTGCCTCTCTTAAACATGAAAGAGTTTCAATAATAACTTCTTCTCTAGTTCCAAAGTGAAGCGTATAGGAGCTTACATTTCCTATCAAAACCAGATTAGGGAATCTTTCCCTAAGTTTCTTAAGGTCCATGCCAGCCCGTCTATCAATTTCATAGTATCCGTCAATGCCCGATTGACCGAAGAGGTCATTGGCGATGGGCCAAAGATTTCCATCACTGGCATATAATAAATATATGTTATACTTGTGGCATTCCTCGGCAACTTTTTGAATTTTAGGTAAAACAAGCTTACGAAAAGCTTCAGGTGGAAAACAGGGTCCTTCATTTGATGCTATATCACAACCGCTAAACAGAAATTTCACCCCGGTCTCCGCAAAATATCTAATCTGTCTCAGAGCCACTTCCATTTGTATGTCTAAATAACGTTCCGCAAGGCTTGGTTTAGCTACCATGGCCAGAAGCCATACTGGCTCTGAAGCCAATCCTATGCCGACTGTTCCACCATTAATTCTAATCGCATATTCTCGTCCATATCTTTCGATTAAATTACGTATTTCCTCAAAATCTTCTCTCCTAGGCTTATAATTTTGAAGCCATTCTTCCTTCTCCTCTAAATATTTCTCCGCCTCTTTGAATTGCTCACTTATAGTCATCTTTTTTCTTGGGGGGTACTCCTCAATAACACCAAACATTTCAGAGTTAGGTTCAAAACGCCTGATAACATATTTTTTCCCTGGGACTCCATATAAAAAAGTATATTCATCAATTTTAAGCGCGGGCTTCTCATTTAACCTCCAATAATGTAATCGTAGAATATCATTGTCCACGGCTTTTCCAAGCTTAAAAGCGTCTTCTAAGGATCTTCTTAAAAACTCTTTATGTGCTTCCACGCCTTCCCAAAGGGCTCTCGCTTCCCTCCACTGCTGGATCCCACCTCCAACATAGACCTCTCGACCAAGTATATATGAGGCGGCTTCGCTTGAGAAGCCAAGATGATGTACCGGAACCTTATCTGTAGTCTCAAATTCAAACGCTGCCAAAACCCTTTCTATAGGCTTCATAGCGATTTCCCCACACTTTATATCTAAGAATCAAATAACCTTAACGTTTAATCTGCGAAATCTTATCTTAAATCTGAATATGAATTTTATTCTCATGTGATCTTCACCGATACTATTTAAGGATCTACTCAATATTTTTCGCTGCTTCTATGCATAATATTCGTTGCATGGCAATGTTATCAGTTGATTGAAATCTTTTCCATCTTTAGACATACCCTCCTCATAAATCCTGTTTCCGCCTTGAAAGGAAAATTTATCGGCGGTCTTAATAAAATGGGGAGCATAAGTTTCTAGTACCATCCGCTTTTATATCCTTCATCATACATTGCAACGATATGCTTTGGAGGAGTAATTACTTGAATATTGTGGCAAGGTCCTAAGATATAGCCGCCGCCTTCTCCCAGTATACGTATATTGTCTCTAACCTCCTGCCGTATTTCCTCTTCTGAACCAAAGGCTAAGGTTTTCTGGTTATCCATAGCTCCATGAAAAACTATTTTATCACCAAAAGTTCTTTTAAGTTCCTCTCGATCCATTCCTCTACATCTCCATTGAATTGGATCCAATATATCCATTCCTATGCTAATTAAGTCAGGGATTATTCTTCTAATAGCGCCATCACTATGGGTCATAACATAAGCTCCATAATGATGAATAAGATCCATCATTCGCTTCATTCTAGGGAGAAAATATTCACGGATATGTTTAGGCGAATATAATAAGCCTGTTTGGGAACCTAGATCCTCTGAAACGCTGCTAATTAATATTTTTCCTGGAATTTGCTCGAATATAAGGCGAGTGTACTCGTAATAGAAGTCAAAGAGCTTATCTAAACAGTAATGAACTATATTCGGGGCTAAGTATAAGTCAAGGTAGGCCTGTTTTTCTCCCCGAAGACGCTTATATATAAGGAAAACCTCGCATCCGCCACCTGAAATAGGATATATGTCCTCGTAACCCTTAATTTGATCAGTTATCGCTGAATAATCGAACCAGTCTACGCTGGGCCATTTATACTCTTTTTCGATTTCTCTAACAGTTTTAAATTTTGCAAGAGGATGATATACGCATTCACGATATACTCCAGCATTTTCTCCATGCCCATACATAATTTCTACATAACGGCAACCAAACATGTCTCCATCGGGTGGAATTGGGGGTCCAATATATTTTGGCGCCACATGTATGACCCTATCGATATGTAACCGCTCATATAATTCACGCATATTTTTACACTTCAGATACCGCATTAAACGCGCTGTAGCTTCTTCAGTAGCTCTGTATGTCATTGGAACTCTATCAGGTTTCCTATGTCTGAGCACCGCAAGCCAACGTTCTCTTGGAGTCATTTCCCCCTCTCTCATAAACTAGTCTCCAAAAAGAAAGAAGAATTGATGTATAAAAATTTTAAATTTTTAATTGATGCAAATCTCTTGGATTTTTGATAAAACCATGTTCTGGCTATTTCCATTACTTCATTTTCACTCGTAATTCTTCTCTTTGACTCATCGAGTAAAAACTTTGGCAATATTTTCGCGGACCATTTTCAAGTGCCCATAAACTTTTTCTTCAGGTATTCTATAGTTGCCACCAAATTATCAAAACCATAAATTTCCTTTGCAACTATAAAAGCCGGACGTGAGTATAATCCATGTTTTAAATTATGGAGCAAATATTTCCCAGCGCTTTTCAAGTGGAATTGATTAATCCTGTGTTTCCCAATATTCTTCTGGCATTCCAGCTGTAAAAAAGTCAAATTTAGTGTAGTGGCTGAAAACATCCACTTTACGTTCTAAATGAACTGTAAACGCATTAATTAGTAACCAGATTGTCTCAGAATTCTTAACGCTTCTTTTAGGGGCTCATTGTTTCCTTCTCCGGGACGTATTTCAAGACATCCCCGCCCCCTATAATTATGCATCATAAGAGCATTTCTAATTTTAACGAGGGGCATTTCACTCAATGGCACTAATTCAGCCTTGATTTCAGTACGTTTTACTCCCTTTATATGTATCTGTGCAATCAAATCAGCCATTGCATGTATCCGCTCAATTAAATCTTCTCCCTGCCAAATGCAGTTTCCAATGTCGAAGTAAACTTTAACAGCCTCGTGATTAATGGCTCTGACAAGTTTTTCAAGAACACTCGGCTTATATGGGCCGACATGCTCAAGTGCTAGTGTAATACCCCTATCCTTAGCGTAATCAGCTGGTTTCTTCAATTCCTCTCTATATATGTCTACATACTCATTGAATGGTATGTCTTCACATGTAGCTAGAAGAATAACATCTGCTCCACATTTTTCGGAGAGATCGATCATCTTCATAATACGCTTTATAACTATCTGACGGCTTTCTTTACTCTTAGATTGACTAACGAATTTCCATATACTCATACTTGTACTTTTAATGGGGAAATCTACGTCTCTAATTAGATTGCAGATATAGGATATGTATTGCTCATTCACAGAATCAATTTCCTCGTTTCGTAGGGGCAATTCCAAAAAATCGTACCCAAGATCCTTTAATACTAACCATTTTCTTCTCCAGAGAATCAGCAAATATGCATTCTGTCCGAGAACCGAGTTCCATAATTCATCACTCTTACTATTGAACTTAAGTTCTGTAGAAATATAAAATATTCTTTTACATATTCTCAGATTTCTTATTCAATGATGGTGAGCGATATTAAATGGCTAAAATATCTTGCAGTACGTGGAGCTATTCTGCAAATACTTTTAGGCAATGGTGGCTTGAAGACATTATACGGAGCATAAGCAACATTGGTTATAGGGGAATCGAAATAGTTACTCAGCTATGGCCTTTAATTGATACTCCTTTTAGCGAAAGAAGAAATATTATGGATCTTTTAAGATCGTATGATCTCCAGCTAGTATGCATTTCTCCATCATTTGATTTCCTTAATCTTGAAACCGGAAGCTTTGAAAAGGAAGTCGAGCTTCTTAAAAATATGTAGACTTAGCTGCAGAAATGGGGACGTCACTATTAAGGGTTTTTGGAACAATGAGATTGCCAAAGGGACTTGCAAGGGAAAAAGGAATTGAGATAGAGGTTAAAGCGTTAAAAGGGGTGCTAAATACGCTGAGAACGCCAATGTTAAGCTGGTCCTTGAAAACCACGGTAGATTTGACACAAACCCATGCAATCTAATTGAAATAGTAACTAAGTTAATTCAGATTATTTAGGTGTATGTCTTCATCCCCATCCTAAAGGCCATGAAGAGGATACTCTTAAAACCATAGATGCAATAGGAGAAAGGTATTTCATACTCACCTAATGGACTGGAAGCTTCCTCCAATGGAATATCGTGAAATAATTAGGTTGAGAGGAATAGGTGTATCAAGGGAAAAATTAGTTGAAAAATGTGGTGAAGAGCTGGTTGAAAAAGCATTAGCTTGGAGGCCTGAAGGAGAGGGAATGTGGATTTAAAGACTCATATAGAAAAACTTAGGGATAAAGGATATAAAGGATGGTATAACTTTGAGGGAATGGGAGGGACTGGAAATTCCCGAATACTATGCTAAAAGAGCTTATATTGTTGATGGATCTTGGAATTTTGGAATAAAAAGGAGGATGAGAACATGAACAAAATAAAGGTTGGAATTATAGGATGCGGAGAGATAGCTAGAGCTCATTGTGAAGCTCTCTCAAAAATAGAGGATGTAAAACTACACGCTTTCTGTGATATAGAATTTGAAAAAGCAAAAGAATTGGCGTCTCAATTTTATGGAAAAGCATATCAAGATCACCATGAAATGCTAGAGAAAGAAGACTTAGACGCTGTTTGGATCTGTATACCGCCATTTGCACACACTGACCAAGAACTTCTTTGTGTAGAAAGAGGCATACCATTCTTTATAGAAAAACCAGTCGCCCTTTCCATAAAAACTGCCAGAGAGGTTAATGAGGCGGTGAAAAAGAAGGGACTTTTAACTCAAGTTGGCTACGCAATGCGATTTAACAAATCTTTAATTGAAGTTAGAAGAATCGTGAAAGAAGAAGGAGGCCCAATAGGTCTAATAAGCACGGAGCGCTTAAACTGGTGGGTTGAAACAGGCTTTGCTAAACGATGGCTTGTTGATGTAACAAAAAGTGGAGGTGCCCTTGTAGAAAATATTACGCATAATGTGGATACTATGAGGTGGATAGCTGGAGATATAAAAAGAGTTTATGCACGATTTGATAAACGCCTTTGGGATCCGGTTAAAGAATCTTATTTCACTATTGAAGATGCATGCGTCGTAGTGCTTGAGTTTGAAAGTGGGACTATAGGATCAATTGTTGGTGCTGCAAGAGCTCATAATTGGAGTATGAGATTCACAATTATAGCTAAAAACCTTCAGGTTGAGACTACTTCTGAAGGATATTTGATAACGCGACGAAAGGATGGGTCTATTGAAAAGACGATGATAAAGAGGGAGAGGGAAAACATAATACATGAGGAAGATCTTCACTTCATAAATAGCATTAAGCAGGGTAAGCTTATAAGAAGTGACGTAGCTGATTACGAAGAGGGAATGAAAACCCTTGAGGTTACATTAGCGGCTGTTCTTTCAGCGGAAACAAATCAACCAATAGATTTACCTCTTAAACAAGAGGTAATTCTAAAATAAGAGGCTGCAAGAATATTTTTGGGTGTTAGGATTGGTTAAAATAACTATTATCGGCGGCGGGAGCAGCACTTTTACACCTCAGCTAATGAGACTATTTGTCAGCTCAACCGTCCTTAGCGGAAGCACTATTACTTTAATGGACATTAACGAGCATCGTTTGAAGGTTATGGAAAGATTATCAAAGAAAATAATAGAGAAGACGGGAGCCGACCTTAAAGTTGAAACCACAATGGATCAAAAAGAGTCTCTAGTAGATGCGGACTTCGTAATAACATCTATTGGTGTTGGCGGAAATGAGGCTTGGGGACTTGACATCGAGATTCCAGCAAAATATGGAATTTATATGCCGGTCGGCGATACCGTTGGTCCCGGAGGGATAATGCGCGCATTCCGTCATATACCGGTTCTAATAAGTGTTGGCAAAAACCTAGAGGAAGTGTCGCCAAAGGCTATAGTTTTTAATTACACGAACCCTGTTACGGCTAACACTATGGCGATGAGAAAATATACAAAAATAAAGGCTTATGGTTTATGCACGTGCAGCTCAATTCCACGAAATAGAAAATATTTAGGGGGAAGTTTGGGGATAGATCCAAATGATCTGGCTTTACCTGCATTGGCTGGAGGCATAAACCACTGCGCGGCAATTCTTGAATTGAAGTTTAAAGATGGACGTGATGCATTTCCAGTCGTAAAAGATAAAATTAGAAATCCTGTTATAAGCTGGGTTCTGGAAAATTATGGGATATTTCCATATTGCTGGACTCATTGGCTAGAATTCTTCCCACAGCTCTGTAGACTTGAGGAAGAATATAAGGGGAGACTGCAGGGACTCAAGATGAAATATAACGTTCATGTTCACGATATGATACGCGAGGAAGAAAGAGTTAAAAAATGGGAGGCTCTTACCGAAAAGGTCAGTGCGGGGCTTGAAGAACTTTCCCTTGATGCTTTACCATCTGGAGAGGCAATAGAGGTTGTGCAGATAATTGAGGCAATTTTAGAGAATCGAAATGAAATATTTGTTGTAAATACCCTAAATAACGGAGCGATAAGCAATCTTCCAAACGATAGCGTAGTGGAAGTTTCATGCGTCGTTGGACGATATGGAATTAAACCTATTCAGGTTGGCAAATTGCCAGAACCAATAGCTGCTACCCTAACAAATCATATTGAAGCACAGAAATTAACTGTTGATGCAGCCGTAACTGGTGATCGCGATATTGCATATAAAGCTTTTCTACAGGATCCACAAATAGCAGCCAAATTAACAATTGAAGAAACAAAAAGACTACTTGATGAAATGCTGAGCGCTCATGCCAAATATCTACCGCAATTCTTCGAGAAACAATAGGTTAAAATTTATTTTCTTTTCATTGTCCTACTTGGAAAAGCCCCATAACGATCCACCCATCTTACAGTTGCCTCAACACTAATATCATATCTCGTAATAAAAAGTTTTACAAGAGTAAAATATTTTTAATGTGCATGGCTATTAAATGCATATTGTTGTTGCCAATCTCACTAGCAGTAATATCTTCTTTGATAGTACTGTTTCATGGAATTTTGGAATATTCGCAAGTATGAGCCGCCGCACAGATTATGAAGATTGGTGACGTTTATTGATTTATCAAAGTTACGGGCTACGCATACATAAGGAAAATAGTAGGTAGAAAAATAATATAAGAAATGATGATAAAAATCTAAGTTATTGGAAATCTCATAGCTAGCATAATACACGCATATATTGATTCTATTGGGGGTGGCTTGCGTGGGCGAAAAATTGAATATAATAATGGTTATATCACATGATACTGGCAGACATATTGGATGTTATGGTGTGGATGTGAAGACGCCTAACCTCAATAAGATGGCAGAGAATGGTATCGTCTTCACCAATATGTTTTGCACAGCTCCGCAGTGTAGCCCCAGTCGCGCCTCGATACTGACCGGTATGTATCCACACAACCACGGGCTTATAGGTTTAACTCATAGAGGTTTCAGGCTGGGTAAATGTAAGCTTTTGCCAAGTATATTCGCCGAGAACGGCTATCAAACATACCTATTTGGTCTTCAGCATGAGTCGCCTGATCCACACCTCCTAGGCTACCGAAATGTGATAAAAGGTAAGAGTAATTCATGCGCCGATGTTACACCCATTTTCCTAGAGTTTTTAAGATCTAAACCTGAAAAACCATTCTTCGCAATGGTTGGGTTTTCTGAAACTCACAGACCATTTCCAGCATATAATGGGTCTATAAATGAGATAAAGCCTCTACCTTATTTGCCAGATGAGCCTGATGTTAGGAGGGATATTGGTGGCCTCAATATGCTAGTTCATAGGATGGACAATAGTATAGGCTGCATAATAGATGTTCTGGAGGATACAGGGTTATATGAGAATACTCTACTAATATATACTACTGACCATGGCATATCTTTTCCCGGAGCCAAAGCCACCCTTTTTGATCCAGGAATTGAGGTTGCTTTATTAATGTGGGGGCCTGAACCCTTCTGCGGTGGTAAGAGAATTGACGCCCTCCTATCAAATGCCGACATAATGCCTACATTACTTGATCTATGCGGTATACCCATACCTCCTGAGGTTCAAGGTAAGAGTATGCTGCCGCTGATTAAAGGCGAAGTTGAAGCTATTCATGAAGAGGTGTATTTGGAGCTCACATACCATGCCGCTTACGATCCCATTAGAGGCGTTAGAACCAACAGATACAAATATATAAGGAGCTTTGAGTGGAGACCATACTGGTTTCCACCAAACATAGACCCGGGACCATCTAAGGATGTTGCTCGTAAATATGGATATTTCGATAAAGTTAGACCGGTTGAGATGCTATTCGATCTATTTAAAGATCCATTAGAGAAAGTTAATTTAGCCGAAGAACCGCAGTATAAGGATGTGCTCACATATATGCGGCGCAAACTATATGACTGGATGAAGAACACAGGTGACCCTCTACTTACTAATGGCTATATTCCACCTCCTCCGGATGCTAAGGTTACCCCTCCAAGATCCTATGAACCGCGGGATATGGATCCTTTTCCAATATAACGAAGCATTAAACTGCTCATCCTACGCTCAACCACGCTTTTAAGCTTAAGAAATTTATCGTGGGCATGCTCAAAGAACATCTTATATGATTTGCAGAAATAATTCTCAGAGTAGTCTTTAATCTCCCAGTGCTTTGGGCATCCGCCATTACAATATTTCAACCAATTACAATCCCTACACTTTTCCGTTAGCCTATCCTTTATAAATATGAACTCTAAGAACTTCTCGTTGGCAATTATATCTTCTATGCTATCCTCCACTATATTCCCTAAAAGCCATTTACGGTCTACATAGAAGTCGCATGGATAAACATCCCCATTATACTCTATAACTATATACCTGCCGCATCTACGCCCAAATATACAGCTAGGCGTATCACCGAAGACATAAGACATAAGAATTTCTTCGAAATCTCTAACATAAGCTCCAGGGTAACCACCATTAAACCATTCATCAAAGACCTCGCAGAGAAATCTACCATAATCTTCAGGCGTCACCGAGTAATATGCCACTCCTCCACCAGAATCCCTCTCCACGCATGGTATAAATTGTAAGTGCTTTAAACCCATATTCATCATAAACTTGTAAAGGCCCTTCGGGTCCTTAACATTAAGATTATTAACTACCGTCAATATGTTAAATTCTACACCAAATCTACGCAAAATCTCTATACATTTAATTACATCTTCATATGAGCCTAATCCTCCACGCCTCTTACGATAATAATCATGTATATCTTTAGGGCCATCGAGACTTAAGCCGACTAGAAACCCATATGTAGATAGGAAGCTAGCCCATTTATCATCTATAAGCACACCATTAGTTTGAATACTATTTTCGACCACTTGGAAACGTGCGCTGAAAATTGATTGATAGTGTAAGGCTTTCCTATAGAAATCTATGCCCGCTAAAGTTGGCTCCCCGCCCTGCCAACAGAATGATACTTTCTTATTATTTGATAGCGTAAGGATCTGAACTATAAGGCTCATTAGCACTTCATCGCTCATCCTATGGATCTTAGTTTCAGGATAAAGACTAGATTTAGGCAAGTAGAAGCAGTAAGTGCATGAAAGATTACAATCAGCTGAAACCGGTTTAACCAGAACTGATGAGATAACAGGTCCAGCATCTTCCATTGACTTAATCCTCCAGAAGATAGAGAGCATTCACCGGGATAAGTTTTATTACCTAACTTTAAAAAAGGATTATGGTGTTAATGCGTTGCTGTAAGCTCTTGACTACGATCACCGCCATGTTGCTGATGGCTGAAGGTACTTGCTTCAATTTTAGTCAAGGTCGGCTAATCATCCTATAGAGCAGTCTCAACCTACATTCTGTTTAATCTCAATTCTATGCCCAAGAAAGCTACCATTTCCGTAAAAGGTTTGATTATAAATTTTCCTCTCCATTCTATATCTCGGTCTGAATCCGCCGGACTGCGTATATATAGTTAAGTATTTTTCATCCCAAACTATTACCTCATCTCTAGCATCCCCACATACATCGCAAGCAAAAACCTTCGGACCCCACATACTTCCTCTATGCGGATCTGGGAATTCAACCAACATTCTACCATAGCAGTCATAGAGCCCTTTTTGTGAGGCTAATAGCTCTGTTCCATCTCCAACCCAATTAACTGGTATCCACCCGCACACCCCACCGAAGATAGCGTAGACAATCTCCCCATCCAGGTTAAATATGAATTGATTTAATCCTCCCCAAAACGTGTGCCCACATAGCAGTCTCTCGCCTCCTGGCCCTATATATCCTAAGGATAGGGTTTGAGCATGCCCGAGATAATACTCCTTTAATACTTCACCGGTTTCCGCGTTTATAAAATGGAAACCACCATTCTGGTTCGCTATAGCTAAGATGAGCTTTCCATCATGCTCATATATGATGGCGCTGTCGCAGTGGTCGTAAATATCTATATGCCATAGAGGCTTTCCATCATGGTCAAGTAAGGCGTCGCCAATAAATACTTCATCTCTTCCATCTCTATCCACATCATAAGTTACAGGGAAATGTATGAGCTTGCCACTGTAATGCCACAGTAACTCTAAACTGTTCGTGTAAGCCCATACATTATTATATCTATCTTTAAGGAGGATATCCCTCTCAACACCTAAACCCCTTAAGTCACATATAGCTATGCAGTCACCATTAATTCTCTTAAAGAGTATTTCAGGGCCCTCGACATATCCTCCGCCAGCGTATGATTCAGGTGTCTCGGCTGCGCATAATACTTGCCCCGTCGCTCCGTCTAATATAAGTATTCTAAAGTTCATGCAGCATATGACCTCGCACTTCCCATCCCCATTAATATCATATACTGAAACTGGCAAATCCGAGGTTGCCTCAAAGTTTTCGATTTTGGGGCAACCCTTCTGCCACAAAACCTCTCCATCAAGATTTATCGCTGTTAGACATGTTATATGTTTGTAAATGTCGCCCGGCCCAATCTTCTCGTTCTGGGCAAATATAAACTCTATCCTTCCATCCCCATTAACATCACCCACTCTTAAAACTTTAGCTGCATAATCACCTAAAGCTATTCTCTTATATATGATGGCGCTTGGAAAATTGGATGTAATACGTTGTGATTGAACTAAGGAGACTCCATGCGGGACGCCACGCTCTATCTTAATTCTCCTTATATAGTATTCTCCCTCCCCTCTTCCTTCAATAATTATGGCCAGATAAACGCCGCCCCTAGGTATACTGAAGAAGCTGAGCCTGCTCTTCATGCCCTTTGAGCCGATAAGCCTAATGTCTCCACATCTCCAAACACCCAAGTCTGTGCGTATGAATGGTTCACCCGAATCCCCAAAAATCCACTCATCAAATTTCACTCTTATGGGATTTCGGTTTTCATCTAAAACTTCAGCCCTAATTGAAAGGAAATCCATTTCCCCGGTTTTCCCACAATATCTTGTTCCCCTAATATTACATGAAGCCTCAGCCTCAAATGTGAAGCACTCTCTTTCAGAAACCCTCAGTATGGGCTTATACTCAAGCCTCCATCCCCCATCATAACATAGAACTTTTACACCTCCCTCAGGATTTAGGCTAAAGGAGGCCCCGCCAATCTTTTCGGAAGAAGCGAACCAATTTAAGAAGCCTTGACTGAAATCTAAATTCTTAAGTTCAGCGATAGAATTTACTATTGGCCTGAAAAACTGTGTGCTCATATACCATCCGACCGCAAATATCCATTTTTCCTAAGAGAATTACATATAAATAAAGATTAGGTAAACCTTGTTCTGGTGGTGTTAAAGTGAAAACCCTCTTTAGGTCTAGAATACCTTTAGATGGCTTCTGGAAATTTAGAATTGACAGGGAGCTAACTCATTAAAACAATTAGATTTGTCTATCTCTTTGGGCCTACGGAACGAAGACCCAGAACAAAGAATAGCTCAATTATGTTGAAGTATCCGAAAGAGGATCATTATAGAGTTAAATTAATCTCTGAACCATTATCTCCATGAATTCCGAAAAGCATCTACAAATAAAATAACGGATACTGGACTTATTGAAGATCGCACCAAAGGTACTTGGAGGTGGAGCATGAAAAGAGCCTATATGTAATTCAAACAATGTATGCTGGCGAAACGGATAGATATCCACTTACAAGAGTAACTTATATTAAGTAAATAATGGAGGAAAAGAAGTTGAAGAAAATTGGCGATTTTAATCCGCTGGAAGTTAAGGAAGACTCTAACCAAATAATGGTCACAGGGACAACTTTTCAGTATATCTTTGAGAGGAGGAATGGTTTAATAAGTCAGATTAAAGTTCTAGATAATTATCTTCTAGAAAAGCTTCCTGTGCCCAGCCTATATTTATCAACGGAAATCGATCCTCGAGTAAAGAGTTTTGAAGCACGCCATGAAAAAAATGCTAAGTGTAATGTTGTGAAGAAGAATGAGGAAGAAGTTGTAATCGAGTCTGAAGGCTACTATTATAGTTCAGAAAATGAGCGTTTTCCCATGAAATATATTATAGAATATAAAATTGATTTTGATGGAGTCGTAGAAGTCTCCGTTAATAATCTAGCTTTAGAAGATTCCGCAATCAGATGGCTTTGCTTCTCTAAGGGAGCTCTTAGACCAGATATTTGTGAATACCTTACACACTTATCAGATCTCTCATTTACTGAGAGAACATGTAAGCCTGAAGTTAAGTATATTTCATTTAAGAATGATGGGCAAATTCTAGGCGGACGATTTATCCCATGGTTCCATTTTGGGAATGATTATGTCGGTGTTGAAATAGCCGTCTGCGACGCCTCAAATATTCTTTACGGATGGACGGATACTAGCCCATATAAAACTGGCGATCCTCTTGGAAAAGCTGGAGAAAACTTTATCGCGTATATTCTTGATGGCATTATCTATTGGGAGATTTTCTCTCTCCGTAATATCTATACCATAATTTATCCAGGTTGGAGACGAGAAAATATCTTTTATTTAGCCTTGGTTCCAGCTAAACATTATAATCCGGCTTTCGCAAATCTTAGAGTGCATTGGGAAGGGCCCCATCAATTTAGGCCATATTATGAATATCCTAGCGACGAGAAGATTAAGAAGCTTGCTCAAAGAGGTATTAACCTTATAGTTGGCTGTATAAATTATCGTTCAGGAGAATATTCTGTGGTGGATAATCCGGAGGAAACGCGTCGGGTAATTGAAAACTGCCATAAATATGGTATAAAAATAGTTCCATACGTAACCCTTGTTGATTTAGAATTTCCGACAGAAGCCTTCAAACGATATTCTGAAGATTGGCGAATTGAACCTGTAGTAGAATTCAACTATAGAACTAATCTAATGTGTTATGGCGCTAAAGGTTGGAGAGAACATTGGAAGCGAGAAGTAAATAGCATAATTGACAGATTTGATTTTGATGGTCTCTATATAGACTTCTGGGCAGATAAAGTTGCCTGCCGTAACCCACGTCATGGCTGCAATAAACGGTATATGCGTTTCAATTTAGATGGTTTAAGAGAAATGCTTAAACATGCATATATAAAACTGAAAGCCAAAAATCCCAACCTATTTATCTTAGCTAACACTAATATCTTCCCATGCGCCATGGCTAACAACTTTGTTGATATCCGTCTTCTAGGAGAATGGTGGAATGTTGAAGAAACAGATCCAAAAATAATTCGAGCTTTCCATAACTGCTTCAAATTTGGATGCAATAATCTGCTGCTTACGAATCGGATTGAGAAGATAACAAAAAAATCTGTGGCTTTTTCTCAAGCATATCATGGGCCGATGGTTATGACGATAGGTAAAGGTAAAAGCGAAGAAGAGATAGACCTCTTACTAAACCATGCTAATCTGCTAAGGTTTTTTGGGATAGACCGCGCTGAATGTATAAATTCCTTCATAAGCAAAGACTTTATTTCTCGTAAGCCTCAAAACCTTATCGTTTCATTATACAAGAATGAAATGGGTCTATTATTGGCGACTTCAAATCTTACTCCGAAAAGCTTTGAAGCATATGTGCGATTTAAGGCTTGGTCCAAACTAGGGATTAAAAGAGACAAAATTTACTTGATCTACCGACCAGACGAAGATAGTCTTCTAACTCCACCCCTGCGAAGTGGTAAAGAAGCTTCCACTTTAAAATTCCATGTAGAAGCTTTTTCGCCAGCATTGATCTACATTACAGAAGCACCAAACAATCCCAAAGTGTTGTATGCATCAAATTTTGACCATATAAAAGACGAGAGATGGGATGAACAAAATTTACTCTTAAGATTTTGTCCTATTGGGATCAGTGGAGCTGAAGGTCAAGTTACCATATACTGCTCTAATCTGCTTCCAGAAGAAGTTCTTGTTGATGAGAAACCAATAGAATGCAATGTAAAGGAAGGATTACTCACCTTTAAAGCAGAAGCCTTAAAACCAGTAGAAGTAAAATTTAAGAAATGATGATGTTGCATTTCGCAAACATAGGTTGCTTTCTAATGAAAGAAATATATCACTGTGGCACTATTAATCTCAATCTTAAACGCCTGTATTACTTAAAGGATATTTTTCAAATTTCTTTAAACCTAGCTTTGCGAAATGCGCCGCCTTCATGGTTCTCATTTGTGAAAGTCATCATCACAAATTGTATTTTCCAAGAATTAAGAGGGAGACTTAAGAATCTTTACCCTGACTGTTGAGTTGCACGTTAAGGAAATCTTTTAAGTAAGCGTGGGCTTCAGAGGTATCAAGTATAAGCAGTATCTATCATATCAATCTTTTTATAGGATATTTCCCGACCCTCTTTGCATATTCTACCTCATATCTTAAGTTTTCTGGGGGGACACCAACATAAGTTTCACCACCATTATCAAATATATATCCTCCGGCTGATGCGGCGACATATATGCATCTTTCCACTTCCTTCCTAATCCTTTCACGACTGCCGCCTATTAAAACTCTCCAGTCTGCGTTTCCATTAAAAACAACTTTTCCATTGAAGTTTTCGACAAGTATACTTAAATCGTTTTCTACGCCAACGTCCACGTAGTTTACTTTATACACGTTCACTATAATGTCAGCTATATGATCCATACGGGAGTCCATATGTAATCCTCTATGTTGCTTTCCATATCTCTCATATAGTCTGAGATTGTAGGGTAGTGCGAATTCCTCGTACATTCTCCGATTCAGGTAACCTGAATGATCATCTGCAAGACTTATAGAATTCATTCCTCCACCGATTCTATTGTGGCGATACTTCTGCAGTATATCAAATGTCTTCTCAAGCTTCTTCAGAAGCTTATGCATCTCGCTGGGATACTTGTAGAGCCATGAGTAAAGTCTTTGGGGACCCAACAATGATCCTGCAGCGGATACTGGAGGATGAATTTGCAATCCACTCATACTTACGGGAATATTGCCATACTCCCTTTTAACAAACTTCGCGAACTCCTCAAGCCTACTATAGTATGCTTGAATGCCTGGGTTATCTTCCGGCTCAGGAATTTCAAGTCTATCTATATCCTCCAGCCTCCTTATGCGTGGAATAATCCATGGACTTTCCCAAGGGTTTTTCTCGTCCGGCATGGCGATCATGCAATTAAACACGATACCCTCAGCGATAGCGCCTATATCAAAATGAACATTTATATTTGAGATGTCATCCTTAAGCCACTCAAGGCGCCACTTTAGACCCATAATCTGTGTTTCAGCCATAATCCTGAAATTAGAATAATACTCCATTAAGGTATGGTTGAATAACCAAGCATAATAGGGTCCGCCGACACCTATTACTACTGGAACTCTATCCGGCTCCTCAAATTTATGTACTGTCTCAAGCCTTTCATAATTTCTCTCAATAATCTTAGAATACCTTGAATAATCAAACATTACGGGCCACCACAATTAAGCACTTACAGTGAGACTGCGCCAATACTGTTATGTGCAGGCTTAACTATGTAAATTTTACCCAACGTAGTGTTAATTAAATTGTAGGCCTAATTAGTTCGAGTGAAAGGCGTCTCTAAATGTCTTCCTAGGCCGTACGCCAATAGGTGAGCATGGTTGGAACATATCATGGATTATTGATTGGGCCGTAGAAAATCTCAATCTACATTGAGATTTGGATTTCTTACTCTTCAAATAACACTATCCAAGGAAATTATATAATGAGCGATGTTTTCTCATTCTACGGGATTTATTTTGATGGTGTCTCATATACAAAGGTTTCCAATAACACCATAACTGGTTATGGTGTAGGGCTATATAACATTAGAGTTGTAGATATCGCTACCAACATTTGCTTAACATCATCTAACAATATGATTGTGGGCAATATTATAAAAGATAACTATGTAGGTATTTCACTCTCAATAGGAGTCTTAGATTCCGAAGATACCATAGGCTATTGCTAGTCTATTTCTATTGGCTGTATTAATAGGGATGAATATTATCACTCCTAATGCTAGCAGTATTGAATAGGCAAATCAGCAACTCTGTGATGGAATCTCCCCCATATGGGCTTCTAGCAATCTACAAATAGTTGTTTTCCGCTTTTTTAATGTTAGGTGTCTTATGTGGAGAGGTACGAGAAGGGTGTCCCTTACTATGGATGAGATAGGCTTCTGGCTTATCTTATTTGGTTTGGTGCCAGCGGGATTTAAACCAAGCTTAACTATTCTAATTAATCCCTCTATTAGATTTTGCATTTTGCCCGAAACACTTTTTATTCCTTCTACGCCATTGAACTGTATCACTTTGAGAAGGTTGAGGCTTGTTCCCCTTTTTACCTGTAGGCCCAACGTTTTTCCCAGCTCGTAGACTTTCTCATACAATGATGGATTGTAAACCCAGACGCCGTGGTCGCGTTCAGGATCACTATTTATAGCGACCTGAATTTGTTTCTCTCCAACATCCAGCACTATGGAAGTGGGATAAGGCTTTATTTGCACTGCCTCATCCTGTTTTTCCATTCTTTCAAAAATTCTTCGAATCTCAAGGATTTCAGTCTCTAACCCTTTTTCCACGTATTTTTTATGACTTCATCGAAGGTTGTTGGCATCTTCTTCAGCTTTAGTGAGCGTGGCATATCTGGTGGAGGCACCACAACAGGCACGAACACTTCACCTTTGCCTTCAATACGATATCTTTTCTCTGAAGAAAATCTTGATGGATTCTTGCATTATCTTGGTTTTACACATAAAGATTTGTTTGGTAATCCCATTTCTGGTGGAGGTTAATCCTGCTGAGAGTCAATAGAATTGTAGTAATTTTCAGGTTACTTTGGAGAGGATTAGTTTTGCTGCCTCTTTTCTGTTTTTTGCTAGGTCGAGTAGGGTGTTTATTAATCCTTTTTTAGATGCATCCATCACCTCGA
>Ga0209394_1000996_pt1 | contig 18483 bp, 12 predicted proteins | sample JNZ201metaG_FD_184122 | JGI IMG/M metagenome (GOLD analysis project Ga0209394, IMG submission 184122) | Hot spring microbial communities from Jinze hot spring, China to study Microbial Dark Matter (Phase II) - JNZ 20120812A (SPAdes) (version 3) ... | reverse complement strand
TAGTCTTACTTGGTGTATTCCTGGTTTTCCTAGGCCTTGCATGGCTAGGAGTATGGCTTCTAGTCTTGCTGGCTCCGTTGAGTATGGTCCCCTTATTTTCGGTCCCCCAAACACCGTGCCTATCGATGTTCTCTTGGATGCCCATGCCCTTGCCAAGGCTTTTATGATTCTTGTTGGTATTCCGGCTATTTTTGATGCCCATTCGGGCGTTTTTGGAACACCATCCTCCTCTCCCAGCACATACCTCTTAAATTCTTCAAATCCATATGTATGCGTCTCTACATATTCTCTATCATATGTCCCCTCTTTAATCCATAGGTAGGCTATTGCTAAATATAGGGCTGCATCCGTGTTCGGCCTTATAGGAATCCATTTATCAGCCCATTTAACAACAGTATAGTTTGCGTCCGGGGATATTGCAATAACCTTTATTCCAGCCTCCCTAATCCAACGCATAACAATTGAACCACTTTGACCAGCGAAACCCCAAGAGGTCGTCTCTGGATCAGCGCCAGTCAATATTAAGAGATCGGAATTTTCTAAGATGTCATCGTAGATTGCGTCGTTGTAGTATAGGCCGCGTGTCCACCATTCGCATCCCCATACGTGTTTTGCACCCCAATACCAACCTTCCCAGCTGTCTGGATTTCTAATTATATGCGTGCATCCGCCTAAGTGCTCAAATAGTTCATGTGCGTAGAAATGTAGTGTCTGCCATGTTGATTGCCCATGTCCATCAGCCATGACCGCAATAGCATGCGAACCATAAATCTCCTTTATTCTCTTTACTTCACTTGCTACTATCTCTAGTGCTTCATCCCAGCTTATCCTAACAAACTTACTCCTACCCCTATTTTGCGGATTTCTATCACCTCCAGGGTCAAAATCAATCCTTTTTAATGGATATTTGACTCTATTTAGCGAGTAAGCGCGTAACTTATAGGCTAACTCATATGGCGCTGGAAGACTGCTTGCAGGTCTGGTAAAAAGACCTCTTCTCGTTTTTATCTTGTAAGAGAAGCCCTCATGGAAGTAAGGTCTTATCTTTATTATTCTCCCATCTCTAGTGTAAGCTAAGTTCGGATAATAACTGCCGCAAAATCCTAATAAATTTGTGCATACATAGCTCGTCTTAACATTACCATCTCTCTTTCTTTTATTAGTCTCCATTCCTCACCCGCTCTTTCCCAAAGGTTCATTAACTTCTATGGGGAAGGGTGGATTAGCTATGTTATTCGGGTCTAAAGTCTTCTTTACCTTTAGTAGCAGTATGTGGTAATTATATAGCATTGGTCCTACTACTGCGTGCACTTCTGGTATGCGGGGCGCATATGAAACGCCTATACCCTTCTCTATATCATCTTCTAACCCTTTCTTCATGACTTTTCGTACATTCTCAACCTGCTCAAAATCTGACTGATCATAGTACATATTGAAACCAGCTACATGAATCATATGTCCAAAATCATATGATGCTATAAGACCGAAGTGCCCAAAATCACCCAAACCTCCTTCGCTAGGATAAAGTAAATTGTGGGCGCTAGCTGCTTCAACCGTCCATTTGTAAAGGTATCGATATATTCTAGCAGCATTCTCAACAGACTCAAAAATGAATCTCGTAGGTACAAAGGAGCCCCTAGGTCTCATGTTTTTGGCACCTGCGGGTCTCCATATCTCGCCAGCAAAGTAACAGGTTATCATCTCATAGTATATCCTTGAATCTTTCGGAACAAATTTGCCTCCCGTTTCTTCTACGATTTTTGTGAGAACTTTCTCTTCATAGTCCAGTTGTTTTGGCGAGGTAAAACCTGCAATTGTGACGAAAAGCGCATATGCGGGTATCCCTGGACCCAAAATATCTCCTAAAGTTTGATAGTAATTGCTGTTCCACAAGTCCCAGAATTCTTGCTGCGATTGTGCACTTTCACAGCACATGAACCATGCAGGAAGGTGCGCCACACTCGCACATATTTCAGCTTCTCCTAGCTTCTTTATAGCTTCGCACAATTTTTCAATGCTTGGATATGCTATTATATAGTTTCTAATTTTATCTGGTGGAGGATTAAACTCCATTCTCCAACCCCCCTTCCACGCATTATCTACATATGGCGATGAACTTTTGACACACTTCGTAAAATCTCTAGGGCCTGGCCAACGATGTAACTTTACTGCCATCTTAGTCACTATTCCTAATCCCGACCCTACGCCAAAAAGACCTTTTATTAGGCCTCTAAGGTCAGGTCCGGGCCCCTCACCCCATATCCAAGAACCACTATTAAGCGAACCAGTTTTTACTATTTCGCCTGTCGGCAACACCCATTCAAAAGCTAGTATATTTCTTGTCGAAATTCCGAAACGCCAACTTAATTGCGTGAAACCTGCAAACAGGTGGTTTGCCAAAACTGAAGACATGCCAGCTGGAGGAGTTTGAACAAATAGGCCTCGCTTTTGGGCTTCTGCGTTTAGTTCAGCAAACGTGACGAGGGGTTCAACAACTGCGTACATATCTTTTTCATTTATTTCTATTATTTTATTCATTCTCTTCATATCTATGAGTATATAACCTGGCCTTAAGGGAGTGCATGTCGACTGATACATTAAAGCCCCTGTGATAAATGGTTTCTTGAATCTGTTACAAATCCTCACGACGGCCGCCACATCCTCGGCGCTTCCGGGCAATACTACAAATTCAGGCCTTTTGCCAAACAATATGCCTGATGGCGAAGAATCCTTTGCGTAACATTCTAGAATCGCGGGATCGTCGCTTATATATTCTGGGCCCAAAATGGCTTCTAAATATCTTTTTATCGTTTCATGTTTTTCTTCATCGATAAAATCTTCTTTTTCCATATAACTCACATCCTATAAGCATCTAAACATCAAATTTCATCCACAAGCTTTTTCCAAAAGCTCTATAATATTATAAACGCCTAAATGGGATTTTTTTGCCTCCACGGCAGTTTTAAAGGCGTATTCGCACCATGGACATGAAGTAACCAAAATAGACGAACCAGTAGATTCCGCTTCCTCGATACGTTCATTTGCAGTCCACGCCATAAACTCTGGATAGGCAGCCATAACCCCGCCTCCAGCCCCGCAACACCAGGCGTTATTTTTAATCCTCTCCATTTCATTAAATTCCACTCCTCTGAGAGACTCGATTATTTTTCTTGGTGGTTCGTATAAACCACATACCCTTCCCAGATTGCATGGATCATGATAAGTTACAGTTAATCTATTAAAAGATGCCTTAAACTTTATTTTTCCACACTCAATCAATTCTTGAAGGTATTCTGTTACATGAAGGACTTTCGCCTCAATTTTCCCTATTTTCGGGTAGTATCTTTTGAAGGCGTTATATGCATGAGGGTCAGGCGTAATTAGAGTTTGAATTCCCAACTCGTTGAAAATTTTAATGTTTTTCTCAGCTATTTCCTCAAATAATCCCCTCTCTCCGAGCTGAAGAGCATATAAACCATCGTCTATTTCGTTTTCGATAAGTCCAAAATTCACCTCTGCCATCTTTAATACCCGAGCAATAGACTTAATAGTTTCTCTAACTATGGGTTCTAGTGCGTACATGCTGCCCACATAAAGCAGAACAGGAGCTTTCTCTTTTGGCATAATCTTGACATTAAACTCTAACTCTTGTGTCCATGCAATTCTTTGCTGTCTTTCAGCAACACCGAAAGGGTTACCGTACCGTTTAAGACTTTCAAGAGCTTTTCTGTGCGCTGGAATCTTTAGGAATCCATCTTCAACGCACTTAGCTCTAAGTTCCTCAAGAACCTCAAGAACATTTATGACACCAGCTCGTTTACATCGGACGTCGCAAGCTGCGCATAAAGTACATTTATAGATTGCATCAATAAGAGTATCGTTCCATTGGAGTTTCCCATCTATTAGGGCTCTCGCACAATCCATCTTACCGTGGCATGCATAGATATCCCATAAAAATCTTGTTACGCTAGGACAAATTTTGGAAAACCTTTTGCTCTTCATCTCCCACAAACTAACATATTCACCACTTGAACATCTGTAGCAATTCCAAACTTGGCGACGATAATCTTCAAGGGGCATCATCATACACCTCTAAACCACTTTTCCAGGGTTCATTATATTGTTTGGATCAAATATGCTCTTCACTTGCCTTAAAAGTTTTTTATAAGATGCATCTATTAAATTAGCCATAGGACCATATGGTCTGTTAAAAAACGCACCCTCCTTTGCAAGCCTTGTGCATGCATCAAAAATTAGTTCTTTAACGATACTCTTTTCCTTATCCCTACTTGGGTCATAATGAAAGCCGAGTTCGCAATACGCTGCCCTCCCATACTCTAGGGGTTGCACATATACTCCAATGTCTTCAAATGGATAATTACGCATTAACAAAATTTCATGCAACGTGTCAAGGTGCTTCTGCAGCATGCTCAGCGAAGTTATAAATGGGAGAGGCTGATTCCGACCTTTCCAGCGAAACCTCCAGTATGGCTCCTTTTCCCAAACTCTCGAAAGTAGTGGTAACAACACTTTATTTGCTTCAGGCAATTCAGGCAGGGTTAATTTAGCCTCTATGCCCCTCTCGGCTATTGCCTCCTCCTCATAGCTGATTTTTTCCTTTGGGAACCAGTACATCGCAGACAAGCATATAAGAAGAACCCATGCTGGAAGTTTCTCTCTTATCTTTCCTAAATTTTCATTAGAGGCTGCAAGTATTGAAGCTAAATACAAATTATTAAGAATGAAACATTCGTATCCAACCATCATCTTACCAAGGGCGTACGTTGCTTCTACGATTTCTTCAAGATTTGAAGAGGTTATAAAAAGAAGCCTTTGAAGTGATGGTATCGGGTAAGCTCTTATCCGCATTTTTGTTATTATGCCTAATGTACCTTGAGCTCCTTGAAATAACCAATGCCAATTAAGCCCTGGACCATAAGGTACTACGTGACCAAGCTCGAAGGCGGATTGCTTAACTGCCCAAGAACCGGTTCTGAAAATATCGCCATTAGGCAAAACTACTTCAAGCGCAATTATGCGCTCGCCATATTCTGACTTCCAAACAAGAGGTGGCTCCCTCTCCAATATACTAGTGAGAGCTGAACTCTCAGCATGGGGAAGAAGTGGATTTAAGACCCTTAGTCCATATTTATTTGCTTCCATTTGCAAAGGGCCCCACCTTACACCGGGCTCAATGTTTATGCACCTGTTTCGTTGATCAACCTCTATGCCCTTCATTTTACTTAAATCCACAATGAGACCACCATTGTCGGGAATAGTTGCCCCGTAAAAGTGAATTCCTGAGCTAACGGGTATTAAGGGTTCTCCACGCTCGTTTGCCCATCTTACTATCCTCTGCACTTCTTTAATATCTTTAGGCTGTGCAACCATTACAGGCTCTCTAGACGCAGCCCAGACAGCTAAATCATTCAAATAATATCCCATACTCACAACCCGCAAAGACTGAGATTAGGTTTATATTTAAGGCTTTTCCTAATTCAAAATTTACGTAGCTAATATTATTACCGTCTTTAACGTTCCGTTATTTTTGCTTTAGCTAGAGTTAACTATAAAAAATTTGCCACGACTTTCGCTTTGGGTTCCCTTCTTTCTGGAGTAGGTGGAATACTTTTAGGCACCCTCTTCTCCTTTGACCCAAGTTTCGGTTCTTCTTATTTAAATACGGCGTTTAGTGTACTAGTTATTGGGGGCGCCAGTTTAAGGGGCTGCTTTATTGGTGTGTGTTATTCTATCATTAATTTATACTTTTTCAGCCCATTTTATAGGAATCGCTTACTCATATTTTTTAGGCTGCGTAATAATTTTAACAATGTTATTCATTAGACCTGAAGGCATATTTGGGTATAAGCTATGAACAAGAAAAGTTTAAAGCTACTACTTACATTAATTATTATTCTTACATTGGCATGTATAGCACCGCATTGCTTCCAGCTTATTGGACAACTCTACTGTTATTATTTTTCTTATATGCTGCTATGGCTGAAACGTACAATTTTCTTTACGGTTTCTGTGGATTATTAAACCTTGGCTTGCAGATGTTTGTAGGTTTCGGAGGATGCGTGATGGCCATTTTAACTTCAAACTTGGTTTTTCTGCGTGGGTCGCCTTACCTATTAGCGGAGCAACATCAGCAATTTTAGCTTTAGCATTATCTTTTTTAATCTATAGAATGAAGGGGCTATTCTTTGCAATGGGCACTTTCATGGCAGCATGGACGTTCTATTATTGGTTCGCAAAATGGTCATATGTTGGAGGTGGATGGGGTATGACCGTACCACTCCACTATCATATTTTGATATTTATTACGCATCCCTTACACTTGCAGCTACATCAACTATAATTATATATTTAGTCCTTAAAAGCAGACTGGGAATAAAATTTAGGGCCATAGCAGATGATGAAGAAGCTGCAGAGTCATATGGTATAAATATCTTTCAGATAAAACTAATAGCATGGGTTCTCTCAGCTTCTGTGGCAGGTCTCGCCGGAAGTTTATATTTCGCTTACTCAGGTTTTATAGCACCTATATCAGCATTTACACCCTACTGGTCTTTCACGGCGATGACCTCAACAATTATCGGAGGGATTCGAACGCTTTTGGGGCCTATAATAGGAGCATTTATTATCGTTTTTCTGCGCCAGCAATTTTTAGTCATTTTTCCAGGATTAAGCCCGCTTATATTTGGAATTATAATGGCAACTACTGTTTTACTTGCCCCGCAAGGGATTTTGGGGATTGCACCGAAAATCTATCAAAGTCTTAAAATTAGATTAAAAAGTATAAAAAAGATTAAAATCCTATCCTAATAATACTAGCCGTTATTTAGAAGAATTAATTAATCTGAAGACACGCAATTTACGAGATACAGTTGCTCAGCACCGTAAAATTGTCCAGTTAAAAACACTAAGTTTTTTTAAATTGCCATCTTAGCAAATGGTAAGTTTTATAATCCTTAAGAGTTAGATAATAACGTCATGGTTGTGAAATTATGGGTAGAATGAGTGATGAAATACTTAAAAAGATGAAGAGAGAGTTTCTCATAATTGATGTACATGCACATATTGGCGAGACAATTGGTGTTGGAGTTTTCTCGCCAAAGCATATCCGAGTTACGCCCGAAGATCTCATTAGAAGCATGGATCTAAATGGAACAGACATGGCCATAATATCGCCGCTTGTAGACTATCCTGCCCCAAATGGTATTAAGGATACCATGAAACAGAATGACAGAATTGCGGAGGCTGTTGAGAAGTATGCGGAAAGATCCCCATGCGGCTTAGGAATTGTAAATCTCTATAAATACAATAAAGCTATAGAGGAGGTGCATAGAATAATGAGTGAACTTGGGCTAAAGGGTCTGCTCTTTCATCCAACTTTTCAAGGCATATTACCTAACCACCCGCTGATTATTAATATACTTGAGGAGCTATCTAAGTACCCAAAAGCTGTAGTTATGGTTCATACGACAGGTGGGAGCCAGGAGAGCCTTGGAGACTGGGTGAACTTGCGGAGCGCTTCCCCAGCTTAACATTTATAAGCGCCCACCCAGCCGTGTCTGTTGGACAGCTAGGGCAGCATGTTTCATTTTGCAGAAGACTGAAGAACCTATACGTAGATACAGCTTTATGGGTTCCCGAGGATGAAACCTGGTTAACGGCAAAGGCTATTGGTGCTAATCAAATAGTATATGGCGGAGATATAGGAGGAATCGCGCGGATCTCCTTCGGCCTTCTGCAGCTATTATTAACCGATATCTTCACCGATGAGGAATTAGAACAAATATTTAATCGAAATGCTGCAGAAATCTTTAACATAAAGATTTAAGTCAAGAAATGTTGTCGTCTAAACTGAATCTCTTTTCTTATAGTTCCCTTTTCAGAAGAATATATTAGCTTTATAAGGAAGAAGCAAATACAAAGGCAACAGGTTTAAAAAGAAGTGATATAGTATGGAAGGATCTGAAAGGGTCTGTCTTAAGAACCTTGGATTGGGCGGCTTTAGTGGTGGAGGTGACCTTTCTAGAATTGAAGTCAAAGATAATAAGGTCATTAGAATAAGACCTTTGCGATACGATTGGAAGTATAAGCCTGAGGAAATCCCCTTGTGGAGTTGGGAAGCTCGTGGGAAAACTTTTAAACCATTAATAAAGGAGTTAATTCCGCCTTTCAGGCTGGTATATAAGAATGTTGTCTTCTCCCCTACTAGGGTCAGATATCCTTTAAAGAGGGTGGACTGGGATCCTAAAGGAGAAAGGAAACCGCAAAATAGAGGGAAAAGCAAGTTTGTTAGGATTTCATGGGAAGAAGCAATAGATATTATTGTGAGTGAGATTAAGAGGATTGTGGAGAAGTATGGGTCATATGCCATATGCGTTCACTCGGAGGGGCATGGCCAAACAAAGTATATTCATGGTGCTCACGGGGTTATTTGTCATCTTTTAAAGCACTTAGGCGGCTTCACGTATGTCACTAGGAATCCAGATAGTTGGGAGGGCTGGTGGTGGGGTGCGAAGCATGTATGGGGAATGGAGCCTATGGGTCAGCAAATACCGACCAACGTCATACAGGATATAGCAGAGAATACTGAAGTTCTCTTGTGCTGGGGCTGCGATTATGAGACAAATTCGTGGGGGTTTGCGGATCAGGGATGGAGCAGGATAGGTTTTTGGTTTTCTGAGCTTGGGATAAAACAAATATTTATCTGCCCAGATTTAAATTATGCCGCCGCTATTCATGCTGATAAGTGGATTCCGATAAGACCCAATACTGATGCAGCTCTACAGCTTGCAATAGCTTATATTTGGATAACCGAGGGAACATATGATAAAGAGTATATTGCCACACATACGGTAGGGTTTGAGGAATTTAAGAAATATGTCCTTGGAGAAGAGGATGGTGTTCCAAAAACGCCTAAGTGGGCTGAAGAGATAACGGGTGTTCCAGCCAGAATAATTAAGGCGTTAGCAAGGTTATGGGCGACCAAGAGAACATCGATTTGGCACATGTATGGTGGCCCTTATGTAAGGGGCCCATATTCAACCGAGCCAGCTAGATTAGAAATTCTATTGCTGGCAATGCAAGGGTTAGGAAAGCCAGGCGTTCAGCAGCTGCATCATTGGGCAGCATACTCATCGCATATTCCAATCATTATACCAGCTTTAAGGGAAAAACGTCGCGAATGGACTGCATATATATGCTCTAAGGGCGTTATAGCTGGGAAACCAGAAGAATCAGAGAAAACGCTTGATGAGTCCGTAAGACAAGTAATAATAAAGACTAAGCTCCCAGAGGCCATCTTAAATCCTCCGGTTAGCTGGTATAGCCATGGACTTTTCTCCTGCACTACTGAATGCCAGTTTAGGAAGTTCACGTATCCAGCGCCTGGTTGCCCAGAGATACGTATGATCTGGAAAACAACTAACTGTACTTTAACATGTTGGAATGGCGGATTTGAGTTCGCTGAAGCATATAGAAGCCCAAAAATAGAATTTATCTTAGCTCAAAGCCCATGGCTAGAAAACGACTGCATATTCGCTGATCTAATTCTGCCAGTCACAACGCCCTTAGAGGAAGATGATATATGTTTCTTTGAAGCATGGAATACCCAATATGCTCTTGTTGCAAACTCTGAAAAATGTATAGAACCTATTGGAGAATCTAAAAGTGATTATGAAATATGTTGCATGATAGCTGAGAAATTGGGTTCAGCTGTCGGGGTTCCTGATCTCCTTAAAAAGTTTACTGAGGGAAGGGATGTTGAGGAATGGAAAAGAGATATGCTTGATGAGACTGGCGCATCCGTCCTTATAAGTCTTGAAGAACTTAAGGAAAAGGGCTACTATTTAGTTCCGTTTCATCCACAGTGGAATGACTTAAAAGTTTTTCCTCCAGGTTTGAGACCTTTTTATGAGGATCCGGAACGTAATCCCTTGAGCACACCTTCTGGCAAAATCGAGTTTTACTCGAAGCGGCTTGCTGAACATTTCCCAGGTGATAAAGAGAGGCCGCCAACCCCCCACTATATTCCTTACGGAGAAAGCTGGCAAGAAAGTCTACAACATCCAAGGGCCAAGAAGTATCCATTTCTCTTAGTGTCAAACCATCCTAGATGGAGAATGCACGCGCAACTCGATTATGCGGTTTGGCTTAGAGAAATACCCACATGCAAGGTCAAGGGGCCAGATGGATACTTTTATGAGCCTGTCTGGATAAACCCAATAGACGCTGAGAAGCTGGGAGTGAAAGATGGCGATATTGTTAAGATATATAATGAAAGGGGAACAGTGCTCTGTGGCGTGCGTGTAACTGAGAGGATAATGCCTGGCGTTGTCTATGTTGAGCATGGTGCCCGTGCCGACATAATATCGCTGGAGGATAAAATAGACCGTGGAGGAGCCATAAACCTCATAGCCCCACATGAAGGCGGAAAAAACACCGCGCTGATGGTTGTAAGCGGATACTTGGTAGCTGTTGAGAAGGCAGACCTAGAAGAATTAAAGAGGAAGTATCCAGAAGCCTTCCAAAGGAAGTATCACCCACTTGTAGGTCCATACTACGAGACATATGTTGTTAATAATAATTGTTTGGAGGGAGCTAGAGGATGAAAGTCTTCATTATAGACCTAGCCATATGTAATGGGTGCTATAACTGCCAGATAGCATGTAAGGATGAACATGTAGGAAACGACTGGACGCCATACGCCAAACCACAACCGATCACGGGACATTTCTGGCTCAAAATGATTGAAAGAGAAAGGGGAAGCTTTCCTAAGGTGAAGGTCTCCTATATACCGACCCTCTGCAACCACTGTGATAATGCGCCATGCATCGCGGTGTGTAAATCAAAAGCAATTTATAAGCGCCCAGACGGTTTGGTAATAATAGATCCTATAAAATGCAACGGTTGCCAAGACTGCATTTATACATGCCCCTATAATGCAATCTACTTTAATGAATACTTGATGATTGCACAGAAGTGTACTGGGTGCGCACACCTGCTTGATAAAGGCGAAAAGGAGCCTAGGTGTGTGGAGGCATGTCCAACAGAGGCGCTTAAATTTGGCGAAGAAGAAGAACTAAAAGAACTTGTTAAGAGGGCTGAACCGCTTAAGCCGGAGCTAAAGGATACTGGGCCAAGGGTGCTCTACCTAAATCTTCATCTACTTAAGCCATTCATCACTGGAGCGGTATACGACCCGGAAGCTGACGAGTGTATACAAGATGCTAAAGTAACACTAACATGCGAAGAAACGAATGAAAAACTTGAAACATACACAGATATATTCGGAGACTTCTGGTTCAAGGCTCTGGAACCAAATAAGACATATAAAATTAAGATTGAGAAAGAAGGATACTATACTGTAGAAATAAAAGATATACGGGTGGAGAAAGACGTAAATCTAGGCGACATAAAAATGTACCGAAAACCCTGATCATAATTATAAATCGTCCCTGGCTAATTCCTCCTCTTGTTTAGGATTGGTGAATTTGCATTTATAAGAAAGGTCACCGCTCTTATTAGAAAACTTTTCCGCTCCTTCGTAGACTCACCTGCTCTTCCCTCTAAGCTCTATACTAACTCAGATAACTAAACTATGATAGCTCCAAGTTGCGATAGTTAAGTTCTGCGAGTTTAGAGCAATATTAAGCTAACCTAAGCGGGCCTCAAAAATCTATTAAACAAAAAGTGTATGCAATAAGGCTTAAATAATATTTTTATTTGATTTTAGATTGGGTGTATCTTTATGAGCAAAAGGGGGATTGCTTTAAGTAAAAAGATATTAGCGGTTGTTGTTGTCATAGTGGTTGTTGCTGCAGCTGTTGGCGCTTTATCTTTTATCTACTTTGGTCCTAGGGAGGTAGAGGAGGTTAAAATTGGAAATCTGGCCTCGATGACGGGTCAGATGGCTGCTTACGGCGGACCTGCTGCATGGGCTATCAGGAAGTGTGTAGAGGATGTAAATAGGCTTGGCGGATTAACGGTTGGGGGCAGAAAACTCCCTGTAAAATTAATACAGTATGATGACTCAAGCGACCCAACAAAAGCAGTAGCCTTGGCAGAACAATTAGTATTTCAGGATAAAGTACATGTTGTTCTCACTAATCCTGGCCCGCCAATAATTCATATTCCAGTATCTAAGGTTGCGGATAAACTTAAAGTACCTTTTCTCGTCGATGGTGTTATGGAGCCGTGGTGGGAGGCTGGTCCATACAAATATGCTTGGGCTCTGGGACCAGTTCTTATAATGCCTATTCCTGAGGGCGACTTTAGGGCTGGTAAGCCGGGATACCAAGCCATTATAAACTACCTGTTGTTTACTAACATGTTTCGTGATAGGACTAATGGTAAGGTTGCCCTCTTCGCTCCGGACGATGCTGATGGTAGGGCTTGGTACGATTTAGTCACTAAGGTTCTAAAGGAGGCGGGATATACTATAGTTGGTCTAGAGAAGCGTTTAGGTCAGTATGCCCCCGGAACAATGGACTTCACGCCGATAATTCGTGAATGGAAGGATGTCGGAGCTGAGATCCTATGGGGCCTATCGATAGGAGCAGACTTCGCAACAATGTGGAGACAGGCAAATACGCTAGGATGGAAGCCTAAAATGGTCCTAGATGGAAGATCCCTTAAAAACCTCGATGACGTGCTAGCAATAGGCGACCCGAAGCTAGCAATTGGATTAGCAGATCCATTCAATGTTTGGAGCCCCTACATTCCATATAAGAGTTACTATGGTGGTAGAACCAATATGCAATTAGCTGAAGAGTGGACAAAGGAGACAGGCAAAGCTTGGACGGATTGTCTAAGCGCGTACTCCTGGGCTGAGACGGTATGTAGAATTATAGAGCTTGCCGGAAGCTTAGACCCAGAAAAGATAAATGAAGCTTTTTACAAAGTCGATGTTATTGCAATGGCTTTTGGCAGGGTGAAGTTCATACCGGAGTGGCATTATAACCCCCAGCCACTTTATGTTGGTCAATGGATTGTTGAAGACGGAAAGCTTAAAATGGAGATAGTCTGGTCACCAATCCCAGATGTACCACCAACGCGTGAACCGATCTTCCCGCTACCATAACAATTAACACAAAAATTCAGAAATGCCAATTTTGCCTTATATTCTTACTCAATATATTATGATCTCTTCATAACGGACATAATCAGTTTTTAGCCATAGTAGCTGAAGGAACTTAATATATGTTAATAGACAAGGTTATTGTACCTGAAATTGAAAAACCTTATATACATATGTCATTAAGAGTTTTTTGGGGGTTTATTTTGAGCGAGGGGCTTGAAATTAAGAGAATCATATGCCATAATGGGATGGGTGGGTGCTTTGAACACTGCGGCTTACTAGCATATGTTGATAAAAAGACGGGCAAGCTTGTGAAAGTTGAAGGAAACCCCAATCATCCCTTAAGCAGAGGATTCATGTGTCCAGGGCGGCGGAGGGCTGCTGAAACCCACAATTGGCCCTCATCCTTACTCTATCACCCCAACCAGCTTCTATATCCATTAAAAAGGGTTGGTGAGAGAGGAGAGGGAAAATGGCAGCGTATTTCCTATCAGCAGGCATTAGATGAGATTGCGACTAAATTAAAGGAACTGATAGAAAAATATGGGCCGGAATGTATTGGCTTTATCGAGGGAACTTACCGATCAGATGCCTTTTTAGTGCGGGCTCGTCTTTGCAATGCTTTAGGGAACCCTGGGAACTACACATCACCTGGAACTATTTGTCACCATAATAATTGGGCGCTTGAGCAAATGATGATTGGAGCTTGTATACAAACTACTCCAGTTATATCGGAGAAGACTAGACTAGTAGTAGCTCTAGGTTACAATATTGCAGAGGCCTTACCTCGCAGCTGGTATTATATGAAGATGCTTAGAAGAAACTACAGGTTGATAGTTGTGGATCCACGAGTTACCGAAACCGCTAGAGAGGCTGATCATCATCTACAGATAAGACCAGCTACTGATGGAGCCTTAATCTTGTCATGGATAAATGTTCTTGTTAATGATGGGATGTACGATAGAGATTTCTTAAGAGAGTGGACAAATGCACCTTTCCTTGTAAGAACCGATAAGCGAAAGCTTTTAAGAGAAAGTGATGTTATTCCAAGCGGGTCGAAAGAAAACTTTGTAGTATGGAATGAAAAAACTAATGGTGTTGCAATTTGGAAATCCAGAAGCTTCGAGTATGAGCCCAAAGATGCGATGCCAGCTCTTGGGGGGACCTATAAGGTAAAACTGTCGAATGGAGAAGAAGTTGAATGTAAGACTGTGTGGCAAATGTTTATTGAGAGAGTTAGCAAATATACTCCTGAATATGTCGAAAAGATTACTTGGATACCTGCAGAAAAGATTAGAGAAACCGCTAGACTTCTGTGGACTCATAGACCTGGAGGAATATCAAAAGGTGTATCTTCTTGCCAAACAGGAAGCGATAATAGATGGCATATAGCTCTCGTCACACTAATCCTCATGCTAGGTAACCTAGATGTAGATGGAGGACAGGTTTTAGGGAGACATAAACCTGGGCCCGTGATAAACGGGAGACCTTTTCGCGAAAGTATGTATGAGCTGCAGGAGATCGTGAAGCCGGAAGTTAAGAAAAAGCAGCTTGGATATTACGAATTCAGATTATGTTCTTGGCTAGCATTCGATCTGCACAATGAGCATTATAGGAGGGTTTGGGGTGTTCCGCAGGCTCAAGGAAGCCATTCTTTTGGGCCTCCATGGTCAACGTTCGTGCGTGCAGTACTTGAAGGTAAGCCTTACCCGTTAAAGGCACTTATTGTTTGGGGCGGGAATCCAATAATGTGGGCTCCAAATACTAAGAAAGTATATAAAATGCTAAAAAGCCCAAATTTAGAGCTATTGGTTGTATTAGATTACTGGATAACACCTACTGCGGCTCTAGCTGACTATATAATTCCAGTTGCATGTAAATCGCTTGAACATTCGTATGCATGCAACTTTGAAGATACTTGTGATCTCCTTTGGGTTGGTGAGAGGGCTGTTGAACCACTTGGAGAGAGGGTAAGTGACTTTCAGTTCTTTAAGGATCTTGCAGATAGACTAGGCGTTGGCGAATATATTCCATGGAAGAACGTAGAAGAATATGAAAAAGAAAAATTAAAAGAGATGCTGGGTCTCACGCTTGAGGAGGCTGCGGAGCTCGGTGCAATATTCTCAAATACTCTTGGATACCTGCCAACAGACTTCCGTAGCTATGCTTATGTAGATCCGAAAACGGGCAAGCCGAGGGGTTTTGCTACACCAAGCGGAAAGGCTGAGATCTGGAGCAGTATACTTGAAGAGCTAGGGTATGATCCTTTACCAGAATATATAGAGCCCCCAGAGAGCCCCATCAGTACACCGGAACTGGCAAAAGAGTACCCCCTCATACTTACGACGGGTGGGAGATTTCAACCAATGTTCCACTCTGAAAATAGGCAGTGGGGCATTGGTTTCCGCGAGCAGCATCCTTGGCCCATATGTGACATCCATTACGAAACGGCCCGTGAGCTCGGAATTGTTGATGGGGATTGGGTTTGGATAGAGACTAGGAGGGGACGGATCCTCCAGAAGGCCAGAGTTGGCTCACACATCCACCCGAGAGTTGTTAATGTGCAAGCTTCCTGGTGGTATCCGGAACTGCCGCCAGAGGAGCCATGGTTATGTGGGGCCTTCATATCTAATGCCAATATGCTCACACTTGATGATCCAGAAACCCTTTGTCCTATGTATGGAAACTGGTGGAATCGAGGGCTACTTTGCAAAGTGTACAAGGCTAAACCTGAAGAACTCCAAATGCTACCTTTCATTAAATGATCTTAACCAACAATTTTTGAGTTTTTATGTTAGAAGAAAAAAAGAGTGTAAAGGTTTTTGGGATTGCTTTTGATCCAGACGAATATTTGGGCGCTATAGAGAGACAACTTTATATTGCTTTATTAAAGAGCGGTGTTGACTACCTAAAAAGCATTTTTGACCCATACGACTTATTAATCCCCTATATTGAGGAAGCGATTGGTTCTAACAGAGTTATTAGGCTAGGTAAGATTCCAGTGGAGTCCTGGCTTTCACCAAAACCCGACTTAGAGGACGAGGAGCTTATTAATATCGAAAACTATTCTACGTTCATAGACGCAAATGGTTGTAAAGAATATGCAAATTATGTGGAAGAATTTGTCCAAAAGATTATGGATGAGAGCTCAATTCCGCTTATGATAGGTATAGATCACTCAATGAGCGGCGGGATGATCAGAGCTCTCTCGAAAAAATATGGCGCGGAGAACCTCTCAGTTATAGTTCTAGATTCTCATTTAGATGCCATCCCCACTTCTATACGCTATAAACTTTTTACCTCCCTCAAAAAGAAGAGACACCCACTTTTATTTCTTCCCGATGAATTTTATATAAGTACAGATTCATATGATCCTTTGGTTTTTGAGAGGCCTGACTCCTATAATAAAGGGTCCTTCTTGTATTATTTAATAAAAGAGCAGATTTTATTACCTAAAAATCTATGGGTTGTAGGTGTTCAGGACCACCCTACAGAAGACTTACTTAGGGAAGAAGACCCGAATCTTAAAAGCTATTTGGAAGCATACCTAAATTTAGAAAATGAAGGCGTAAATATAATTACTAATAATGAAATCATGAAGGCAAAAAATTTTGTAAATAAACTGGACGCAATTTCAACTCAATTTCTCTATATTTCTTTTGATGTCGATGTCGGATGTGGGTCCTCCATAACCTTAGCGCGCTGCTTACCTAATGAAAAAGGGCTTTACGAGCATGATCTCTATAACCTTGCTAGAATGATAAGAGAGAATATGAAAAAGAAAAAGGTGAATCTTGTAGGCTTAGATGTTATGGAAATCGATATCCACTATTTAAGACCAAATGATAATACACCCCTAATAATAGCAAACACCATTAAATGCCTTCTAGGTGCTAATGATGCATAGTTTTAAAATTTTACTGGATATTTTTCTCTCATTACTTATTGAGGGTTGAGATGCGAAGCCTTTTAAATCTTTAAGAAACCCATCTCCCAATACATTAGGAGATAATAATTAGATCCTTAGCTGCTCCTCAATCCACTTGATCTTCTGGTAAAGTCTCCTTTCCTGATTTTTAAATGACTGTATTTTTGCTTTCAAATATTCGATTTGCCGAATTTTTTCAGCCTCTTTTTCATTTATGCCCTTATTTCCTTTTTTAATCTCCATAATCTCTGCTTCAAGAGCCTGTCTCTTAGCCAAAACCTTTAGAAAACAATTTTTAAGCCTTTGAAGCATAATAACCTTTAATATAAAATCTGCAACCTGCCTATTTTGCTCATCTTCGATCATAAGATTATCCCTCAAAATATCTATTTTTTAAATACTTTTTTTAATACTCTACCGGAGTAAAATCACATGATTAGGAGCTAATGCCTTTCACTATTATAACTTGTTATCGACTATTGAAACTTTAGTTCTTATTCATTGTCATTTAAGGTTAAGGGCTATTTTTTCCTCCTCAGAAAGGGATTTTTTAAAACTTTCGAGCTTCACTTTTCCCTTATCGGTAACATAAGCTTTTCCTTCTTGAATCTTAATATAGCCAACAAGTTCAAGTTCCTCAACTAATACTTGCACCATTACTGGAGACAATGGAGGATAGATGTCCTCCCTCTCCTCTTTTGTGAATTCATCAAGTATTTTACTAACTTCAATACCAGGCTTCTGCATCACCTTATGTAGTATTACCATTTCGCGTCTGAAATATGGGACATCATATCCGGTGTCAGATAAATCAAATGGCTCCACTTTAAAAACTGCGGAAGTTCTCGTATCTGGGCATAACACTATTATATCTTTTAAAACTATTCTCTCGTTAACCGGGGGCCATTGAAATGCGTTTGGCGGCTGGAGACTTGCCATGTGATATGGTGGCTCTATAACTTTCTCCTTTATAACTCTCCAGCCCACTCCATCATACTTTTTCATAATGGGATCAAAGCTGCTAAGGGATGCATACCAGAATGGTGCATAATATATTGGATTCTTATATCTTGGACCAGCGTAACGAACAGCATGCATTACTGGAATAAGGAGGGGTAGTACGTCTGGGCAAACCCTCCCTATAAGTTTCTCTCCATCCCAAATTATTTCATCACCAACTTTATGAAGGAAATGGCACGGATACCTCTTAGTATCGCCTAAAAAATTCACTAAAGTAGCCTTAACCTTAAACGGCAATACTAATCATCTCCTTATAGCTAACCTGTGCTAATCTTCTTAATATATTATATATCCTTTTGCATAAACATATTTGCAGGCTATTACTTTTTTCTTGGTGATGTTCAACTTAACCAAATTCCTTAAAGCTAAATAAATGGGAAAGCCTTATATGATAAAGGAAAAATAATAAATAAGATTTAAAAACAAGACTTTAATCACAATT
>Ga0209394_1000989_pt1 | contig 18554 bp, 9 predicted proteins | sample JNZ201metaG_FD_184122 | JGI IMG/M metagenome (GOLD analysis project Ga0209394, IMG submission 184122) | Hot spring microbial communities from Jinze hot spring, China to study Microbial Dark Matter (Phase II) - JNZ 20120812A (SPAdes) (version 3) ... | reverse complement strand
TCAGCTTCACTTCTCCGCCTAATGCTTTCAGATCTTATGGCGACCGCTCTGCCCAATAGGTCAGGCGTGGGCCGTATTTGCGTTAATCTATAGGCTTAAACTCGGCTGGCGGCGCATCAACCGCTAAAGTTTTGATGGCTGCCTTTAAGGTAGATGTAGCGTGGATATTTAAAGCGTGGGTTCAAACCGAAAAGAAATAGAAGCTCATGCAAAAACAAAGCAAGAATTATACAGGGTTCTTGCATATGTAGGAGTTATCTGATTGAGGTTACGTAAATCTATGCTAAAATTAAAAATTGTGGTATTGCCTCTCCATATCTCTTTGTCTTCAACACCTCAACAGAGATTCGCTTTTGGGCGCAGCCAGCTATTTAGTCTTGTATGAGAGCAAAGAAGGGTGTGAATGATGGAGATCATATCTGAACTTTAATCTTGTTTGCCACCCCATTTTATTCCTAAACCTTTAGGATTCCCCTAGATTTTCTATGCTTAAGAGGCTCGCGCCTGCTCTACGTCCTCAAAACAAAAAGAGAAGGAGACTTATTAGACGGGGTTAAGAAAGTGAAGGAGGAAATACCTTTAGATAGCAAGTTTTATTGATTTGATAGTAACAACTGGATTAAGGCTTGTTGAAGTCATAAATCTATACAACCTAATACTGTTTAAAAGGATCGTAGAGAGGAGGATCATAGATATAGGCTTCCTCTCTGGAGAATCCTCCAGAGCAATGAGGGCTCAGAGCTCTACCCAACAATCTTCTTAACCATTAGGGATAGGTTATTGTGAAGCGAATCATGTATAGGTACATCGAACCATCCTCATGGAATATACTCTCTCCGAGAGATCTCTATAGCGTCCCCAAACTCCATCTTGTGGGATTTCTCACAAAGTTCATAGCTCCCCATGGAAGAGCTCTGTATCGGAGATCACGACCGCAACCCCCTTAAATATTTCTTCGGAGATTGAACTTTGTGAGACTCCTATGGAAAACCAAAGTTGGGGCGTAGATAACATAGCTTTTATGGTTGATTAAAAAAATAAAGTGGTTAGAATAGTTTTGGTATTGCTATGAAGATTGTAGCGCAGAAAGCGACAAGAGCAGCGTTAACTCCGTAGCCTACTAGAAATCCAGTAACAAATGGTATTGCGTACTCCTCATAGATTTTTGCTCCACCAAATCTTAGTACTAAAACCTTTAGTACTAAGCCAATTATTCCGGCCGCCCACCATGTTATAAGTGGTAGCATTAATAAAGCTGATGGATTTATGAAGAACCATGCATATCTAAGACGCAACACGTAACAAATGAATGTTACTATAATTCCCGATATTAGCAGCCCATATCGTTCCAAAGGATTCACTATTGGAGGAGAGGGAGATGACACAGCCACAAAACCGTACACCGCAGATGCGACGCCTGTATTTGCTCCGGGATAAATGGCACGCGCATACAAGCCTCCCTTGATATGATACCACCATATTGTGAAAGCGTAGGAAAAGATGCTGGCAAAGAGCAGGCATAATAAAGTAGCTATAAAGATATCTTTAGCGCTCGTTTTCATCATATGACCAACTTTATAAGTCTTAAACTGGTGATGCATGCTCACGTTATTAATTCTGGCAGCTGGTTGATCCGCGACTGAAGTAATAGTTAAAGTTATAAATGCTGCAGCATTTTGTGCAGGAGGCGGTGATGGCCAGGCACCAATTAATGCACCAGCATCATAGTAGAGCCAGTTATAGGTGAGCCCGGGCGGCATAAATTCATGAACGTCTCCCATCATTCTAGTCCATGAGAAGAGCATTAAAGTATATAGTACCAAGAAGACGATAGCTACGAAAACTGGCATGCCACTAAGTATGCAGAAGATAAGAAAGGCTAAGGAGACTATTATCGTCAAACGGCTAAGCATCCTATATGACATGCCATCCTCAGAATCTACTTCCGTTTTACTAAATGCATTACGAAAGATGTTAGCGAAGTGTTTCCGGTTATTTATAATTAACCAGAGGGCCATCCCTAAGCTAACTCCCCATGCAGAGAAGTACATATACTTAAATGGACCCACGTTGGCACCGTAGTATGCCGGATTTCCTTCAACGCCAACACTATAAGGTAAAAATCCAGCGTTTATTCCTATTACCGGATAGAGGACAGCAAAAACAAACCAACATATCGTAAGTGTTAATAGAAAATCTACTGAGCAGAGGAAGTAAAGAGCGATATCCGTCATCCTTACGGTAGAGTAAAAGTGTGCACCAGGCAGAAAGGTTCTAGTATAAGGTGTTAAGTCGAGTGTGTGTACACCGATTATTGTCGAAGCGGGAACTTCTGGTATAAAGTAACGGATGAAGTCTAAGAAAGTAATTAGAAAGCCAAGTGTAAAGGCAATCCAGAAGATCTTGGTTTGAATGAGATTGCGATTAAAAATCATGGGCTTCTCTACGCTGGGTTGCGTTGAATATGTTAGTAAGTAGGCTGAGGGCAGAATCCCTGGGAATGGTAAGCGTTCAACCTCGATGAGAGGCTTTCGAAGGAAGAAGCCCCAGCAAAGCTGAAAAGTCGTTAGTAGAAAGAAGAAAATACTCCAATAAATAACCGAAGGAAGCCATGCTCTCCACTCTATTGGTCCACCAGTCCACGCCGCCTGCAAAGCAGCAGCCTCTTTAGCAACCCACCATGGTGGAATCCAGTCTATAAACGCACTACGATAAGTAGGGTCATTTGCGATCCAAATTAGCGGCGACTGTCCATAATGAGTTATAAATGAAAGTCCATAGGCTCCGGAGAAATACATTCCATAAACAAATGTGTTTGACACAATGAAGCTAATGACGAAGAGAATTGTATACTCTTGGGGTGTGAGTCTGAATTTTGGGCTCACCTTAAAGAGGCCATATAAAATAGCGACGAAGAATATAAATGGTAGAGGGAACCAGCTACGATATGCCCACCATAGAGTTAAGGATTCTGTTACTGTAGATTGTATTAAATTCGCTATAACGAAAAATGGTATCAGTATTAATATCCTTGGCGTTAATCCTCGTAAATATTCCTTCGTTGCCATCGATATTCCCCTAATAATTTTTTACCCCTTTTTTATATAAATCTTTTGAGCTCTTTTTAGCTTAAGTTTTATTACTCTCTATCGCAAATTAAGTCTACTAAACCTTAAAAACCCTTAATACCATCAAGTTTCAACCATATTAAAGGATAGTACTGCAATTTACTTTGAGATATCTTTACCAAGGCAAAATCCACGCAGATTTAATTATCATAACTAAAGCAGAACATACACCGACGCTTATTCCCTCGCCTACCGCTATTCCAGTTACTATAATAGGCTTCAATGTTGCCCATCTCTCTCTACCAAAATGTTTTTCCATTAAAATTCTGCCGAGCAATCCTCCCACAAAAAGAGCTATGCTCACTGGTGGTAACATAGTGAATCCGGTGACTAAACTAATAAGTGAGAACGGTATTTTTGTAATCCGCGAAAAGATTTCGCCGAAAGCAAAAATTAAGAGAAATATTATAGAAGAATTAATTAATACTTGCGGTCTAAAAGCAAAAATTTGACCTGAAATCCACATGCAAGAATTAACTACGTTCACTGGCCAATAAATCTCTACTGCGCGATATAGAGATGATGGAATAGGAGATATCGTCCAGAAGAAAGAGACGTAAATAAAACTAAAAATGAAAGACAGCGCTGTAGCTAAAAGGTAAGCTTTAAAGAATGTGCTTGGCTTTGCGCCAGTTAAATAGCCGACCTTTATTGCATTCACCCATGAAGCTGCTTGCCCAGTACTAAAAACAGGTGAAATAAGCCAAGGTTCTATACCTTTATATCCACTCAAAATAATAGCTCCGTGCCAAAGATAAGGAACCGTGATGCTATACCCAGTTTCTCCTACTGCTCTACTGGATATCGTAGCATTTAAGAAACTTCCACCAACAGATACTACCAAAGCAACCCAAATCGGAAAATTTGGAACCAAATAATGAAATAACAAAACAGAGATGCCAGTTCCAAGCAAATAGAGAGCTAAAAGTATTGGTAAGGGTAGGTAACCAATTATTTTAGCTTTTTCTAGAAACTTTAGTAAATTTTGAAAAGTTTTTATCATATATTGCCGGCCTTTTACTAAAGAAATAATTGCTGTCAAGAGAGTAAAAATAAAGAAAGGAGCGACCCAAACACGCATAAAGGAACGTTGATAAACAAGAGAGAAAGATGACCCTCTAGACCATTCCTTTGCCCATTCTGGGAAAAGTGTGGAGAGAAAATTAAGAGTATACCAGTTGCCAAAAACCCAGCATGCCATAGATCCAATAAACATGTAAGTAACTACATGAATTGGTGGAAGAAAACCAAGAGCATAGGTTAGTATATCGGTAGAAAGACCGAACAACGCGCCTGGGAAAATTTTCTCAATGCCCCAAAATCCAGAAGTTAAATCTATCCAGGGAATAGGTATGAGCCATATATATATGCCAAAGATCCCCTGAAAAATAAGGGGGAATCCATAAGCTATAAAACCATAAATCGCACCTATAACTATGGTAATTACGAATGCATGAATCTTTGCAGAATCTCGCTCAGTAAGAGCTTTTATCATCTCTGCGCTCATAGGTGCGAAGGGAAAGGGAAGCTTCTCAACTTCAATATACATTACAGCGCAAATTTGCGCTAAAGCAACTTCCTGAACAATCCATAATAAGAAAAATACGATCATGATGAGAATTGGCAAAACCCAGTCTTGATGAAAGAATGTTCTGACCAGATAAGCTGAAGAACCATATGGAGGAGCCCACCATACAGGGATAACTTGTGGTAAGGGAGAGCCTTCTAAAGTTCTAAAAGATTGAATTATTGGAGAAGACACAAAATAATGGCGATAAATAAGGTCCAAGAAAGGCATAAAGCCGGAGGTTAGTATTAGTGTCCAAATAACGTATAATTCTGGAGCGCTTAATGGTTTACCAATGAACCTTAAAATCTCAGAAAAGAGAAGCGCAGTAATGTAGGGAACAACTCCTGCCATAATGGTTCCGGAAACTAGGTTAATATATAGTAGCGTAGGGAGCAAAACAGCTATTCCAAAAATAATCGCCAAGATCGACCTAAATGTTAAACCCGATTGAAATTCTTCAGTTTTTTGCAAATCCTGCATCCCCAGTATTTAGCTCTCATCATATTTTATGATTAAGTAACCATGGTTTTCTTCTTCGGAAGGTATTAAAAAACTTATTCTTTAAAATACCTCTTTCCTCTAGATGTTCAACACATGCTCGAATGCACCGGGCGCAGGTTGCCCAATAAACTTTATAACCATATCCTAATATAGAAAAATAGCGCACCATTCTCGCTAGGCTCCAGCCAAAGTCATGAGCCTCCTTCCACGTCATTGTTTGTTTTGATATGTCTAACCTTAACCCAGGCAAATCTTTTATTATGAACGGGGAAGACTTTCGGTTAAACCCAAAGTGCGTCAACTTACATTTACCCGTATCCAGCTTTCCCCACTCTAAAGTTTTGCCTGCAACAACAATCCTAATGGTTTCCTCCGCACTAATGGCGCCAGCTGGACATTCTTTAACACAGCACATACATCTATCGCAGATTTTACCATTGAATATTGGATCAGGCTCTAAAGGGGCATCCGTAAGAATCATGGCTAAGCGTTGTCTAGGCCCAAACTCTGGCGTAAGCAGTAGTTTTGAATAACCAATTTCACCCAAACCAGCGGCTACTGCAGCAAAGCGAAAAGAAGGCACACAATCAGAAGGGGGTTTTCCAGGCGCAACTGGATCACGCGTTGGACCCCACTCAGATAAAGCCGCTTTAGCCATAACGGGTACGGCTTCCCATCCATGTTTTTCAATGAATCTTGCGGTTTGTCTTTCAACAAAGGATAGATTTTCTCCAAGCCCTAAGTTATAGCCGAAGAAGTTATATGAGTCCCAGGAAGTGCCCTCTTCAATTCCCCGTAAACTGCCACGTAAGATTCTTATAGCAATTACTATGACTGACTTTGCTTCCGGAAATATGGTGGCTGGATGCATGTCAAGAGGAGCGCCTTCAAATCTATCTATTGAGGCTATCCCCACCAAATCGGCGCCACATTTCAACGCATATTCTTTCACTTCCTTTGAATTTAACTCCATAATTTATTCCCCCAAACTACCATTTAATTAGCCAAGGTTCTCTTTTTCTGAATGGTTGATTATATTTTATTTTTAGTTTCCCTGAAGATTCTAAATATACTAGACAAGATCGAATGCATGAGGCAGCTAATCGATTTGGCTCACCTTTTTCTGGATAAACTCTGTTTGGAAAGGCTCCGTTAGGACATTTCCGACAAATGTTAAAGTTTATTTCACCATATATCATTATTTTACCAGCAACATTAACCTCTTTTCTTCTTTCCGAACTAATAGCGTTAAAAGGACAGGCATCAACACATTTTAAGCACCTGTCTACATCGCAGATTTTACCATTGAATATTGGATCAGGCTCTAAAGGAGCATCCGTAAGAATTACTCCAAGCTGTTGCAAGGGACCAAATTCAGGCGTCAAGAAAACTTTACAATATCCTATTTCCCCAAGTCCCGCTGCAACGGCAGCATAATCAAAAGGTATTGTGACATTGGGTGCTGGTTTATTCGGGGAAACGGGTATGCCCTCTGGCCACCTTTCAAGTGGGAGTCTAGGTACTGGCACAGCTTCCCATCCATGGTCCTCTATAAATCTACCTAAAAGATGAATGAGTCTTCTGTCTACATCAAGATTTGGTTCTATCCAATGAGTACCCTCTTCAATTCCCCTCAGATAACCTCGAGGAATTTGTTGCGCTACTACTATTACCGATGAGCACTCGGGAAGAATAGATGAAGGATGAGCCCATTCTGGCAAGTCTTTAAATCTATCTATTGATGCTATCCCCACCAAATCTATGTCAATCTTTTTTGCATAGTTTTTTATATCTTGTGAAAGCATGAAGTCACCCGATTAATTTTTACTAAAAATTAATTATATTTTGGCAACATAATATAAGATTTTCTTAACATCCTAGCCTAAGTTTTCTTAAATTATTATTTGAGCATTCTGCAGGATCGAGCTGGCGATATGCGCTAGCTCTAAGTCTGTTTTATAGCCATAACCATTCCTTCCATTTCCTTTAGCTACCTTCATAGCTGTTTCTGGAGCGAGAAAAGGATTAAGCACAATTCGCCTTTTAATTAATCACATTTTTATATTTAATGATACAAGGCCATTAAAAACACCAACAAATAATAGTGCGTGCTCGAATACTTGAAAGTTCAGGCTCAACCTAAAAGAAAAAAACAGAAACCAAAGCAAAACAAAGCAAGAATTAAGCTTACTTCTTGCTTAAAAATAGCCAAAATAAGCCTAAAATGAGCAAAAGATGCGACATCGGGGAGTGGGATTTGAAGTGATGTATGAATCCTGCCTGCAATTTCTTTATAGCCTTTTAATGCAAGCATAAGCATGCTTATTATTGAGAGACCTAGAACAATTATTGTATGCTCAATTGTTTCCAGAATTGCTTCAAGTAGTCTTTTAGGAATATTCTCATAACTAGGGGCTTGTTTACTTATTCATTAGACCACTCTTATCTTAGGCCCCGGATAATTACTGCAGGTATGGAAAGCAGTAATTCCTTTTCTCGGCCCAGGAGAACATTTCGAATGGCATCGGTCTTGATATAATAAATATGAGCAGCAATTACTGCTTTAAACATAACTAAATTTATTAAAAGATGAGTTAACCTCTAGTCTTGATATAATAAATATTCTCTCCTTTTAGACATGAACCGCAACAACTCATCCCTCCAACTTTCAACAATCTCGCTTATAGGTGTTTGCCCTTCAATTTTTTGCCGAACTTTTTCTGAGCCCATTAATAGATCGAAAAAATAGCGTCCATCCTGGGTCTTCCGCCATTCGAAATGTTCAGAATGATATTTATATATCGCATCGATTATATGTAATCCAGCTTCAACAGGTTTGCAGATTTCTCTATTAACGACATGAACTTGAATTCCATAGCATCTTTTCCCAGCATATTTAGAGAAGGTAGGAATAAAACAAGTTTTCCTAAAAAGTAGTCCCGGAAGAGAACGCGCATTCAAATTTTCAGAAAGTTTTGTATAATTAATCCAAGGTGCGCCGATAACTTCAAAAGGTTTTGTTGTCCCTCTTCCCTCCGAAACGTTGGTTCCCTCAAGCAAGCATGTACCGGGATATATTGTAGCCGTATTTAAAGTCGGCATATTTGGAGATGGCGGGACCCAAACTAAACCTGTATCATCAAACCACATCGCTCTACGCCAGCCCTCCATTTTCACTACCATGAGATTAGCATTTATTTTGTATTCCTTGTTAAACATGGCAGCTAGTTCTCCCACAGTCATGCCATGCCTAATTGGTATCGAGCCAATACCAACAAACGACCTGAACTGAGGTTCAAGAATATTTCCTTCTACTGAAATTCCGTTAATAGGGTTAGGTCTATCTAAAACTAAAAAAGGCAAATTATTTTCGGCAGCGGCTTCCATTGAATAAAAAAGAGTAGAGATATAGGTGTAATATCGTGATCCAACATCTTGTATATCATAAATTAATACATCGACATCGCTTAACATTTCTGGAGTAGGTTTATTCGCTGCCCCGAAAAGGCTGTAGACCATGAGCCCCAAATCCTTGTCGAAATAGGATGGCATACTTAACTCATCCTGAACGTCTCCCCATATTCCATGCTCAGGACTAAATAAGGCTGTAAGCTTTAATTGCGAAAGTTTACGAAAGGCGTCTACCGCATGCTCTAAATTTTTCGTTACACTTGTTTGATTTATTACTAAACCAATCTTCCTTTTTTTATCAAGAAAGGCATATGGTCTTCTAAGAAAAACATCTAGACCAGTATACACTTGCATATTACTTCCACCGAAAGTTAACTATCAGTTTACATATATAAGCCTTTTAGCGAAATTCATAGGAGTACCACAAGTATTTTTTGAAACGGTAAGCAAACCTTCCAAAATTTGGTACGTCTCTAGTTCTTCAAGAAGACTCAACTTAGTAAGCTTAATACTTTATATTAGGGAAAATGTATTAAGCGTTTATTTTCTATCTCTCATAGTGGGTTTTGGAATGAATTGCCTTTTGATTGAAAGGAATTCAGCTAGTGAACTAAATGGCCTTTTAGAATAAGAGAAAGATTAACTGAAAGAAGACTTGAAGATAAGTATGCGCAAATGATTGAACGACGTTTTCTGCTATTCAAATAGTTAAATCGCTTTATTCTTTTTGGAAAAGCATGAGATATTTTTTCTTTTCTTCAGCCTTTAATGCTTTCCAAATCAGGAACTGTTTGCGAAGAACATCTAAAAACTTGTAATTCGATGTTAACCAAACTCTTTTATCTCCATCCAGCTGATGAAGAAGCACCACAAGACTTAGTTCTTTCCTTTGAGGTGGGGAAAATATTGATACAGATTGAATTACATGCGCCTCATATGGCGCAAGAGCAACAATTAGATTCAATTTTCTATCGTCTGGCGAAAAACTTGCTTCTCTGACTGTGAAGAATCTTCCTTCAATAACGTACGATTTAAAGAATTCTAGTAGGTAGAAGAGGAAGGATTTTACTTCTTCTTCGTTAAGAAATACGAAGGGAAGTGGAATTTCCCATACGTCTCCTTTAGGTCTTGTCGGAATACTCCATTTCCTTTCGAGCGACGGGGTAACGATCTTAGCTGAAAGATAAATCGGATAAAGCGAAGGTATTAATGTGCCAATAATAGTGAATATTATAGCAAGAAGAACTGTAATGGAAGAAGAATTAAGAAGAAAGTCGTGTGGAAGAAGGTTTAGAGAAATAAGAAGTAAGTTAAGGAAGAGACCAGATAAATATCCAATTACAGATGCTACTAATGCGTATGTTACTAATTCTAGCATAAATAGCGAAGCAACACCAAAGGGCGATAAGCCAAGTGAACTATAAATTCCTATCTCTCTGTCTCTTTCTTTTACCATCCCTAGTGTAGAATTGCATATTATAGCACCACCTATAATCAGTAGTATAAAGAAAGAGGGCGCCCCACCAAAGAAGAAAACAGTTGTTCCCGTAACCAGTATAATTTCTTTATTACAAGCGGCAGTAACTTCTAAATATGTTGTGGATACAATTTCTTCAGCTGCTCTTATTATTTGCTCAGGGTTATTTAAATAAACAGATACTGTGGATATACCGCCACCCAGATCTAAAGCAAGCTTAAGTGGAACTATTATTACTCTTTCCCAAGGAAGTGGTTCATATTGTTCTTCGTCAGAAACTAGAGTAGCCAAAGAAATCACGGAAATTTTATTTGGATCTAATGGTGTTATTCTTTTTTGATCCAAATCTACGTAAGAGTTCAGTAAGTCTCCATCAAAAACTCCTATAACGGTCAGGTTTATACCTCCCAAAGAAACTCTGTCAAAAACTTTTACCCCAATATTTCTATCGACAAGACAAACATAATAGTCTGTGTCAGTAAACCATCTGCCGCTAACTATAGCTTCCCTATATAAGAAGGATTCTTCTGGAGTCATTCCTATGAGCGCAAGAAAAGTAATGGTTTTATTTTCTGATGATACCATCTTAATTTCAACGCTCCTGGCCTTTATTGACTGTGGATAATACCATGCTCTTGGACATATAACAGCATCACGTCCTACTAATGCTCTTACCAAGATAATTATATTAGAATAATCTAAGAATTCTGACGGTCTAATTAAGCCACGTTTTATAAGTAGACCATTATATGGAGCTCCCACTCCCGTATTATACGTTCTAGCTGAAAAGCGTATTTGAGATGAGGTCAAGGAAACTAAAGAGAAAGCAATCAGTATTATTGACAAGAGAGTTAATATTGTTCTAAATCTTCGTCTCTTCATATTACCAATAGAGAACTGGAAACAGAAGAGAAGCGTTTCTAATTTCTTTGCTTCCACAAAATGCTTTCCTCTATATTTATCTCTCAAAATCGAAAGAATTCCACTAAATTCTCTCCCTACAAGAACAATAACGATAACTAGAAACAATAGAATAATGAGCCCCAAATAACCGACATATATGTTTGCTAAAATTTTTTGGGATGGGTTCAAATGATAAAATATAAGTAATAGAAACATTGTTGTAAGGATTATTACTGCTAGTCTTTTCTTTCCCTCAAGGTTAAAGATTAACCTTTCCGTGAAGAAGGTGAAAGGAATGAGAATAAGAAAGAAAGCCATACTTACTGTGGACGAATCATTTATTAGGTTTGTGATTTCATTATAGGCTTTTATTGCCCAAAGCCATGCGGCGAGACTTTCTCCATAGGCTACACTATAAATTTTATTTTTTAGTGCTTTATCTGCCCTATTGAAGTGTTCAATTGTTTTTGCTAGGCCTTCCTCAACCGTAAAGCTGCGTATGGCAAACGTCTGAAGGTCTTTATAACGCTCAGCAATAGTTATATTCATATTCCTAACAATTTCGTACGCTGTGAAATCTAACCGAAATTCTCTATTCCCAATTTTATATCCATGCCCATTTGGACAGGATAAGCTACCATTAATTAGGAAGGCTACTTTCAAATTTTCGCTTCTGAAAACTATTGCGAAAGTGGAGTTCGGTGGAACAAAAAACATTGAAATAGGTTCGTCCGGAAGATAGAAAGTTCCAAAAGACAGAAACTCACCCAATTTCATGAAATCTAATAGCTCTAAGTGTACTGGTGTTGCCCTCCAATATCTATCTGGGAATCTCGGGTCTCTAATAGCGTGAAGTGAAACCATTTGTGGATGAATTAGATCAAAGAGTGTTATGCTTGTAGCTCTAAAGACTACCGTCATCCCACGGTAGGGATGCGTATCACATGGGGACCAAAAGTGTATGGATCGGCTTCCATATTCTCCCATATCTGGAGCATATATTATGTCTCCCGTAATATTATCAAGTACAAATGCCTCAGAATAGTATCCACTTTCTCGAACCTCAACTCCAACTTCCCGATACTGCCAAGCTGAAGGAGCAATAGCAGGACCCGGTGCTAATCCATGTATCACAAAATCGCCTGTTGCGTTTGCAATGGAGATTATATTTATGAATGGATAGGTTGAATGTCTTACTCTTGAGGTAACGACTAATGCATTTGGAACTGGAGTATACCAGCCACTAGTATAATTAAATTCAACTACCTTTCCGTGAAGAGTTATATATCCTGCTATTTCCTGGGGAGAATAAAATAATCGTGATGGACTGATCTCAGACCATCTTATTCCCATATCTTCTTCATTAAGAAAGCTAAAAACTAGACAGAGAGCAAAATATGCTTGTGGTCTAATGTTCTCCATATTTACAGTTTCACAGCATGCAGTTGGTGTTCCCCAATAAATTCTGTAATCACGAGTTGTCCTAATAGTGAAGCCGATACCACGCGCAATAGCAAAAGGCTCTGTATCCAACATGTATGGTGTGGGTATAGAACCCCATAAACCTTCACCTTCTAATGCGACCTCTACAAGATCTAAGTAACCTAGACGCAATTGTCTCTCAATATTAGGTATATAGACCTGAGATATTCTAGGGGATAACCATCTAGAAAAACGCACTCCAACGTTAGTGTATTGATAGAAGTCACCTCTAAACAGGATGGCCATATTTTTCGTTCCAGAAGATAAGTCTATCCCGATAAGCATTAACATCTTCCTTTTACCAGATATAAAAGGCTCGTTAAACATGTATCTTTCAATAAACTCACGAGCCCCTGCTAAGGACATCCAGTGACCTGAGAGAAAAATGAGGTAAACAGTCCTCTTAGGTTTTTGTTCAGCAAAAATTCTTCCCATTTCAAGAAGAAGAGAGACGCTAACGCTTTCATCAGCACCTGGAGCGAGCTTAGGCACAACGGACCATGTATCAAAATGAGCACATATACCTATTACTTCATCCGGAATTTCTGACCCTTCTATAATCCCTATTATATTTTTTGCAATTACCCTTTCATAGCGCATTTTACTCTGTACATTTACAGTTACGTTACCGGAGAGAGCGAGCTTCCTCAAATATGAGCCACTGCGAGAGTTAACATAGATGCGTGGAAAGTTTATTGGCACTCTTGAGAACTTTTTTATGGATTCGAAGTAATTTGTTGCATCAGGTGCAATAAATACTACAGCTTTAGCACCTAATCTGGCAGCGTTTATCCAATTATCGCCCGTATTAAACTCCATCAAAACTATATTATTTCTGACTTCTTTCATGTCAAAATCTTCGAGCCTTCCTTCTCCAACATAAATGAGTCTCCCCTCAACACCCTCCGGTGGCGTTGAACACGTTTGAACATAATTCGGCCAAAGCACATATGCTGGTATAATTGCATGTTCTGGTGATAAAACAGTTATCACTGATCCATGATCTATTGGAACTACAAGCGAATATTCTTGTATTTCATATTTAATATTATACTTTTCTAATGTTTCTATAATGTATCTTGCAGCCATTTCGCAACCAGAATAACCCGTTACACGAGAACCCATACTAGAGAATCTTTTTATATTCTCATAAATTTGGCTAAAATTTATTAAGGCTACAATATCACTATAACTAAAACTACTAGGAGATTTTACTTCAATCGAAAAGCTCAATCGTATAAAGGAAAATGTGACAAAAAACATTATAGTCATAAACAATAATAGTAGTGTAAGATAGTTTTTTATCATAGCCGTTCATGAATCTCTTATTGGTAGGTTTATTTAAGTTTTTCTAATAAGTTTTTGTAAATTATATATAAGTCTTATGATATGAAGATGTTTGGATTACCGACTTTAATTGCATCCATAAAAACCAACTTACTTAAAGTGTTTTAGCTTCTTGTTCTTCAATGGCTTTTCGGAGAATGCCCCCAGATTTTTCTAATAAGCGAAGTGCTTCCTCATAAGATACCTTGGTCTTAATCATAAGTATGGCTGCTTTAACGTTACCTTGAGCTGCGTTGATAGCTTTTTCAGCCTCATCATAGCTTACATTGGTGGCGCTCATAATTATTCTTTTTGCCCTTTCCCTCAATTTCTCATTAGCCGCTTTTAAGTCAACCATAAGATTTTCGTAAACCTTACCTAACTTGACCATTATAGCGGTAGTCAGCATGTTCAAAACCATTTTTTGAGCTGTACCTGCCTTCATTCTAGTGGAACCAGTAATTACTTCTGGACCGACAATGACTTCTATGGTGACGTCAGCTATCTTTGCTATCTCAGAGTTCAGATTGCATGTTATCCCTATAGTTTTTGCTCCCATTTTCTTAGCAAATTCAAGGGCTGCAACTGTATAAGGTGTTTTTCCCGACGCGCTAATCCCCACAAGCACATCCTTTGAAGCAAAACCTCGACTTAGAAGATCCTTAACTCCTGCATTCCTATCGTCTTCAACCCCTTCTAAAGATCTGTAGAGGGCTTCGATTCCGCCAGCAATAATTCCCTGAACAAGCTCAGGGTTAACACCGAATGTAGGCGGCATTTCCGCAGCTTCCATAACACCAAGCCGTCCACTTGTACCAGCCCCTATAAAAAATAACCTCCCTCCTTTTTTAATGGAATCGACAATTAGGTCCACAGCTTCAGCTATTTTCGGTATCTCTTTCTCTACAGCATATGCCACTTTCTTATCCTCAGCATTTATTATCTTAAGAATTTCCTCCGTGGGCTTTCTATCAATGTCAGTAGATGCAGGGTTTCTTTGTTCTGTAACCAAGTTCTCCATACTTTTCTTCACCTATACCTATTGAAGAATACTATGAACCCTAAAAGAAGTTGATTTAATATTATTAAGCACTTTTGTATCGATCTTAACACCAATTTCCTTAAGGGCTAGAAAAATAGCTCCTATAACTGGCTCAAATTTGGGACAAATTATTCTACATTTAGGAGCAACTTTTTCAACAACTTTTTTAAAAGGATTTAAAATTAAATCACCCGCCTTAAAAACTCCTCCTATAATGGCTAAGTCAAATTCCTCATTTTCCAAACGTAGCTTTCTTATAACGGTTTTCGCAGCCAAACCAAGCTCTTTTCCAGCCTCATCCAATATTCTCTTTGCTACTTTATCACCTCTTTCCGCAGCTTTAACTACTAAAGGTGTAAGAGCTGCTATCTCGCTCTGTCCTATGTTCGCAGCATATATGTGCTCAATTATCTCATTTATAGATATTATGTTAAAGTGATTTGTTATCTCGTACAAAAGCGCGGTTTTTGGACCACGCCCATCGTAAGCCCTTAAAGCGGCCGTTATTGCCTTTCGTCCGATGTCATAACCACTTCCTTCATCACCCACTATATATCCCCAACCACCAGCTCTCCATCTTTCTCCACGTTCATTTATACCAAAAGCTATAGAACCTGTCCCAGCTATGACTATGACTCCGTAATTACCAGCGGTAGCACCAGCAAGCGCGATAGCTGCATCGCTCTCAACAATTATTTTATCGGCAATGTTCAATTCTTCCATTATTCTTTCCGCTATAGTCTTACCTAAAATATTGCCTGCTCCAGCTATTCCTAAACATGCAATCTTAAACCTTAAGATATTAATACCACTTTTATTAACAGCATCATTAATAGCCTTCATTATTGACTTCTTAGCAATTAGCTCTCCAACAGTAAGAGGATTTGAAGGGCCGCTTTTTCCAGCACTGAGTAAATGTCCTTCACTATCGGCTATAGCGCATACTGTTTTTGTTCCTCCACCATCTATACCTAACACATAATCCATTATTCTCTCGTTATTTTAATGGAAAAAGGTTTCTTAAAGGTTTCTGTCTCCGCGCCTTAAACAAAAATGACTTCATTAGAAATGTGGTTCAATTTCTATTATATAGACTTCTCTTCCCTCTATAACATCCGTCCTCGTTATCCTTGGGGAGGAGATAACGTATAGATTCCTTCGCCCTTCACAATCTATCCTATTAACCCTATATTCAGGTGCTTGAGGGACTTTATATGCTGCCAAGTCAATCTCATAATTTAGAGAAACAGGCTCTTTCGCGATATTTACAAAGGCTAAACCAAGACTACCATCATCAGATTTCCATGCCGATGAAAGAACCATGGGAATACGACGCCTATATAAATGTATTTCTTCTGGGCGAGAATATATTGATCTATAGGGGACATGTAATATTTCAATGGAAGGAACCTGTATTTTAGGCGCGCGAACCATTTGACCATATAAAAGGTATTTTCTTCCATAATAGTAGGTTTTTGCAAGTTTCTTAACAAATATTAGATCTTCTTTTATGTCTTCCCTTTCTTTTTCTAGATCTTGATAGTAATTTGCGAATGTTATCAGGTGACCCCAAATAAACTGCCTTGCAAGATCCCATGCGAATTGATAAGAAAAATCTTTACTGAGCTGTCTTAAAGGAATGTGTTTTGGGCGCAAATTTTCTGGCCATAATTCATCATAAGGGGGAACACCATTTAACGAGGTGTATGAGCCGTAAGTTACCGTATAGCCATGATAAACGAATTGAAACATTGGTATTATTTCAAACTCGTGAAAAAATATATCATCATAAGTTAAATGTGCATCTAGAACGTCTATACATGACTCATGGCAATGTTCTCCACTTAGCACAATTTTGGACAGTTTCTCTTTTCTCACATTCTTCTTAATTCTTTCAGCCATATTTCTGTATCCGTCAACATGATAGTTTCCACCACCAACAGGATGCCCATGAGAGGGATCAAAACATAATTGACTTGCCAAAAAGCAATCCAGATATATTCCGTCCACATCGTATTCATTTATTAAGTCCAGTGATATTCTAATAATTTCATTTTTCCATTTTTCTGTAGAAGGACACATCGCTGCAAGAGGAGCCTTTGTATAACGACAAAACACATGTATATAAGGTTTCAAATCCTCATCTTTTGCGGAATATCTTTCATCCTCTTTTTTCCAATTTTCAAGAGCAGTATCATAGAAAGTTGAATTTACATACGGTGTCACGTAAGCACCCATTTCATGCAAGGCTCTTATTCCTTCCTTAAATGAAAACTCTCCCTCTCTTGGGGGAAAATATTGAGGAAAATGCGTATCATAAGGATTCCCATGCCACCAATGCCAGGGCATAACAGCTATGGGTACATCCAAATATTGTTTTAATGAAAACAATGGAATAAAAGCTGTTTTAGTTGTACCCCTATTCCAGACGCATAATGCTATTTCTTTTAACCATTCTGGTACATCTTTTCTTCTTTTTAAGGGACCTTTAGAACACCATGGCTGATTTAGTGCCCACTCTCGGTAAATCTCCGCAGCCGCTGTCCAATCGTCGTTAAACACACCTACAACAGCTGAGTATGGAATGCTATAGCTTACTCCAACAATACCCATGTTTTCAGGAAAATTTCGAAGACGATAATTAAAACAATTTTCTCCATATTCAAATATGAACTCTTTAAGAAAACATTTGGAATCATAAGAGGCTAGATAAAGCCCACCCTTCTCTCCATAGTAACCAAAAAATTGCATACTAAGTAAACCAGGATAGCGTAATACTATCGTCTTCTTACTGGATAGAAATTTTATTGGATCGGTTATGATTTGACCAGACATCACTGGGACAACGAGTTTATCTTGGCTTTGACCTGTACTTATAGAGCCAAGTCCACAAAGATAAGGAAAATCAATGCTCCATAGCCCGTGGAAAAGACTTCTATTCTCAATGTTGATACGCCAATAAGATATGAGAGATTTCTGGGCAAGAAATATAAATACATGGACATTTAAATTACTTTTGCTGTCTTCCCATAAGAAATGTAAAGTTATACCCTCCTCTGTCTTTTCAATCTTATATGAAAAATCATCTACCATGTCATTAGTTATAGTTGAATAAAAACCTTCTTTATTTTTCAATTTAATCATCCATATGCGTCCAATTTCAAGATTTTTAACCTTAGGCGAAGAGATGAAATCATGCCCGGTTACTAAATTGCGTATTCCACGAACTCCTCCATTTAGCCTTGAAAATAATATTTCTATTAGACTGTTGCCCAGACATATAAAATTGTTTTCCTCTCTTATGTAGAGGTCTGACATTACGTTTCAACTTTCAACAGGTTTTTTTACTTATTTTGGAGCAAGTATTATTTAAGTTTTTCTCTAAAAATTTTGAACTAGGATAGTGAAAGTGCTGCTCACGCTAATTTTTTGCTTTCACAAAATGCTTTCCTCTATATTTATGACTCAAACTTAAATTTGGCAAATAAGATCACTTTAGGTACAACAGAACTCTATTTTCGTCAGGTAAGTTATCTGTTGATAGTGGTAATGTCTATGTAGCTGGATCTGTTAAACTTATCAAGAACCATTTGACTTAGAATGGATTATTTATTCATTTAACTCTAGTAATATCTCTAGTGCCTACAACACAATCCTCCATACCTAGATATGTCTTAGAGATACTCGAGATATTTCTAGGCGTTACCGCCGGAA
>Ga0209394_1000988_pt1 | contig 18558 bp, 12 predicted proteins | sample JNZ201metaG_FD_184122 | JGI IMG/M metagenome (GOLD analysis project Ga0209394, IMG submission 184122) | Hot spring microbial communities from Jinze hot spring, China to study Microbial Dark Matter (Phase II) - JNZ 20120812A (SPAdes) (version 3) ... | reverse complement strand
CCAGGGAAAGGGTTCGCCATCGTCCATCACCTTGCAAATTTCCTGCAACAAGTTTAGCGAACTAAGTTGAAACACGATGCCTTCAAGGCTCAACCTTGACTGGCACTTGAATTTTCGTTTCTGCTGGAAGCAAGCACCTTTTGTCGTCGCAGGCTTGATAGCGCAATTGCAAAGTCAAAATTTCGTCGCCATGAGCGCCTTCTTTCGCCCGCAGCCAGACAGTTATGACCAGTTCGCCTTCGTAAACCTTAATCGGGGTATCGGCGAATGAAAACCGAAACTCTTTCGGCATCGGAAAATCCACCCGCTCAATTGTCACCAGTTCGCTTTCAACCTTCAACTGTGTTGGCTGCAAATTCGGTTGCGGTTCGGTAGAGTTGATGTGCCAACCTTCAGCGATTTTGATGTGCACTTTCAACGCCTTTGTCTCGGCTGCTCTCATACTCAACCTCTCAGGTTCAACCCAAATACGCTCAATAGGTCGTTCGGATACAAAGGCTCTTTCTTTGCGGGTTGCTCGCCATTTGTCCAAAACGCAAAGGAGCGTCATTGTCCCTTGGGGGATGCGAACCATCATGATGCCAAAAGTTTCCAATGTGCGTTTGGCAATTTGAGCAAAGCGCTCTTCGCCTGTTTCGTTCCCCAATCTCAAAAGCCCCAATGCTGCCATGCCGTTTGGCGATGGTTCAGCGCTATCAAAAGAAGGTTTGCTTCTTGCAAGCAAGTCAACCCGCTGAGTTGTGAACCAAAAGCCACCGTTTCGCTCATCCCAAAACAAGCGCACCATTGTGGTTGCAATTTCCTGTGCCAGTTGCAACCACTTTGCTTCGCCCGTAACTTCGTTTAACTCCAACAGAGCGGCGAGCAAGTAAGCGTAATCGTCCAACATGCCATCAATTTTTGCGACACCGTTGCGGTAACTGTGCCAGAGAGTTCCATCGGGTTTGCGCATTCTCGTCCACAAAAACTCAGCAGTTCGTTCCGCTGTCTTCAGATATTGCTCATTGCCCAAATAGCGGAAACCTAAGGTGAAACTCCTCACCATCAGAGCGTTCCAACTGGTCAGCACCTTATTGTCGCAGTGAGGTTTTGGTCTTTGGTTTCTCGCTTCAAGCAACTTTGCCCGCCATTGGTCCAACTTAGCCTGAAGTTCGTCAGGGTTTGCATTCATCGCTTTTGCCCAGTTTTCCAAAGGCGCTTTAAGCAAGTTAGGGACGCAACCGCTATAGCCGGTGCGTGGGTTGACAAAGTTGGGTTCTTCGCCGATGCCGTAAATTTTGCAAAACAGGTCACCATCTTCTTCGCCCAAAATTGCCTTCACTTCGTCAGGACGCCAAAGGTAGAAAGCGCCTTCCTCTTTTTGCGGGGCGTGGGGCGCGGGACGAGGGGCGGGTGGAAGACTCTCGGCGTCAAGGGCGCAATAGAAAGCACCTTCGGGAGAAGTCATTTCGCGCAAAATGAAGTCGTAAGTTTCAACAGCGATGCGACGGAAAAATTGGTCGCCGCTCAACCCAAACGCCCAAGCGTAAACTTGCGCCAATTGAGCGTTATCGTAAAGCATCTTTTCAAAGTGTGGGACAAGCCATTTGGAATCCACGCTGTAGCGATGAAAGCCACCACCAATTTGGTCGTAAATGCCGCCGCAAGCCATCTTTCGCAAAGTCAAATCTGCTGCTTCCCATAGCGGCAATCGTTTCGTTGCTTCGTAGCGTTGCAACAAGAACATCAACGCTTGATGTGGTGGGAACTTGGGAACGCCGCCAAAACCACCGTTGACCTTGTCAAGATTTCTCAGCAAGGAATTTTCCGCAGCCATAAGCACCACTTCGGCGGAAGTCTCATCTAACGGTTCAGCGACTGGCATCGTTATTTGCAGTTGGACAGCGATGGCTCGGGAGACTTCATCGGCAACCTGTAAAACTTTTTCCCGCTCCTCACGCCACAAGCGAGCAATTTCCAGCAGTATGAGTTTGAACTGTTCAGGTGGAAAGTAAGTGCCACCGAAAAAGGGTTTGCCATCAGGGGTCAAGAAGACCGACATCGGCCATCCTCCGTGCCCGTTAGTGAAAATCAAAACGGCTCTCATGTAAATCTCGTCAACATCGGGTCGCTCCTCTCGGTCAACTTTTATGCTGACGAAATGCTCGTTCAAAATGGCAGCGATTTCTTCGCTCTCAAAACTTTCCCGCTCCATCACATGACACCAGTGGCAAGTTGAGTAGCCGACCGAGAGAAAAATCGGCTTGTCTTCCTTACGGGCTTTTTCAAAGGCTTCCTCACTCCAAGGGAACCAGTCAACGGGATTATCAGCGTGTTGAAGCAAGTATGGGCTCGTCTCGTTGGTGAGACGGTTTTTTCGCCGTGATTGTTCAAACATGTCAATCCCTCCGCCGGCAATGATAGCAACCATTGGGAGTAAAAGCAAGGTTGTTAAGGCGGTGAAGCAGATCACCAATACATCCTCTGGCGCAAATTCAAGGCTTTCCCAAATTCGTTGCGTATCTTCGTTCAAGAGTCCATCTTCCTAACTCACTTTCAGAAACGCGTGTCTGAGCGTCACCGAATTTGGTCTCTGGACATGTTGCCTGCACTATTGAAACGGAATTTGGGTTGCGTAATAATGCTGTTGCTGGAAGCGAAGACGGAGACACGGTTTAAACTTTCCCCTTCCACTTTTGAAGAAGAGGTGAAAAGCAGTGAAGGCGATTTCGCACCGATACGATGCCATAGTTGTTGGTGCGGGTGGGGCTGGTTTGATGGCTGCGTTGCACCTCGCACAGCAAGGAATTTCAACCGCTGTCATTAGCAAACTCTACCCTACTCGTTCTCACACCGGAACTGCTCAAGGTGGCATCGGCGCGGCATTGGGCAACATGGAGGAAGACCGTTGGGAATGGCATGCCTTTGACACAATCAAAGGCAGCGATTACCTTGCTGACCAAGACGCTGTTGAAATCATGTGCCGTGAAGCAATTGACTGCGTTTACTTCCTTGAGCACATGGGTTTGCCTTTTGACCGAACTTCAGATGGACGAATTATGCAGCGCCGATTTGGCGGTCACACCAACAACATCACTGGCGAGCCCGTTCGCCGTGCCTGCCACGCAGCCGACCGGACTGGGCATATGATTTTGCAAACCCTTTACCAGCAATGCATCCGCTACGGCGTTCACTTTTTCAACGAGTTTTTCGTGACTGACTTGCTCTTAACTGGTGACCCGTTTGACCCGACAACTCGGTGCGTTGGCGTCGTTGCGTTGGAAATTCAAACTGGGCTTTTGCACATCTTCCATGCCAAAGCCACATTGTTGGCAACCGGAGGGTTCGGTCGGATTTTCAAAGTCACCAGCAATGCCCACACGCTCACGGGCGACGGTTGTGCAATTGTTTGGCGTCGTGGCATACCGCTTGAAGACATGGAGTTTTACCAGTTTCATCCAACGGGCATTTACAAAATGGGGATTTTGCTCAGCGAAGCGGCAAGGGGCGAGGGCGCTTACTTGCGGAATGGGTTGGGCGAAAGGTTCATGGAGCGATATGCGCCGAAATTGATGGAACTTGCACCGAGAGACTTGATCAGCAGAGCCATCTATCTTGAAATCCGAGAGGGGCGTGGCGTTGACGGCAAAGATTATGTCCACCTTGACCTGCGCCACTTGCCCAAAGAAGTCCTTGACAAGAAGTTGCCCGACATAACCGAGTTCGTGAGAACTTATCTCGGTCTCAACCCAGAAGTTGACCCTGTTCCCATCCAGCCAACGGCTCATTACGCAATGGGCGGAATTCCGACCAATGTTGACGGGCAAGTTGTTCTGGACGAAAACAACACGCCACTTTGGGGACTTTATGCCGCTGGCGAATGCGCTTGCGTTTCCGTTCACGGGGCAAATCGGCTCGGAACGAACTCGCTCGTTGACATTTTGGTTTTCGGAAGGCGAGCGGGATTGCACATGGCTGAATTTTGCAAGGCTGCCGACTTTGCACCTATTCCGCAAAACCCTGAAAGAACAACATTGGAGTTGATTGAGCGCTTCATGAAGAACACAGACAGCAACGAAAGGATAAGCCGAATAAGGCGCGAATTGCAGCAAGTGATGATGGACAAGGCTTCGGTTTTGAGGATAGGCGATGAGTTGCAGGCATGCCTTGACAAAATTCGCGATTTGAAGGAACGGTATTTGCGGGCGAGGATAGATGACCGAACTCGTACCTTTAACCTTGATTTGATTGAAGCGCTGGAACTTGGCTACCTTTTGGATTGTGCCGAGGCATTAGTTGCGAGTGCGCTCAACCGCACTGAGAGCAGGGGCGCTCATTACCGCGAGGATTATCCACAACGGGACGACGCTAATTGGCTCAAACACACCCTAATTTACCGCATTGCCGAGACCGATTGGCGATTTGAGGGCGAACTCCAATTCCGTTACAAGCCCGTCGTCATCACGAAGTATCAACCTGCGGAGCGGAAGTATTGAAAAGCCTTCTCTTTCGGAAAGTTTCCCGTAGGGGCAGATGAAATCTGCCCGTTTTTTCGGGCGCATTTCATGCGCCCCTACTTGGTCGGAAAGTTTCCTGTAGGGGCAGATGAAATCTGCCCGTTTTTTTCGGGCGCATTTCATGAGCCCCTACTTGGTCGGAAAGTTTCCTGTAGGGGCAGATGAAATCTGCCCGTTTTTTTCGGGCGCATTTCATGAGCCCCTACTTGGTCGGAAAGTTTCCCGTAGGGGCAGATGAAATCTGCCCGTTTTTTCGGGCGCATTTTCATGCGCCCCTACTTGGTCGGAAAGTTTCCCGTAGGGGCAGATGAAATCTGCCCGTTTTTTTCGGGCGCATTTCATGCGCCCCTACTTGGTCGGAAAGTTTCCCGTAGGGGCAGATGAAATCTGCCCGTTTTTTTCGGGCGCATTTCATGCGCCCCTACAGCGAGTGCTACATTTTATAGGCGAGGTGCTAAGCCTTTGCTTGAGACGAGATAAACGAATGGGAAAGAGGCGATGAAGGATGGAGTTTGAGGGTGAGAGGTTGAGAGTTTTTGCGTTTCCGTTGGGCGGTGTCGGAAGCGGCAATTTGAGTTTTTCTGGCTCAGGGCAGTTGGTCGCTTGGCAAATTGTCAACAACTTCAATTCGGGCGCTCATGGGGTTTCTGGCGCAATTGTCCCGCTCACTTTCTTCGCCGCTTGGGCAAAGCAAGGTCGCAATGCAAAAGCGACATTGCTTCAAACTGTTCCCATTGCCAATTTACCGACTGTCAAGGGTTTACGAGCACGAAACCGATTTCCCATCTTGCATGTCCGCTACGAAACAGACTTGCCCGTTGAAATTGAACTTGAGGCTTGGTCGCCTTTTATCCCGCTCAACGCCAAAGACAGTGCAACGCCTATCGCCGTTTTCACCTTCACCCTTCACAACCCGACGAAGCAGCCCGTTGAGGCTGCAGTGATGATGAATCTTCAGAACATCGTCGGTTGGGAAGGTTACCGCCCCCTTGACAGTTTGCAACATGAAGAGTTCATTGGCAACTTCAACACAGTTGAGCAAACCGATAGTTGGACGACACTTGTTTGTCAGGCGAAGGAAGGCGAGGGTGATTCTTTTGATGCACCCGTCCAACTTCTCACTCCTGACAGGGAAGCAGCGTGGCTGATGCGATTGAGCGAGAACATGACAGTTCGGTTTTGGGATTGGTCGCGGGGCGTGCAAATTGCTCTGCCAAGCGATTTGACAAATTGTGTGATTTGGCTGAACGATTTGCTCGATGCATTCACAGAACAACAATTTTCGCAACTTTTAGACGCTGTTGAACAAGGGGCGAACTTGGTTTTGTGTGGGACGGAGCGTCACCCACTTGCGGTTTTGGATGCGTGGGCGAAAGCACCAGCCGATGCGGAAATTTTCGCCGATTTTGAGAGCGGAACTTATGAGGGTTGGACAATTGAAGGCAATTGCTTCGGCGAACGACCAGCGACGGGAAAAATCAACTGGCAACAACCAGTTTCGGGCTGGCGGGGCAAATATTTTGTCAACACTTTCAATCCCGACGACACTGCAACTGGGCGGGCAATTTCTCGCCCATTCAAAATCACTAAACGCTTCATCCACTTCCTTATCGGAGGCGGTCACCATCCGGGACGATGTTGCCTGAACCTGCTTATTGATGGCAAAGTTGTGAGGACAGCGACAGGGCGAAACAGTGAACAACTTTTCCCTGAACGATGGGATGTGAGTGAGTTCATCGGAAAGGAAGCGCAACTGGAAATCGTTGACACGGAGACAGGCGGTTGGGGTCACATCCTTGTTGACCACATCGTCTTCAGCAACTCGCCTATCTCGCCCCTTGCTGATGCGGAAGTTGTGCGAAAGTTGTTGAAACGGTTACCAATTCGTTGGCAAGAATTGCGATGGCACGACGGCGAGCAAATTACGGCGGTCATGAACGGCTCACAACGGACACTAAATGTCAAGCGTTTCTGGCAGGTTGTCGGTGCGCATTCTGATGCTTCTATCCAAGTTCTCGCCCAAACCCCTGATGGTTCGCCGCTCATCGTTCGTTGTCAACTCGGCAAAGGGAACTTGCTTATCGTTTTCGGTTCGCCTTACGAATGGTCGCAAGTCGGACAGCGCAAGGTGTTGGTTGGCACGCTCATCGCTGAAGCAAGTGGAATTCGTTACACTCCGATGACAGGCTGGCGCAAAACTTCACCTGCGTTCGGGACAATGGCGCTTTCGGTCACCGGCGATAAGCGGGGGTGGCAAATCACAACTTTGGCTCAGCACGAAGATGTTCAAGCGATGTGGAAAGATTTCGCCGAAGACGGTTCATTTAACACCGCACTTCGCGCTCCGCACCCCGCACCGACTCAAGCAGGTCAAACTTGCTGTGGCGCGGTGAGCGCAAAAATTGCGTTGAAGCCGAACGAACGCCGTTCGGTCACTTTCGCTTTGGCTTGGCACTTCCCTAACCGCTACCGCACGGAGCGTTACGGTTGGGCTCCGCCTTATGAGTATCGCTACCGATTGGGCAATAAATACAACGCTTGGTTCAAAGACGCCCGCGAGGTCATTCGCTATTTCGTTGCCAATCGTGAACGCCTTTATCGCGAGACGAAAACTTTCGCAGATGCGCTGTGGGAAAATTCTTTGCCTGAAGCAATTAAGGACGCTGTCGCTTCCAACTTGGCGATTTTGCGCGGTGGGGTTTTGATGTGGCTTGAAGATGGCAACTTCTACGGGTTTGAAGGTGCTGACTCTTGCTGCCCACTTACCTGCACCCATGTTTACAACTACGCCCAAAGCATTGCCTTCGTATTCCCTGAACTTGAGCGGACGATGAGGTTCGTTGAGTGGAAAGTGCAGCAACATCCGGAAAAAGGCTATATCCCACACCGCGTCATTGTCCCGTTGGATTTGCCGAGGCTATGGGAAAGAGGCATCGGCGGTCCGCATAACCCAGCCCTTGACGGGATGCTTGGAGCAGTGCTCAAAACTTATCGCGAATTTTGTTTGAGCGGAGATGTCAATTGGCTGGCAGACATGTTGCCACATATTGCCAAATTGATGCGACACATTTTTGAGCAGTTTGATCCTGACGGCGACGGCGTTATTGACGGCGAACAGCCCAACACTTACGATATCCACACTTTTGGAAGCAACACTTTCATCGGCACGCTGTATCTCGCTGCGCTTAAAGCCGTTGAGAAAATGATTCTCGCTTTGCCAGATCCTACACTCCGAACTTCGCACTCCGCACTCCTTGATGAGTGCCGACGGCGGTTTGAACTTGGGCGTGAGGGCTATGTCAAGCGCTGTTGGAACGGCGAGTATTTCATCAATGCCTACGATGCGCCTAATGCTCCGCCTGAAGTTTACGAGCAGAACAACTGCTGGGGCATTGGTTGCCACAGTGACCAATTGCTTGGTCAGTGGTGGGCTTTCATTTTGGACTTGGGTTACCTGTTGCCGGAAGAGATGGTCAAGACGGCGCTTTGGAGCATCTTCCGCTACAACTGGCGGAAAAGTTTGCGCGGGTTCAAACACAGCCAACGGGTTTTCGCTGAGGGCGACGAAAGCGGGTTGATCGTTTGCACTTGGCCGAACGGTGGGCGACCACAACGACCAATCCTTTACTGCGACGAAGTTTGGACTGGACACGAATATGAGGTTGCTGCGCTTTTGATTTGGTGCGGGATGAAAGACGAGGCACTGAAGATCGTTGAGGGTGCCCGCAACCGATACAAAGGCGACAAGCGAAACCCGTTTGCGGAAATTGAATGTGGACATTACTACATCCGAGCATTGTCAAGTTGGAGTTTGCTTTTGGCAGCGATGGGGTTTGCTTGCGATGTCCATTCGGGAACACTTCAATTTGCGCCGAACCTCAGTGTAACTGACTTTCGCGCCCCTTTCTTCGCAGGCACATGTTGGGGCATGTTCTCGCAAACAATGACAAGCAAGCGAGTAGTTGCGAGTTGTCAAGTTGTGAGTGGCAAGTTTGCTCTGAGAGAGTTACGCTGGAATGTCGGTAATTTCGTCAAGGCTAAAATTTCCGTCACGCTTAACGGCAAGTCCGTCAAAGTTCAAACAAAACGGGACGGAGGTTGGCTCATCGTCAATTTCCCACCCACCGCTTCGCTGTTGGAAGGGTCAAAGTTGCAAGTTGAGTTGTCAAGAGTGTAGCGTCTCGGCAACTGCGAAAATTCAAAAACCCAAAGGCGGAAGAGGTGACGACTTTGAGGTTAACTGTGAAGGTGAAACCCGGCGCGAAAAAGGAAGGCATCAGCATCACACCTGACGGGAGTTTGGAAGTCCGCGTCTCTGCACCGCCGGAGAAAGGGAAGGCGAATGAGCGGTTGATTGAACTTTTGGCTGAACATTTCGGAGTCGCCAAAAGCCGAATCAGCATCGTATCAGGTCACACACAACGGCAAAAAGTTGTGGAAATAGATTTGCCTGAGGAAAGCCTCTCCAACTCGTGAATTGTCAGTCCCTGCTTCCCTGTTCGGACAAAAGTGCTTAGCACTCGTTTTTTTCGGCTCGGTAAGTAGCCTTGCCCTCCCGTTCATTGGCTTGGTTGATCGGAAAGGGCAACAACTTGAGTTCTGTTACTCCAACAAACTCGGTTGCTCAGGTTCGGTATTAGGCTGACTGGTTTCCGAGCCACGATTGAGATATGGGGAGACCATCGCTTCAAACTCCTCTTCCGACAAAATCCGAACGCCCAATTGTTGAGCCCGTTGTAACTTGCTGCCCGGGTTTTTGCCCACGACCACGAAATCGGTTTGACGGGAGACGCTTGATGCCGGTCGCCCTCCTAAACGCTTGACCAAATCTTCTGCCTGAGAACGAGTCCATCGCTCCAACTCACCAGTGAAGACGACGACTTTGCCTTTGAGCGGTGATTCTGGAACGACAACGGCTTCTTCCTCAGGTGACGGTTGGACGCCAGCCTTTTGCAACTTTTCCATTAACTTCTGTCCCAATTCGCTTCGGAAGAAGCGAATGACGCTTTCGGCGATTTTAGGACCAACGCCGGGAATGGTTTTGATTTCCCATTCCTCCGCCTGAGCCAGTCGTTCAAGGCTGCCGAACTTCTTCGCCAATAACTCAGCAACTCGTTCACCAACATGGCGGATACCCAAAGCGAAGATGAAACGAGAAAGAGGCGCGGTCTTACTTCGTTGAATTTCGCTCAACACCTTCGTCGCTAACTTGTCACCCCAACCCGGCAACCGCACAAGTTGCCACTTTTGCAGGAAGTAAAGGTCAGCAGGGTCGTTAAGTAATCCTGCCTCAACAAGTTGGTGAATTCGCTCTTCACCCAACGCCTCAATGTTCAAAGCATTTCGCGAGCACCAGTGTTTGATCCAATTCTCAACCCGCGATGGGCACTCATTGTTTGGACAGTAGTAGTCAACCTCACCTGTTGGTCGGACGACAGGAGTTCCGCATATAGGGCATTCCTTTGGCATCTCAAACGGTTTCTCCTCACCCGTCCGTTTCTCCTTGACAACACCTACAACTTCGGGAATAACACCGCCAGCCCGCTGGACGATAACCCAATCGCCGATGCGGACATCAAGCCGCTTAATCTGGTCTTCGTTGTGCAGCGTAGCGCTTGTTATCGTCACTCCCTCAACTTGCACAGGTTCAAGTTCAGCAACAGGTGTCAACTTCCCGGTCCGACCAACTTGCACGACGATGTTGAGCAACTTCGTCTCTTTCTGCTCTGCGGGGAACTTGAAAGCGATTGCCCATCTTGGGGCGTGGGCAGTTGCACCCAAGCGCTCTTGCCAATCCAGCCGATTGACCTTGACAACCACACCGTCAGCAGAGTAAGGCTCGTCGTGGATGCGCCTGATCCACTCGTAGCAGTAGTCAATGACCTCGTCAATCCCGCGACACAAGCGGCTGTGTTCATTGACCTTAAACCCCGCACGCTTTAGCCACTGCAAAACTTCCCACTGGGTCTCAAACTCAACGCCTTCATAGTAGCCTACGCCGTAGCAGAAAATGTCAAGTCTCCGTTGCGCCGTTATTGCTGGGTCAAGTTGTCGGACCGAACCCGCTGCGGCATTGCGGGGGTTGGCGAACGGTCTTTCGCCTTTGCGCATTTGCTCCTCATTTAACGCTTCAAAATCCGCCTTGGTCATGAAAACCTCACCGCGAACTTCAATGATTGGTGGCGGGTTGTCAATGAGCAGCCTAAGCGGGATTGTTTTGATGGTTCTCAAGTTGTTGGTCACATCTTCACCTTCAATTCCGTCGCCTCTCGTCGCACCTAAGACGAGCACGCCGTTTTCGTAGGTTAAATTCACCGCCAAGCCGTCAAACTTCAACTCGCAAGTGTAATCAACGGTTTCGGTCATTGGGAGACCGAGGAAGCGTTTTACCCTTTGGTCAAAGGCACGCAATTCCTCTTCGTTAAAGGCGTTGTCCAAACTGAGCATTGGTTTCCTGTGCCTAACTTTCGCAAACTCTTCCGCTGGCGGGAAGCCAACCCGTTGGGTCGGGCTGTCGGGAGTGATGAGTTCTGGAAAGCGTTCTTCAATTTGCACCAACCTTCGGAACAAGCGGTCATATTCCTCGTCGCTGATGATGGGCGAGTTGAGCACATAGTAAAGCCAGCAGTGAATTGTCAACTCGTTTCGCAATCGCTCTGCCTCTTGTTCCGCTTCCTCACGGCTCATCGCTTCAACAGGTTTGTCAATGGCTTTTTGCCTCAACCTCTCAACTTCCTTTCGCGCCTCTTCAGGTGTCATGGGTCGCAGTTCCATTGCGATCACTCCTGCGATAGGCATGTCAATGTGTTTCTTCGGTAGCCATATATAACTTTTGCACTGCGTGCCAAAATTGGATGGCGAAAGCGCGTGAGTGAGGTGCATCATTGATGGCGCTGTTTTTCGCTGCAGAAAATATAAGCCTTTACCACGATGACTTTTTGAGTTTCAATGAGTTGCCACCCGAAAGTGTTGATCTAATTGTCACTTCACCACCTTACGATGTGGACATCCAATATGATGGCTACACTGACAACATACCCTACGACAAGTATCTTGAGTTTCTGGCAGCAGCGTTGGAGAAATGCTATCAGTTAGCGAAACCCGATGGACGATTGTGCTTGAACATACCGCTGGACAAAAACAAGGGCGGTCAGCAAAGTGTTTACGCCGACATTGTTATCATTGCCAAGAAGATTGGTTGGCGCTATCACACGACCATCGTCTGGAATGAGCAAAACATTTCACGCCGAACCGCTTGGGGTTCATGGATGAGTGCATCTGCACCGTTTGTTATTGCCCCAGTGGAACTCATACTCGTGATGTTCAAAGAGACTTGGAAAAAGCAAAGGCAAGGCATTTCCGACATCACGCGTGACGAATTTGTGGAATGGACAAATGGCGTGTGGAATTTTAGTGGCGAACAACGCAGCCGAATAGGTCATCCCGCCCCCTTCCCGTTGGAACTTCCGAGAAGGTGCATCAAATTATTCAGTTTCGTTGGCGATGTCGTCCTTGACCCATTCGTTGGAAGCGGGACGACACTTTTAGCGTGCTACCAGTTGCGGCGAATTGGTATTGGAGTGGAAATCAGTCGCACTTATTGTGAACTTGCCACTCAACGCCTCAAGGCAGCGATGGAACAAAAGAGCCTTTTTGGAAGTCATGGAAACCAGCGCTGAATGTCTTTGGGCAGTTCTTTAATGGGGACGAACAATGTCACCAAAACCAGCACTCACTCTCGGCATTGGAAACAATCCTGTCTCATAGTCAATGTAAACTCCGCTGAGGAAACGCCTTGCCAACAATCGGTTTTTCGTCGGACGATCAGGAGTTCCCCATTCTGAGCGCCCCGATTGTCCTTTATCAGGTGTTGCCAGCACGACTCTGATACCCTTTTGATGGTAAAGTAGGCTGTAAAACAGCGTTTCCGTAAGACGATTGTGCAGGCTTAATTTGCAACTAACGACTACGATGGCACGGTCACCTTTCACAATGCCAATATCCACATCACCGAAAATAAGTGCTTTATCTCCTATTTTTGTCAAATCAACTTCATTCCACAAGTTGGTCGGATAACTTATCGTGAACAACCTTCCTACCTTGCTGCCTGGTTGTGGTTTGAGGAAAACGCCATATTCAGGCGGCAGATGTTCTCTTAAGAATTTCGTCACAAATTGCTCCCATTCATTACCCTGCACTGCAACTTCTGACTGACGCTTCCGAATTGCTTCTTCAAAGCCACCATTTGTTAACCTCACGCTCGTCACCCCTTGTTTTCACTTTACTTTCAATGCCTCGGTCAAAGCCGCCGCAATAGATCGCTTCAACAAATTTAGCAGTGCTATCTGAGCAAGAATTCAATTGAGCAAGGACTAACTACGGTGACCACAAAAACGCATAAAGGTGTAGTTGACTGCGAAAGTGCAGAGGTAGTTTGCTCAAAGTTTGCAAATGCACTCTGTTTATCCCCCGAACAAGTCTGCCAACATCATTGCCAACCATCGCTGAATTTTCGGGTCAACGAAAAACCAAACGAGGATGCCGAGCATCCAAAGCGAAATTGCAACTTGAAGCCAGAGGGGCACTTGTTTTTCTTTGGTCTGACTTTTCACTCTCTTCCGCCGATCCATCCTTCAGTTCACCCACTTGCAAAGTAATCCCTTGCGCTGTAAACTTTGCCACAGCCTTGCAAGGTGGGGTGATTGAAATGAGATTTGGTCGCCGCAAGTTTTTGCGAGCCGTTACTCTGGCTTTGGGAGGTGCAACGAGCATGGGTGTCAATAACGGAAACATCCCGCGACGAAAGTTAGGAAAAACGGGCGTTGAAGTTTCAGCGATCGCGATGGGAGGCATAGTCGTGATGAATTTGCCTCAATCGGAAGCCGACCGAATGGTCCGCTGGGCATACGATAACGGCATCACCTACTTTGATGTCGCTCCAACTTACGGTGATGCCGAGGAGCGGCTCGGTCCAGCGTTGAAAGGTTTGCGGGATAAAGTTTTCCTCGCTTGCAAAACAGAGAAGCGGGACAAACAGGGAGCAGCGGAAGCGCTTCGTCAATCCCTTAAGCGGTTGCAAACCAACCACTTTGACCTTTACCAACTTCACGCCTTGAGAACGAAAGAAGATGTGGAACAGGCATTTGGACCGAACGGGGCAATGGAAGCGATTTTGGAAGCGAAAGAGCAAGGACTTGTTCGGTTCATCGGTTTCTCCGCTCACTCGGAGGAAGCGGCGTTGATGGCGCTTGAACGCTACCCATTTGACACAGTGATGTTGCCCATTAACTTCGCATCGCTGCTCAAAAACGGATTTGGGCAAAAGGTCCTTGACAAAGCGAAGGAAATGGGGGCTGCTGTCATTGCCATTAAAGCGATGGCGAAAACTTACTGGAGCGGTGAGAGGAAAGTTCAAAAGTGCTGGTATGAACCCTTGACGGACCGAAATCAAGCGCTTTTGGCTTTGAGGTTCACACTTTCCCAGCAACCGGTTGCCGTTGCTGTCCCGCCCGGAGATGAAAGGCTGTTTCAAATGGCGGTTGAGTTAGGCAAGCAGTATCGCCCACTTGAACCTGAGGAATTGTCAACCCTTAAGCAAATTGCTGAACCGCTGACACCTTTGTTCCCGCTGCGGGACTAACGATCGTTTTTAGTCAGCGCCTCCTGTTTCTGAACCGGTTGCGAACTCAACTTTGCCTTGAAGTTCGTTCCGCTGTTGGTGGATTATCTTTCTTCGCAACCAAAGCAAACCTGTCAAGGCAACTAAGCCCACCAAACTCATACCGGCAGTGTTATCGGGTCTGGTTGGATTTGAAAGTTCTTGGAGGGGCGCAAGCAAAATGAAAAATCCCAATGCGCCGCTCGCAATTGCCCACTTGTGAATCTCCGCCCACTTGTGACCGTTTCCGGACCAAAGCAACGCATAACGGGCAGCAACCAAAAGAACCAAAACGCCTAACCACATCGTCACTATAGGCGGCAGTTCCGTGTTGGGCAAGCCCCAGAAGACGATGAAGAAAATAAGCGTGGCAGTAAAGCCAAGCAGCATGAACCTTCGCACAGACGGAACTCGCGTTGAAAGTGGGACAGGCAAGCGGTCTGGCAACTTCCTCGCAAGCCAGACTAACGCCGCAATGATTGCAACGGTCGCAATTATGTGAAACGGCGAAGGGTAATACGGCGCTTCGGGTTTCGGGAAGCAGCAAAAGCCAAACAGCACATCCAAAACGAACAGCAAGCCGATAACCCTCAACCACTCCGTTGACACCCATGATTTGTTTCGCTCGTTCGGGTAAGCAAGTTCAACAAGCAGGATCGGAATGGCAATGCTGAAAACAGCATGATAAACTGTCAACCCTTGCGCCCACACCCAATTGACACCGAGCCAGCGCCCGTAAACGCCCAAAGGTCCTAAATCTGGCCATTGGGGGTCAAAGAAACTTTTGCACATTAACCCTTCCTCAACAATGCCGTATGCTACACCGAGCGCAAAAATTGATAGCCAACCTTTTCGCCAACTTAAAACCAGTTCGCGAACCAAAATTGCCCCACCGCCATACAACGCTGCAAGCAAGACGAAAGTGAACGGGTTGAAAAATTCCGCTGGCGGCGAAGAACCAGAAAGCAATTCACCAATTGCGGGCGACAGAACAAGAAGGACAATAGCAGGCGGCAAGCGACAGCGCATTGCCTTCACCCCATTCAGTCGTCAACTTCCCCAACCAAACTTACAAGTGCCTTTTGCGGAAAGTTTCATTGGGCACCAATGTAGGCTTTGAGCGGGGTCGCCGAGGATTGAGTTTGACTAACCTGTAAGCAGTTTCAGAGCGGTCAGCGCTACGAGTAGCAAAACGATTTTGGAAAATGCCTGTTGCGACAAAACTCGGTTGAGCCATATTCCCAAAAGGGCACCGATGGCAACTGAAGGGAGCAATTGAATTCCAAGCCATAGCCCCTGCCCGGTTATAAGTCCCATCCGCCAATAGGGCAAAACTTTGCTCAGGTTGACAACGAAATAAAGCACCGTTGATGTCCCAACGAAAACCGCGTTGGGTAATTTTTGAGGCAGCATATACATCGTGGTGAAAACTCCACCTTGATGGGCGATTGCTGAGGCAAATCCTGCCCCGAAGCCGAGGGCAAAGCCAAGTGCACGGTTGGGCTTGACAGGTTTGTCAACTTTCAAGTAAAAGTCCTTGTAAGCCTGAGCGACGGCGAAAAACAACGCCAACAACCCAATGAACTTTTTGAACGCCTCATCAGGCATTATGTTCAAAATCGGCAGACCAGCCACAATGCCAACCAACATACTTGGCAACAAGACAGCGATTGTGTCTTTGTCAATGTTCTTGCGGTAGTAACTCAATGAGAGCACGAAGATGTCACAGACTATCAAAAGCGGCAACATCACACCGACGGCAGTCCTTCCTCCTAACGCCAAAGCGAACAAAGGCGTCGTCAAAATTCCCGTCCCGCCACCGAAACCGCTTTTCCCGAGCCCAATAATTGCTGCTCCTAAGTGCAAAAGAAACCATTGTGGCATCTCCGCTTAAGGTCACCTCACTTTGGTCCTTTGTGGCGTCAAACGAACGAGTTTGCTCGGGGTCAATCTACTTCCTGACCGAATTTCGGTTAAAACTCGGCACGCCGTGAGGCATGCCCTCCAAACAGCAGCGGCAATTATTCTGCCGCGACGATAGTAAAAGAATGAGGAGGCAAAATCACTGCAATCTCGCCACCCTTGACAGTGACCTCCTTCAGTTGCCTCGGTCGCACGGCGTTAGGGTCATTTTCGTTAGTGGCGTCAGCGCTCGGTCCAGTGAGGCTCCAAGCAGTTGCGTGCTTCGCCTTGGAACCGATGATGCGGACCTCTGTTGGACTGTCAAGGTTTTTGTTGACGATGGCGATGGAAATTTGTTTACCATCACGACTTTTGGAAGCGATAGCGCTCAGGATCGGAACAGAACCCAAGTTGAACGGGGTGAACTTTTGCACCCGTAAATTGCGGACGAAAATCTTGCCTTTGCTTCCACCACCTTCAAGCCTTCGGACACGGATTTCAATTTCGCTCGTGTCGGGCAAAGTGATGTAGTCAACGCTAATTGTTTGCCAAACCTCGCTTTTGACTTCTGGCGAAAGAGATGCCGATTTCGTGGCAAGCCAACCACGCCCATCGCCAACCTGAATTTGAGCACCCCGAGATTTTGTCAACCCTTCGGTCCTCACTTCCGCAGTCACACGGTAACCTGTCAACGGTTCAGCAGGCATTCGTTTAACCGCGTGGTAGTAATTAAGTTCCTCGTCGGTCAGGATTTCAACGACGAGTGTGCCATCGGATTCTTCCCAATGGTTCACGCCCTTGACATCTTGAAAAACCCACTTCTGTTGCGGCAGCAAGTTGGTTGGGAAAAGTTGAAATTGGCTCGGTTGACCGCGAGCGGGCAAGACACCGTATCCGCCTTCTGTTTCATAACTGTCACAGTCAACTTGACAATCAATCAGCAAATCGCCGAACCGGTGATGATAGAGCCAGAAGACCCAATAGGCAGGGCGCAAGGTATATGGCTGGCTGTAGCCCTTGACCATGCCCCAGTATTCGTTGGCGAATTGCCAATACTGGGCGTGAACGATTTTCAAATCGGGTTGCATGAAAACTTGAAGTAACTCGGCGACAACTAAGGCGCAACCGAGGGTAAGCCGATAAGGCACAGGCTTCTCCTGAACGAAGTGACCATTAAATTCAGTAACAGCAACAGGAACATCACGCTTTGTCGTCTCACGAATGAACCTACGCAACTCGCGGTAGTAAGCCTCAATTTGCCTCGGTCCAGCGAAGGCAATTCGGAACAGCGTCTTTGCATCGGGAATTCCGTCATTGCGATAGTAGTGCGGGATGTAGGCATGATGGATGTAAAAATCGGCGATGTCTCCCGTTAACTTGACAATCGTTTTCGTCCAATCGGACAAGTTCGGCGTCACATCGTTAGTGAGCACAGCGCCGAGTTTGATGTTCGGGTCAACGGCTTTCATCGCTCTCCAGTATTCGCGATACCTGCGAGCATACTCTTCCGCAGTGAACCGTTGCCACTTACCGAAGTCACCCATGCCTTTATGCGCTCCGTGGTCGGTTTCATTACCGAACTCAAACCAAACGACCTTCCACGGCTCTTTTCGCCCGTCCATTGCTCTCAATTTCGCCCATGGGTGTTTTCCATCGTCGGGAGCGTTCAAGTATTCAACGAGGTCAGCAGCATCTTGGGGAGTGCCGAAGTAATCGGCGATGGTAATAACTGGGATGGCACCAACTGCCTCGCAAAACCTTAAAAACTCTGGCAACCCGAATTTTTGTTTCGGGCGCTTTTCAATTGGTCCGACTGCCTTCTTCCAGTCAAAAAAGTGTGAGCCGCAACCTCCGGGATAACGAGCAGTGCTCATTCCGATGTCGCGAGCAAATTTCACCATTTCCGGGACAGGTTGATTTCGCTCGGGATCCCAAATCCCTGCACCTCGGTCAGCATATTCGGGTGTCGTGTATTCCCAAGCATCATACTGGTAGCCAAGTTGGTTGTTACCGAAAACCATGCGGTTGACCTTGCCGAGCACCTTTTGAGGGTTAACCCGAACAGTTGCAACTGGACGGAAATTTGCCGCTAAAACGCAAACGGATGCTAAAGCCACTAAACTCCACATCACCCAACCATTTGAAAGCCCCATGCTGATCCCTCGCAGTTCAACCAACCAGTGACGAATTTACGCCAAAGCGAAATTGTAGCGTCAGGTTTCACCCAACGCGAAAGAGGAAAACTGTCGGGGCTAAAGCCTCTCTTACAGGACCGAAATCATTAAAATTCAGCACGCCCAGAGGTGTGCCTTCCGAAAGGATTTGATGATTAACCGGAAAAAGGGGAACAAAGATGGCTTCAAGCCAAGTTTTTGGTTCGGCGGGAGCCGCACTCTCCTTTAGGATGCTCACTTACTTTTTGCCTCTTCCATCCGCTTTTGCGCTTCGGCAAGCATCTCCTTGACGGAAAAGCCGAAAGGCTTGCCTTGTTCAATTTTTGAC
>Ga0209394_1000986_pt1 | contig 18567 bp, 19 predicted proteins | sample JNZ201metaG_FD_184122 | JGI IMG/M metagenome (GOLD analysis project Ga0209394, IMG submission 184122) | Hot spring microbial communities from Jinze hot spring, China to study Microbial Dark Matter (Phase II) - JNZ 20120812A (SPAdes) (version 3) ... | reverse complement strand
AAGGCTAGGCATACCAGAGGGGCCTGTCACCCTAGAGGAGTATATTAGGGAGAAACAGCTTATCGACCAGCTTTATAGGCGTGTGTATTATTGTGCTCAACGTAGAGCCTATAACAAGGATAGGTTAGAGGAATGGGAGCGTTATTATAAGCGTGTGCGTGCTCAGGCTTTTGAAGAGGAATGGCCTATTGAAGAATGGCGTGAGGTTGAAGCGTGGATTTTGAAGCGTGTTAAAGCTTCTAGGCGTAGGGTTGAATATTGGGAGCGAGAGTGGCATGAAGCCTATGTTAGGTTGAAGGTTGAACATGAGCGTTTCGTTAAGAAGAGGGTCGCCCTTGGAAGGATGGTGAAGTAGGTGTCGCTTGACTGGAAAACCATTTTTCAGCTTTTAGCTAAAGCGAAGGAAAAGCCTGTTAAACGTGTTGGAAAGTGGAAGGTTACGAGGCGTGGCATTAGGTGGAATATGTGGTGGACTCGTTTAGAAGACCGTATTCTCTTTCACGTCATGGCTAGGTATAGAGGCTTAAGAGAGGCTGATTATGTGCGTTGGCTAGTTAAACGTGACTATGAAAGTTTAAGTGAAGAGGAAAGGCGGGTGGTGGATACTGCATATGAAAGGTTCACGGAAGCCTTCGCTGAATGATATTGAAGCCATGAGCCGACAGCTTGCTAGGGAGATTGCTGAACACTGCAATTTGTCCGCTGAGGATGAGATGTGGATTGCTGTGTAAATAATGAAGGTTACTTGTGAGTTGTTTGATGTGTTTTTTGAGGAGATAAGTTATGAAGGCTAAATACACAAGGCATGTTAAGTGATGCTCACTGAAGAGCAATATCATAAGCTTAAATTTCTAGCATTATTAGAGGGTAAACCAATAAGCGTTGTAGTCAGAGGCTGCATAAGGCTTGGGTTAAGTGTAGCATCTATCAGTGCAGATTTGGCTTTTAGACAGTTCTTGAAGGAGTATGTTATTCCAATCATGGAGCATGGTGCAACCCTCAAAATATTGGAAAAGGAGGAAGCGGATGAAGAAAGTGGAAATCAAAATAATGAAGGTTGGCGGTAGCAACTATTATGTTGTTTTCATAATGGCTGGCGATGTGGCTGTAAGTGTGACTTCATTGGAGAAGCCTGTCATTGAAGCTGACTGTCCCGACGAATACTCCATTTCAAAGCTTAAAGAGCTTTAAACACGCTTTGTCCAGTCAACTGTCCTATTGGAATTCCCTTTTAAGGCAACCGATACGCTTCTGAATTCCATGCACAGCCTTCCATTTTGGATTATAGCTTTTCGTTTGTTTTTGGTAGGGTTTTTTTGTTTGATTGTTTGTTTGTTTGATTGATGCATCTCTTTGTATTGGGTGGTGGGTGTGGGTGGATTGGGTAGAGAGAGAGAAAGATAAAAATTTTATTTCAGAGCTTGCGATTGGAATTGTGGTTAAAAGCTATAAATAGAAATGTTAGTCAAATCATTAAAGACATTAAAGGGAATTATGGTGTTAAAAATGCAGATAGGAGAGTATGCCAGAGTTTTTTGGATTCTAGGTTTTGTAATTTTCATTGCTGGCTTTCTTACCGGAATGTTGGCAATTGCTTTGATTCCGACAAAACCTGATGCCTTAACCTCACAATTCATGACTTTCATGCTGGGCTTTATTACTGGAATGGTTGCAGTTTCATTGTTTTATGTCGTAGCAAAAATGGCGAAGTACCCAACTGAAGATTTAAAAATAAGCCAATTCAAATATGCTTATGACCTAAGTTGACGGATTTTATAAAAAGTCTGTTCCACAAATATTATAGGATAAGTTTTACTTTACCTGAAATATTATCGATATATGGACGTGAATTTGGGTTTGTTTCTTTTGATGGTTCTATGATTCGTCACATAGGCTTTAACACTAAAAATGAGCTAACGGCTTTTATTAGGAATATCGTTCCAAGGGATGCATATTTTTCATGCGCTTATTATGAAAACCCGGATGAGGAAATGGAACGGAAAAATTGGCTTGGCGCCGACCTAATCTTTGACATAGATGCCGACCACATCCCAACAAAATGTGAAAGAATTCACGATAAATGGGTTTGCCATAACTGCGGTTTTTCCGGAAAAGGCATAACTCCAGAAAGATGTCCATTGTGTGCCAGCGAAAAGTTGGATGCAGAGACGTGGCCATGCGAAGCGTGTTTGAACTCTGCAAAGTCTGAGGCAATAAAACTTTTAGACATTTTGCAAGAAGATTTCGGATTTTCTAAGAGTGAGTTATACGTGTTCTTCTCCGGACATCGTGGCTACCATATTCATGTTGAAGCTGATACTATAAAAACACTAGACTCCGCTGCACGCAAGGAAATCGTTGACTACGTTTCCGGTATAGGTTTTGATTTTTATCATTTTATTAACAAACAAACAAAAACCAGAATTTCTCTGTTGTTTGAGCAATCTGTCAATTTCGGATGGCTCAAACGTTTGAAAGAAGGATTGCGAGCTTTTTTGGCGGACGCAAAAGAAGACGATCTAAAAAAGATCGGTTTAAGGAGGACAACTATAAATTCTATTATACAAAAGAGGAACGGACTTTTAAAGGGATTAAACGACATCAACTTTGGTGACTGGTATAACTTTAAGGGAATTGGTTCTAAAACCTTTGAAAAACTAGTTGAACATGTTTTAACCATCGAGTCTGCGAAAATAGATACCGTGGTAACTACAGACGTTCACCGGTTGATTAGATTGCCTGAGACATTAAATAGTAAGACGGGCTTCAGAAAAGCAAGAGTTTCGCTTTCAAGGATCGAAGATTTTGATCCTTTTAAGGACGCAATAGCTTTTAAAAAAGGAGAGGTGGAAGTTCTAGTTTTGGATGCACCAAAGTTTAGAATCGGAGATGAAATATTTGGACCATATAAGAATAAGAAGATTGAGTTACCTATTGCTGCGGCACTACTGCTAGTCTGCCGTGGCAGGGCGGAGGTTGTTAATGATGTATGAAATTTTGCTTGAGTTGTGGAAGAATGAAAGCGAAAGCGACGAGCTGGTGAAGCTTTCCCCTGACTTTTATTCCCAAGTTGCGGAGTATGTTAAGAGGCTAAAAGAGGAGGAGCGGATGATTGATAGGAAAACGTTGAGGGCTGATCTTTTGAGGGCTGAAATGCGCAATGTCAGGCGTATTGTCAGTCTTTTAGCGAAGATTAGATATAGAAAGATTGTTCGACTGGTGGTTAAGGGAAAAATTCCATTAGATATGCTTGCTGTTGATGAACGAAACATATTCACCAATAATGTAAGTTTTTCTTTTGCCGGTGCTTTCCTAAATCTTATTAGAAACGTGCTAATGGGCATTCAGGTTGAAAGCGGCATCGATAAGGCTCAAAAAATGGCTGTAGTGCGTTTCTTAAGGGATATTCCTGCGATAATTGGTGCAGATATGAAGGCTTATGGTCCATTTAAGTGTGAGGATGTTGCGTCATTACCGATTGAAAATGTGAAAATTTTGGCGAGACAAAAGCTTGTTGAAAGAGTTGAGGTCAAAGGTTTTCATGGAAAAAGTTAAGAGAGAGCATGTTTTCTTTTATGGCAAGCTGAGTGGTCGAAATGAATGTTCCTAAGGAAATTAGGACTTACTGCCCTCGATGTAAAACTCACCAAGTGCATACTGTTTCGCTTTATAAGGCTGGTAAGCGTAGGGCTTTGGCTAAGGGCGAACGTCACCACGCCCGTGAGAAGAGGGGTTATGGTGGGCAGAAGTATCCGCTTCAGCGTAGGTTTGCTAAAACCACTAAGAAGCAGACTTTGAAGCTAAAGTGTAAGGTTTGCGGCTATACGAGGCATAAAGAGGGGATCCGCCTAAGAAAGCTTGTTATAGCCTAGGGTTGGAGGGGTTGTCTTATGGCGGAGTGGGAGAAGCTTATTCCAAGGCCTAAAAGCCGTTTTCTGAGGGTTAAATGTTTAAAGTGCGGCAATGAGCAGATGGTTTTTAGTCATGCCGTGAATAGGGTTAATTGTAATGTTTGTGGCGCTGAGTTGGCAGAACCATCCGGTGGGAAAGCCATAATTAAGGGCGAGGTTGTTGCAGTTTTTGAGTGAAAGATGGTGAGTTTATGGTTTTAAAAAGGCAGGAGTGGCCTGAAGTTGGCGACTTGGTTATTTGCACTGTGGAGACGGTTACGGATTATGGGGCTTATGTTAGGCTTGACGAATTTAACAAAAAAGGGCTTTTGCACATTTCCGAGGTTGCTTCATCGTGGATTAGAAACATAAGGGATTATGTTCGAGAAGGCCAGAAAGTTGTTTTGAAGGTTCTCCGAGTTGACCCAGAAAAAGGACACATAGACTTGTCCCTTAGAAGAGTCACAAAGCGGGAAAAAATTGAGAAGATGCTTTCATGGAAGAGGGAACGAAAAGCCGAAGGTTTGCTTCGCAGCGTTGCCGAAAGAGTTGGCATGTCTGTTGAAGAGCTTTACGAAAAGGCTGGCGCCCTCATAGACGAAAAGTATGGACTGTATGAAGGTTTTGAAAAGGCATCCGCAGAAGGCGTGGAGGTTTTAACAAAGATAGGTGTTCCAGAAGACCTAGCCGAGGCTTTTGTTGAAGTTGCAAGGGAAAGAATACGCGTGCCCATGGTGAAAATTAGAGGCATAGTTGAACTTCGCTGCCTGCGGCCGGACGGTGTTAAAGTAATAAAGGAAGCTTTTCTAAACGCCAAGAAGACTGAAAGGGCGCGGGATGTAAATGTTAGATTTTATGTTATGGCCGCGCCAAAGTACTGTATTGAGGTCTCAGCTGACAACTATAAGCATGCGGAGTCCGTTCTGCAAAGGATTGCGGAAAACGTTATTTCAAATGTTGTTAAAGCTGGTGGACAAGGCGTCTTCAGAAGGGAAAAATAGTGGGTTGGCTCCTAAGGAAGTGCGTGAAGTGTGGAACGTACACGCTAAGGAAGGATAAATGCCCAAAATGTGGTGGGGTAGTTCGAATACCGCATCCTCCAAAATTTTCGCCAGAAGATAAATACCTTAAGTATCGGATGGCAATAAAGGAGGAGGCTTCACGTTGAAGGAAACATTCATCAAAGAATTAATGAAGGTTGAGTTGAAAAATCCGATAATGATTGAGGGGCTTCCCGGCCTTGGGCTTGTTGGAAAAATTGCCATAAGATATTTGATCAAAAAGTTGAATGCTCAAAAATTTGCGCATTTATATTCGCCTCATTTCCCCTACTTTGTGCTTGTAAACAAGAAGGGAAGCGTTAGACTTCTGCGTGGAACCTTTTACTTCTGGAAAAATGATGGAGGCGAAAGCGACCTAATATTGTTTACTGGAGACAGTCAAGCTCAAACAATCGAGGGACAGTATGAGATTTCTAATAAAATTTTGGATTTTGCCAAACAGTGCAACGTGAAGCTTGTAATTACGATAGGCGGTTATAGGGTGGAGGTGAAAGACAAGCCAAAAGTTATTGCAGCGGCAACAAATCAAAACGTTCTTGACCGCGCCTTAAAGGCTGATGCAATAATAAGCCCCTTGGGAAGCCCCATTGTTGGTACAGCTGGCCTAATTTTGGGTTTAGCGCCTTTTAAAAAAATTGATGCCTTATGCCTTTTAGGTGAAACAAGAGGCTATCTACCAGATCCAAAGGCTGCCAAAAGCGTTTTGGAGGTCTTATCGAAGTTTCTGGGTCTAAGCCTCGATCTCTCCGGACTTGATGAGGAAATTGCTAAAGCTGAAAACATGGTTGCTCGCCTCCACAAAATCGAGGAAAAAAGAGCCTTACAAGCAGAAGAAATGCGAAGGGAAGAAGATAAGAAAATAACCTACATATCTTAACTTGAAAGTTAGAAAGCGTTAGCGAATTCGCTTTCAATTATTTCAACTATTCTTTTGGCAGCGTTTCCATCTCCATAAGGGGATTTTTCAGGCAATTTTTCCCGGCTATTTAAGGCTCTTTCTATTGCCTTTAAAATGTCCTCTTTGTTTACTCCTACAACTTTTGCGAAGCCAGCTGCAACTGCTTCAGGCCTCTCGGTTGAGATACGTAAAACTAACACAGGCTTTCTTATTGGTGGGGCGGTGGCTTCCTCCTGTATGCCTCCAGAGTCCGTTAGTATTATTTCACAGTTCTTCATCAACACTAGAAAGTCAAGATAACCCACTGGCGGCAAAATTTGAAGGTTTTCAGATTTTTTAACCTCGTTATACAGTCCGTTTTGTTTTAACCTCTTTTTCGTGCGAGGATGCATAGGATAAACGACGGGTATAGGGGCTTCCATGAAGGCTTCTATGAAATTTTTAAGGACTTTAGGGTCGTCAACGTTTTCCGCTCTATGCGCTGTGGCTAACGCAAATTTTTTGAAGCGAATAGTCTCCAGAATTTTTGATTTCCTTTCGGCTATAGAGATGTGCTGTATTACAGCGTCTATAACTGTGTTGCCAGTGACATAGATTTTCCCCCACACGGATTCCCTTTTGAGGTTTTCTTCAGCATTTTTGGTAGGCGCGAAAAGGTAGGTGGATATGTGATCTGTTAACCGCCTATTATGTTCTTCTGGCATGCGCAAGTCAAAACTTCTCAGCCCAGCCTCCACATGGCCAACGGGTATTCCAAGCTTGACTGAAGCTAGGGCGGTTGCGAGAACACTGTTTGTGTCGCCTTCAACAAGGACTAACACAGGTTTTTCCTTTCTTAATATTCTTTCCATGTTGGCAAGTATTTTGGCGGTTTGGGCTCCTTGGGAGTAAGCTTTAACCTTGCAGCCGTAGTCTGGGCTTGGAAGCTCAAGCTCTTCGATGAACTGCTGGGACATCTCGTAGTCGTAATGTTGACCGCAATGAACAAAAGTGTATGAAAGCTTTTTTTTCTTAAATGCTCTTAATATGGGTGCCATTTTTATGATTTCAGGTCTTGTTCCAACAACCACCATAACGTTGTTCATGAGGTTCGTCTACTCACATGTGACGTTTTGTTATTAAGATTTTCTAAATTGAGCCAAAAACCTAAATATCGTAAATTCAAAATTTGAATATTTCTAACACGTTCTAACTTTTGATCTGTCATTCGAATTATAATTGTTGGATTGCGTTGTTTCTTGTGACATACAAATCGTCTTACATTTCTTTTTCATTTTTACTTGCAGCAAAATCGCAGCGGAGATGAATATATGCGTCTGTCAAGGAATCAAACTGGTTTGAGCGTCGTAGTAACCACCCTAATAATACTGGTAGTCTCGGTTTTGCTTGCTACAATTGTAACGTTTTACGCCGTGAACGTAGTAACCACAAGAGTGCAAGAGGAGTCACTGCACTTAACAAAGCAGCATGTATGGTACAACACAAGTGGAGGTTGGGCTGTGGCTGCGCTGGTTATTCTAAACACTGGTGGAAGAGATGTTGTCATCGACAAAATATCAGTGCGTGGTCAGGAGTGCTCATGGTCAAAAGTGTACTATTGGAGAACAAGCACGGTTACGGTTTCAGCTGATTTAAATGTAACCATGGTTAAGCCAAGCGAGATGACGGCTGATCAGTGGAAGCAAATATTCGCATATCTTTCAAGCGGTGAAAACTTCGAACAAGCATCAAATGATTTGACGTTGAAGTCTGGGTGGACTTTGGTTGTGTATATCGAGAACCCGGATAGCATAGCGTCCAACGATGTGGGTAGAACCGTTGGCATAACAGTGTTCACTGCAAACGCTCAGTACTATGTTGAAGCTAACGTGGAAGCTGCCCAATAATGCTGCAACATCTTTTTCTATGTCTTCTTTAAGTAGCCTTCTCTAGGCTCGTATATTGTCCCTTCGCGTTGCAGCTGCATAATCAGACGTTCAATCTCGCTTCTCGTAATATTGTATTCAGCCTCAAGTCTATTTATCAACGCGGCTTTTTCAACCATTCCGGTTTCTCTTTCCATTTCTGTCAACACAGACAACAGTATTTGCAGTTTATCTCTGAGACTTTTCGGCTTGCCAGTCATTATCAAGTCTATGTCGATTTTCTGTGAGGACAAGTCTATGCCAACCTCTTCAAGGGACCTCTTCATTATGTTTATGGCTGCTTCAGCGTCTTCGACTAAAACTTCCGCGCGAAGGGCAGCCCTAGCGCGGGCTTCAGCTAAACGTATAAGCGATTCAAGCTGTCGGGCAGTTATTGCTATGGGTGAACCTTCCGATTCGCTTGCAGACCGCATAGCCAAATAAAAGTCTTTTATGCGTCGCATCGCTTCTTCTGTCAGAACGGGTTTTATGGTTTTCGCGTAGCTTATGTACTTTCTTAAAAGGTCTATGGGTATCGGCGGCTCCACCGGGTTTGAGCCTCTTCGGTGGATTTCAAGAATGTGCTCCGACATTTTGCCGTCAACTTCCTTGTTGGGCACGTCTCTCAGCACAAATATGAGGTCGAACCTCGAAAGAATGGTGACTGGCAGCGAAATGTTTTCGGTTATTGTTCTGCGCGGCTCGTATCTTCCTAAGGCTGGGTTTGCAGCTGCCAAAATTGCGGTTCTGGCGTTTAAGGTTGCAACTATGCCGCCTTTTGCCACTGAAACTGTGTGCTGCTCCATGGCTTCATGGATGGCGACGCGGTCTTCTGGGCGCATCTTGTCTATCTCGTCAATGCACGCTATGCCCTTGTCAGCCAACACTAACGCTCCAGCTTCGAGGCTCATTCCGCCGCCCTTTTCGCGTATAACCGCTGCCGTCAAGCCAGCCGCCGTTGTTCCTCTGCCAGACGTGTACAAGCCTCGAGGGGCGACCCGCGCCACATATTGTAGCAATTGGGATTTCGCTGTTCCAGGATCGCCTATCAGTAGGACGTTTAACTCGCCTCTTATGGATATGTCTGGAAGAGTTTTGGGAACACCGCCGAAAAGAAGGTACATTATTGCCTCCTTGATGTGTTCATAACCGTAGATGGATGGAGCTATGGAATTTATTATCTTCCTGTGTATCCACGGGTCTTTTGCAAGCTCCAGAATTTGTTTTTCTTCCTCTGGAGATGGCAGCGCGGCTTCCGGCTCCTTACCCAAAACCTCTATAGAATTTGCATCCAAATGCAGAGCAAAAACTCGAAGCTTCCCAACTTTAGGCATCGTCGGAGCCGCTGCCCGAACAACACCGACAATTGAAACGTGATCGCCGGGTCTTGCAACATCAACAATTTCGCTTCCAACAAGCTTAACATGCAACGTCCGCGGCAACTGCCCCGGCGGAAGGTCTTCTGGGCGCTCTTGTACACGAAGGTCTTGGGAATCTATAAATGTTGATTCTTCTTGCACAAAGTCGAATGGACCTTTCCGCCTACATTGAGGGTTTGCACATGCAAACGGAGCCTTCAAAAAAGGACCCGCCTGATCCACAAAGGTAAGTTCTCCACATCCTCGACACTTGAAGGCTGCCCGCATAACCATTGGCCGCACGGGTGTGGATCGGACAACGATGCCTTCGATCATCACAAGTTTTCCGATGTGAGCCGCGCCAAGCTTCCGCAAAGGTGTGGGCTCTAAAAGTCTGACTATCCTAACAGTCACTCTTTGCTTTTCTGCGTATTCCGGCGCTTCTATGGCAAGCTGGTTTTGCGCCGCATTATCCGCGTGCTTTAGGTATTCATCTGGCTTCTCTAGTAGCTTATCCGCAAGCCTGTGATCGAAGGTTAAGATGTCTTCAAACTCGACTATTAACGATGTTTTTCCAGAAACTGCAAGCTGCGAAATCCTCTGACGGTACTTCTCTGTTTTGAAGAGTTCCAGAAAGCGTTCCTGTGGATCTATAACTTGTAGCTCTTCAGTCATTTTTCTTCTCCCTTAACCTCTTCAAACTCTAAAAGTTGATTCTTCCACTTGTTAATAAGTCTGTAAATGTGCTCGTAGAGGAGCCTTTCCTCAGCTGTAAGATTCCTCAAAATATGTTCTGCCTGGGCTGGGGCAGATGCAAGTGAAATGATCTTCTTCAACCTTAAATTTACAATGTCCACTGCTAACTGTTTCACCTTTTCGTATTCCCGCATTTTTTCAGGAGTTTTCGCTGCCTCTACCTCTAGCTTGGCGATGTATCTGCGAAGTTTGGGATAAAAATCCTTTGGAAGCTCTGAAACTTGTCCAGCTGTTTGAACCCGCTCTTTCCAGTGAATCTTATAAAGTTTTGGCGAGTCCAGCAGTTCTTCGCTTCTGAAGCGAACCACACCGAACTTTTCAAGCTCCCGCGCCACCCAATATAGGACTTCATACTCGTTTCCCTCTTCGAAAGGGCCAACGGTCAATCCCGCTAGCTTAATTTCTGGGCAGTTACGGTTTGCAATAACCTTAACTGGTGAGTTCTCAAATATGAAATCTAGGGCTTTAATCCTATCAGCAACACCCACTTGCAAAGCGTTTTCTCCTCTCACAATTCTACTGCTTTGGGTAGATATAAAAGGTGTAGTCTAGAAAATATGACAAAAGAGTTTAGGGCCTTCAAGGTTCATGTTCTTGTTAAGGCCACAAGCCTAAAGTCTTTATTGCCTCAGCCACTCGTCCTACTCCAAGCATTAGGGCGGCTGTTCGCATAGGTTCTTCCTCATTTTTCGAGGTTTTGTAAACGTCGTTAAATGCTTTCACCATTTTTCTTTCAAGTTTCTGTTTTACCTCTTCCAAGGTCCAATGTTCCCTTGTAAGGTTTTGAACCCATTCGAAATAGCTCACCGTAACACCACCAGAGTTTGCCAATATGTCTGGAATTAAGAACACGCCCTTCTCATTAAGCACTTTGTCGGCTTCTGGGGTTGTTGGTCCGTTGGCTCCTTCTGCTACAATTTTTGCTTTTATTTTGTCGGCGTTTGCCTTTGTTATTTGGTTTTCTAGGGCTGCTGGCACAAGCACATCGCATTCCAACTCCAACAGTTCCTCGTTAGTGATATTTCTGCAACCATCAAAATTTAGGACAGAACCCGTCTTAGCCTTATGCTCATAAACCTTGTACGGGTTTAACCCATCTTTACAATAGATTCCTCCGCTGGAGTCGCTTACGCCTATTATTTTACATCCCCAATCATAGGCTATTTTTGCGGCGTTCCACCCTACACTCCCAAACCCTTGAATAACAACCCTCGCTTCATTCATTTTAAAACCGAGGATTTTAGCGGCTTCCCTTACACAAAACATTACACCAAGAGAAGTTGCTTCAGCCCTCCCTTCAGAACCTCCAACACTTAAAGGTTTTCCGGTAACACATTCTGGAACACTGTAACCTTTAAATTGGCTGTAAGTATCCATGATCCAAGCCATTGTCTGCGCGTCTGTGTAAACATCAGGCGCTGGCACATCACGATACGGTCCAATTAGGTCCAGAATTAGGCTTGTGTACCGTCTTGTCAGCCGTTCTAATTCGCCTTTAGACATCTCTTTAGGGTTGCAGCAAACTCCTCCTTTGGCTCCTCCATATGGGATATCAACAACGGCGCATTTCCAAGTCATCCACATGGCAAGGGCGGTAACTTCGTCCAAGGTTACGTTTGGATGGTATCTTATGCCGCCCTTAAAAGGTCCCCTCGCATCGTTATGTTGGACACGGCACCCCAAAAAAGTCTTGATGGATCCGTCGTCCATCTTAATGCTTACCGAAACCATGAGCGTCCTTTTTGGATATTTTAGCATCTCATGTAGCCCAGGGTCAAGTTCGAGTTTTTCTGCGGCTATTCTCAACTGTTCCAGCGCGGTATCTAGGGCAGAGTAACTCTTCTCCATAAGCATTTACCTCCAAAACTACTATCCTAAGAAGCCTTAAAAGGTTAGCTATTAAGCTGGAAGAAAAAGAAGGGAGGGGCTAGTCTAAAATTCTTTCTATGGCGTCTGCTTCTGCCTCGTGGGCTAATGGTATACCGGTTACTTTGGCTGCAAGCTCCGAGAGGCTCATTAGGTCGTTTCTGTTGATCAGGTCTAGTCGCCATTTCCTTGCGCCAGCCAATAGTTGCTTTAGCCCAACACCTATGCGGTCCGTCAAGTAAGTGTATAGGGCTACAGCTTCCCACGGGATTTCCTTGAAACGTTCTCCATACTTTGCCTTTAGCTCTGGAACAGCTATGAAGAACTTCTCTGGGGTTGCGCCAAACTTGTCGACAAAAGCCTTTGGAAGTTTTCCCTCTTCAGCCAACTGCTTGAAGTAACTCGCTTTCATCACAGCAGTAAGTGGAGAACGGCCCATCAAAACGGCTTTAACAAATGGGCCATCTCCAAAGTTGCTCATGGCTATTGCCTTGAAAATTTGAGTTTCGTTTATGAAACCACCAGCCATGATTATATCCGGCACATAGCGGCCTTTCTTCTTCAATATTTGGGCGCACTTAAGCACAATAGCTTCCAGATAAACTGTTGGAATGCCCATCTCGTCCATCATTGGGACAGGGCTCATGCCAGTGCCGCCACCTGCTCCATCAAAGTATACAGCATCAATCTTTGCCTCAGAAGCTATTTTCAAGGTGTATGCCACTGCTGATGGCCTGTAAGCGCCTGTTTTTAGAGTTACATGTTTTGCTCCCTGTTTCCTTAGCCATTCTACGTCTTCTATGACATCTTTCTCCTTTGGTATGCCAACTCTGCTGTGCCTTTCAAAAGACTTGAATACACCGTCTTTGAAGGCTTGCTGTACTGCTGGGTCCTCTGGGTCTGGGATCACTATGTAGCCTCTTTTCTTTAGCATTATAGCCCTTTCAAGGTCTCTTACGCGGACTTCGCCACCTATGGCTTTTGCGCCTTGTCCCCACTTTCTCTCTATAACATTGACTTCTAGTTTTGATATTGCGTAAACGTCTACGCCGAGTCTCTGGTCTTCAACATTTGTTTGAACGGCTATTTCACCATATTTTCCATCCCAGAATTTTCTGAATAGGTCGACTCTGCGCTTCAACTCCTTTGAGTATGTTACTTTGCCGTTTGTGAATTGGGCCTCTGGGTCCATGCCGCAAACATTCTCGCCTACAATTATCATGGCGCCTGAAAGGGCTGTGCCTATGGCTAAGCCTTCCCAATTCAGCCTCGCAACATCGGTGGAGCCGAAAGCACCACATAATATGGGGACTTTAAGCGGTATGCCTCCAACTTTTGTTTCTATGTTAACGTTTGGGAAAAGCGCCAAATCTGGGTCTTCCTTTATCCCGTGAGCTTCAAAGAGGCTTGCCTGTATGTTAAAGTGGGACCAGTCCAAGCCGAAGTCTTTCAGAGCTCCGGCGGTGCTGAAACCGAATTGCACCGGCTCTGGATAGAGGGCCTCTCTTCCTCTAAACGCTGACAAGCCTATTTCGCAGAGTATTGGGCAGTCACGGATGCATATGGGACACATGCCGCTTGTGGGACTTGTGTCTTTGACGCGGGTTGTCGTTCCAGTTGTTGATTTTGCATTTAGGTAGGAGCTGTTCCTGAAAACTCGTTCCGTCATACATTTTCACCTTTACGTTTGTAAACTGTGTGGAAGGTTTAAAATTCCATTCGCATTTAAAGGTTACCCTAAAAGTAACAAAAAATGAACATTCTTGTACATTAGAAGGCTAGTGAATCTCTATATTCAACCCATCGACCGTGTACTCCCGTCTTGTGTAGGTTTGGGGATTATATCTTCCGCCAGCCTTCTTAATCCATAAAAAGTTCTTATTCTCCTGTTTAGTGAGGTCTATAACCACTTGTGTCATGTGCTCTATTAGGGCGCAGAACTCTTTGGGATGGGCATTTTTAGCCATGGTCCAGTAGGCGAGAGTTTGGTAAGCATACAGCGCCGGACAAACATGACCAAAGAATGCTTTAACAGCATCCCTTCCCCAATTGTGCTCCATTATTGATAAACTGTTGAAAATAAGTCGAGTTCCAGGCGTCACAAATTCCCTTTCAATTCTTCCAAAAAAGTGATGGAAACGGTCCGGGTCCTTTGAGCTTGGAACTTTTCTAATCCAGCTTGGAGCTTTATCATAAAAGTCGTTAAATATTAATTCGCCTTGTCCTGAGGCTTCTGAAAAGCAATCCAGTACTAGGAGTTTCTTTTCCCAACCTTCTGGCAAAGTTTTGGTTAAGGGCTCTAATTGGAGCATAATTGCTTGAGGGGGATAAATAAATTCCAAATATATGACTTGGTTCCCTTCGATTATGCCTTGCCGCATAAAAGAGTATAGGAATTCCCTTGCAAATGTTCCAGATTCAACCTCCCATAAAACATTTTCACCTAATAACAATCCGCCACCAAGGATTTTGTCAAGTCCTTTAACTCCTGTTGAGTAGAAGACTTGTTTTTCACTAGGGTTATTGGACAATGAAATGCACCGGGTGTAAGGTTCACAAGCGTCATTAAAAATGTTACGTCGTCGTTTCGGATGTTTAATGATGTACAGTTGTGTACATTATGAACATAACGTTTCTATAGTTGAACATGGGTCATGTTAAGCTCTAGAACAAGAAGGGGTGGAAAATGGAATGTTAAACTCTGTGGAGCTTTCCGCAAGAGAGCTAGGAATGCTTAAACTAATGGTGGACTTCTTTGCTGAAAAACCTGAGCTGACCGCAAAGATAGAAAGTTATACAACCGCCCACTATGCCCTTCTAACAACATACACAGAAAACTTTGGAATACCAATCGAAGACTCTCTAAAAGTTTTCGAAGAACTCCAAAAGAAGATCACGGAAGCCGAATATGTTCATGTTAAGGCGCCAGAGCCTATAAGAAAGCTTCTGCCATTAACCTCTGAAGAGTTGAACATGTTGCGGATCCTCGTGGACTATTTCTCTGAAAATCCGAAAATGGTGCCCGTTGGTTCAATGTTTTCAAAAAGGGAGGATGTTGTTGCTGAAACCTACATTTGGTTTTACGGAAGCAAAGAAGGAAACGGCGAGGTGGCGAGACAAATCCTAACAAATCTTGTTGAGAAACTCCAAACAGCCGTATTTGTTAAAATAGATACTTTGGCACCCTTAGCTGTTACGCCAAACCCTTATGAAGCCGCCCTTAGACAGTTGGACATCGCAGCCGAAAAACTGAAGCTTGATCCTGGCATCCATGAAATTTTGAAGCGTCCCATGCGCACCCTAATAGTTAATATTCCAGTGGTTATGGATGACGGGAGCATTCAAGTTTTTACGGGTTACCGTGTACAATACAACGATGCATTAGGTCCAACTAAGGGCGGCATCCGATACCACCCAGAACTAACATTAGACGAGGTTACAGCATTAGCGGCATGGATGACGTGGAAAACAGCGGTTGTAGGGCTACCGCTAGGAGGCGCTAAAGGTGGAATCAGATGCAACCCCAAGGAAATGTCCAAGTCTGAATTAGAACGTCTAACAAGAGGATATGTACGGGCTATAGCGAAATTTATAGGTCCAAACATCGATGTGCCGGCGCCGGATGTTTACACAGACGCCCAAACAATGGCTTGGATAATGGATGAATACAGCGAAATCGTCGGCTACCCGGCCTTCGGAGTTGTAACGGGAAAACCCGTTAGTGTTGGCGGTTCCCGTGGAAGAAGCGAGGCAACTTCAAGAGGCCTACTGTATACGGTGATAGAAGCAGCTAAACATCTAGGAATAAACCTAAATGGCGCAACAGTAGCTGTGCAAGGCTATGGAAATGTTGGGTATCATGCGGCACGCTTTCTGCACGAGGTTGGATGCAAAATTATAGCAGTTTCAGACTCAAAAGGCGGAATATACAACCCAAACGGGCTAGACCCAGAAAAAGTGCTTGAATACAAAAACAGAACAGGCTCGGTGGTTGATTACCCTGAAAGCACATTCATAACAAATGAACAACTGTTAGAATTAGAATGCGATATTTTGGTGCCCGCTGCATTAGAGAACCAAATAACAAAGGCCAACGCCGACAAAATAAAAGCAAAAATTGTAGCAGAAGGAGCCAACGGACCAACAACCCCAGAAGCCGACGAAATTCTCTTCAAAAAGAGAGTGTTTGTGATACCAGACATTCTGGCGAATTCAGGCGGCGTAATTGTCAGCTACTTTGAGCAGGTGCAGAATCAGATGAACTACTATTGGACAGAGGAGGAAGTGCGGAACAAGTTGAAGGAAACGATAACTAAGGCTTTCCATGATGTTCTGGAAATTTCAAAGCAGTATAATGTAAACATGCGTGTAGCCGCCTATATGCTAGCTGTAAAAAGAGTCGCTGACGCCCTCGTGACAAGAAAAGGAACAAAACTTACACGAATTGAACCTTTGCTAGTACAAAGATAAACCTCTATTTTTCTATGTGTTCATGTGTACATTTTCTGAAAATTGTGAACATATTTAAAAGCGGCCTCTAAATAGGTAAATACGTGAACACCATGTCTGTCCACCTACACACAACAATAACAAGAAAAGCAAATGAAATACTTGAAGAACTAGCAAAAACTTATGGCACAAAAAGCCGCGCCCTTGAAAAAGCCCTCGAAACCTTGCTTAGAGTGGATAAGGTTGGCTCGTGTGACGACTGTGCCATAAAAGCCAAGGTAAACGAGCAGACCAAGCTTAGAGAAGCTCTCGACCTAGCCTCAATTAGCAGAAGAAACCTAGACAGCCTCCTAGAAATAGCCATAGGAAACAAAACGATTGAGGATTTTATGAAGGAACAAAAAGCAGAAGCAAAAAACACCATTGAAATTCTCAAAAGCTCCATCAATTGGAAGCCGCCATCAAACTTTAAAGAATTCCTTATAGTTCTGGAGGAAATTAGAAATCTCACGAACATGTATGATATACCATCCTATAGCGAAATCGACAATATAGCGATTTTAAGACCAAAAGTTTTCAAGCGTTTGCCGATAATAGTCGCCTTCCACACTGCCACAATACTGGAAGGAATAGGAGTTTACTTCGACATTCGCGTTATGGGCGAAGACATAGCTGTAAAAATGGTGAGGCCAGAAGTTTACCCCTTAAGAAAGAAAGAGTTCGGAGAGTTCCTGGAACAACAAGTTGAAAATGAACTAGCAAAAGTCACCCCCGGACTGTTTAAGGGCACCCTAATGCTTGTTGGACCAGCCTTCATGAGCTGGGCAGAAAAACATCTGGAAGAGCCAATATCAGATTTGGGCAATCTTTTAGAGGATGCCAGAATTGTTTTAGGGGTAGACGAGTTTCCAAAGGAGCCAAAGGATTTTGTGAAGGCATTATTATCCGCGTTTGTAAAAATGAACTGGTTTAAACAGGCAAAGGTTTTAATCGAGAAAGATGAAAATGTCTTGGAACTTGTTTTTCAGGCCGCGCTACCTTCAATAACTCGGATATCTACAGCAGCCTTATCTGTCATGCTGGCGACTCGCGGATGGAAGACTTTGAACTACACGACAGAACACACTACAGTTAACATGACAATTCAGTATGTGGGGGCAGAAGATCAAAGTCTCCTCGATCAACTGGCTGAGTTAAGCCTTTTCCAAGTTATTGGCAAACAATTCTTGGATGTTATTCCCATCCCACGTGACCTCTTCAATTCCTTCGCTTTAAAAGTTTATGAAAGCGATAAGCGGAAGTTTGAGGAGATATATCGTGCAACCGGAACCCGCATATCTAATGCCATTCGCATGTTAGCAAGAAACGACTCTGAAAGGATTAAGAGACTTGCCAAAAGTTTCATCCTCAAAAATATTAATGCAACCCAGCCAGATGCTGAAGTTCGCTTCGTGGATGATGAACATTTCACCATAATTTTTAAGCGTATAGATCCCCTCGTAATGAACAGTCAAAGAGTTCTGATAGAATCCATGTTTAGAGAGTTAGGCTATGAAATAATAACAACAACCTTCCAAAATCTCTTAAGTTTCAAACTAAAACTTTTGGAAAAGCCTGTACTTGAACCATTGCCACGAAAAAAGCTTATGCAAACATTGATCGAAGGCATGTCATGCAACTCTGTGGAGGAAGCGTTCGCCATAGAAAAGGAACAACTTGACGAGCTATTCCCGGATGATTATCCATGGACAATAAGGGAGGTTGGTGAAAGAATCACAGATATGTACAGAGAACTCGGCATAGAAGTTGAAATAGAATATTTTGAAGGGGGTTTCACCCTCAAATACAAAAGCTGTCCCTATTACAGACTTGTAAAGACGGGACAGAAAACGTGGCTCTGCAGCCTCCGCAAAAAAACGATCGAATACATAATCTCACGGGTGAGTCACGGAAAGAAAGGGAAAATAAAAATCATAAAGTCCCTACTACAGAATGAACACCCATGTGAATACGCAATATTCTTAACCGGTTTCCTCGAAAAGGAAGAAAAGGCTGAAGCTTAAAAATAGCTTTTAGGGAAGCCAAACAAGTATTTATTACCTCTTTCCTTATTATGGAAACGGTAGGAGGCTCTCCCAATTGAGTTTTGAGATGTGGGCTGAGAAGTACAGGCCAAAAACATTGGATGAAATGGTTAACCAGAAGGAGATAGTGGAACGCCTTAAAAGTTTTGTTAAAGCCAAAAACGTGCCTCACTGCATTTTTGCCGGACCGCCCGGCACTGGGAAGACTACGGCGGCTCTTTGTTTGGCTAGGGATCTTTACGGCGAAAACTACCGCGAATACATTATGGAGTTGAATGCTAGCGACGAAAGGGGCATAGAT
>Ga0209394_1000983_pt1 | contig 18606 bp, 23 predicted proteins | sample JNZ201metaG_FD_184122 | JGI IMG/M metagenome (GOLD analysis project Ga0209394, IMG submission 184122) | Hot spring microbial communities from Jinze hot spring, China to study Microbial Dark Matter (Phase II) - JNZ 20120812A (SPAdes) (version 3) ... | reverse complement strand
GAAAAACGGCGATTGAGATCCCAAATTCGCCAATTATTGCTTTACTCAAAAAACTAAAATATTGCTCTTGAAGAGAACCTTCTAAACCGAATAATTGAAGCAAAGTTTTCCGCATGGCTGTGTAGGTTTCAGGGTCCATAAAGGCGCCCATAGCTGTTACTCTAGAGAGAATAACCGTTATTGGATCTATTGGAACAAGTCTGGGTAGAAAGAAGCATATGGTGAGACCTGCCCATACGGTGACAATATACAAGGAAACTCTTCTTATCAAATACTTTATGAAAGCTCTCAATTACATCACGTCTTTAGTCATTTTATTAAATTATCGAATATTTTTGCTTCTTAATAAAAGTTTTGTCAAGTTTTCTTTTTCAATGACTTACTTTAATGATGCTAAGTAAGTTAGAGCGGGCTTCACTAAATAAAATGTAACGATGAAATAACGATAATTTTATAATATTTTGCAAATTACAATTTAAAATGTAAATACGAAAGCAAGATATTCGTACGTGAAAGAGGGCATAAAAATAAAAGAGAGAAACTTAACGTTTTATTCTCTTTTTGACCTTATCTTCACCATTGAGATCACAGAGAGTATTATTGAAATCACTGAGAAAACTACCGCAATATATACAATGGATAAAGACGCTTCCAGCATTGCTATCCTACTTTCAAGTCCTGTGGTTCGAGTGAGCAAAGAGGTAACGTCCGTTTGTAAGGTAGAAATGCTATTTCGAATTTCATTTATGATGTTCTGCAGTTCTTCTGGAAAAGCTGGAGGTGCTGGAGGTGAAGAAGAAGCAAATCCCTCTGCTAAAAGCCTTTTTGCATCTTCGCTGGGAACTCTCACGGATTCACCTGCTCTAAATGGTCCGTAATATACATCATCTACACCTTTGAATCTCGGGGTATCTTTAATTATCCAGACAGTTTCATATGTCCACCTAACGAATTTGGGCTTGTAAAATGGAAGCTGGAACTTCCAAGCACTCCACCACCATATTGGATGCGCGTAAGGATTATCTGCTGTTGGAAGGTTATCCCAATAGTAGGTGTCACATGGAACTATTTTAGTTGTTCCAAACATAGGTATATGAGGCATATCGATTACGCCGAGCTTTAAATACTCCATTCCAAGCGGTATCAGACGGTTATAGTCATTTGGGGGTATCTTCTCTAATTCAAGTATTAATTCATCAATCTTTGAATTATTCCACCTTATTGCATTGCCAGGAGCAATCTGACCGGTTGGAACTATGAACCAGCTCGCATGATCTTGTACCTCAGAGTATAGATCTATGATCTGTCCACAGCCAGGCCAGTGTGCACCAGCATCATATTCTCCTGTGCTATAATAAGTCCAGAAGGGACCTGATTCAAGTGTTTGCACGCTTACATCTATTCCAAATCTTCTCCACTGATCTGCAACAACAAAAGCTAGTCTCATAGACTCATATTCATAGGCACCTGGAGCAATTATTGTTATCCTCCAACGTTCACCTGTCGGAAGATACCATTTTCCGTCTCTATCCCTTGTAAAACCTACGCTGTATAAAAGCTTTGCAGCCTCCTCTGGATCATACTTCCACCAGCCTATGCCAAATAATTCTCTAGCTCCTCTTTCATCGGTTGGTATAGGTTCATCCGGGTATTTCTCCTTTAGATATCGCGCTATCTTAACGGGTGGTTCTGGATCAAAAGGTTTATAACCTGGATCAAAGGGTAACTCAAAATCTCTGAGCCATTGCTCAAGTGGCCAGAAGTAATTGTCCATAAACACTTGTATGGGTGGAATAATTAGTGGGGACATTCTCAGCATACCATCGTAAATATTGATGGATGCCTCAGTTATATTTATAGCAAGAGCTAAAGCCCACCTTACCTGTGTAATATTGTAGGGATAGTTTAAGAGGTTGAAATTAATTCCTCTTTCACATGGATCATCAAACCACCCATATGGATAGTAAGGATACCAAGCCCTTGCATATGAGTTTTGCTCTTTTAGTGTAAACCATGCTTCAGGCGAGATATCTGTACAAAGATCTAACTCATGCCTTATCATAGCCATGACTTTCTTCTCTTCTGGACCATAATATATTGCCAGAATCCATTTTGGTTTAGGCATCCCAAATAGCTGTCCAACTGGGGACCTCCACCAATCTTCTCTTCTCTCAAAGAGAACCCAGTAACCATCTGGATCAAAGTCTTTAACCACATATGCTCCGGTGCCAACGGGATATGTGTTTTCGAAAGTAATTGGGTTTTCAACTTTCTCCCATATATGTTTTGGCAATGGTGTAAAGAAGCAACCCCAAACAACAACACCGAAGCCAAACCATCCCTCCTGCAGTTTTACGAAGGGTCTTTTGAAAGTTAAGTCCACAGTATATTTATCTACAATCGTTACGTCCTTTAAAATACCTCTAACGAAATCATGACCATTCAATCCTGGGGTACCATTTAGTAATTTTAGAGTGAAAACTACATCTTCCGCTGTAAATTCCACACCATCGGTCCAATAAATTCCCTCTCTCAAATATATTCTCCATCGTGTACCATCATAAGGAGCTAGTTCTTCTGGTGGAGCCCTGGCTAAGACATTTATGAATTCACCTGTAGTAGTGTTTATATCCCATAAATAGTCGTAGAGAAGAGCATGATATGGTTCTCGTTGTCCAGCACCTGTAGCTGGAGAATACCAATTTCGCATGTAAGGATTGACAAATCTTGCATTCATTGGATCATAAATGATTGTTTCTTCCCTTCTTACCCCGGGAGGTAGTTGAAGCTGAGCATTTGCCTCTCTGGGAATTAACAGCGTAAAAAGCAAGATAAAGAACAACAATGTAAAGCCTATCTTACTTGCTGCTTTCATTTCTTTTCCCTCAATAATTTTTTTCTTTATTAAGGGATTATTTAAATCTTTTTCCTGCGCCATAAGACTTTTATCCTACTTTGATTTTTTATTTTACTTCGCGTAGTGGGGTTTGAATATATGGCTCCTTTGTTAAATCCTGTCGTTGGCAGTTCTTTAAGAGAACTCTCTCTTGAAAGAGCGGGGAAACGGAGAAGAATCTCTAGCTATGATAGATCTGGTGGGAACAGGGACTTTATTGTAATCTCTAGTGGTTCAACGGCTACAATTGCCAGAATTGAAGGGGCTGGCTGCATAACTCATATTTGGATGACTATGTCTACTCTTAGAGAGGAACCTTATGCGCCCAGGAAGGTGGTTCTTAGGATGTTTTGGGATGGTGAGGAGTCTCCAAGCGTTGAGGTGCCAATTGGGGATTTCTTCGGTGTGGGGCATGGTATCACAAGAAATTTTTGGTCAGCGCCACTAACTATGAGCCCGCAGGATGGTAAGGGTTTCAATTGTTTCTTTCCTATGCCTTTTGAAAAAGAGGCTAGGATAGAGGTTACTAACGAATGCGATAATGACTTAATCTTCTATTACTATATTGACTATGAAGAGTACGAGAGGCTAGATGAGAGGGAGCTGCGTTTTCATGCATGGTGGAATAGGGAAAATCCATGTAAAGGTATAAGTGATGTAGGCATAAGTAATGAAGAATATCAATTTGGAGGGAAAAACACTACTGGTGAAGGTAACTATTTGATTCTTGAGGCTGAGGGTAAAGGGCATTATGTGGGCTGCATCCTAAATATTCATAATCTTCGGTATACAGATAAGTGGAATTGGTACGGTGAAGGCGACGACATGATATTTATTGATGGTGAGAAGTGGCCCCCATCCCTACATGGAACAGGCACCGAAGACTACTTTAATATGGCCTACTGCCCACAACAAGAGTACTGCGCACCCTACCACGGAATGATTTTAGCGGGTGGACCAAACTGGTCTGGAAAAGTGACGCTGTATAGGTTTCATATAGTGGATCCAATTATGTTTGAGAAATCGATAAAGGTCACAATAGAGCATGGACACAACAACAATAGAAGCGACGATTACTCAAGCGTAGCCTACTGGTACCAGAGAGAACCGCACAAAAGGTTGAGACCACTACCACCAGTCAAAGAGAGACTCCCAAGACCAGACATAATCCCAATGGACCCAGTGAAAGTAAGAGAAGTTCTTGGATTATAAAACAGTAATCCTCTCCTCAGATGCTCAACCTTTATACGCGCAGCCTTTGGCAGGAGCCTTCAAAAAGGAAAGAAGATGAAATTAACAGTTGACGCCTGAGGCGTCGATCACGCTGAGGCTTAGCTCTGGATACCTTGAAACCTTAACCGGTATATCATGCACTTCCCATCTAAGCGTGATGTTAGCTTCCAGCCGATATGTTATGTTAAGGAGCAAGGTGTAAACTCCAGGTCTCAGAGACTTGGATATATCGAGGTAATAATTTCCTTGGACATAATTGAGCGTTTATTTTTAGAAAATCGGAAAGACTAACGTTTAATGCGCTCTGCTTCTAAGATTTCTCTAGCCTTATCGATGAGCTGGGCTTTTTTACGTTGATGCTCCTTAACGAAACTTGTCACTATTTTTATGAGGCGCATTTTGTCTTCGCCGCACAATATGTTGCCGCACCTGCAGTCATTATATAGGTTGACGACTTCTTTATCATCCTCCATGAAGTGGAAAAGGTACATGTCGAAGATTGGGCATATGTTGGGGTTGCCTCCAAGCCTGCGCTGTTCTTCAGCCGTTGGTTGGCCGCCGGTAAAAGCGTATAGGATTTTCTTAGCTATAGTTTCCGGATCCTCGTCTAGCGTGAAGTAGCTCATTGGGTTACGTTTGCTCATCTTGTAGCCCCCGTCTAGGGCTTTAATGAGCTTATGATATGTGGATGATGGAGGGATAAAGTTAAACTTGCTTTGGAATCGGTTAGCTAGGTCTCTTGTGAATCGGATATGTGGATCTTGGTCGACGCCTACTGGAACAACTGTTGGCTTTGGGCCGCCGAAATCTTCGAGTTGAGGCATCAGTATGTCTCCGGCCTGTATGAGCGCTGACAAGTATAAGCCCATGTGCCTTTCACCGTAAATGGCTTTCATAGTCGCTAGTGTTGCTCCCCTGCTAAAGAGTATGGCGAGGTCTTTAACCCGCTCCTCTTTTGATTGGCGATAAACATATCCTTTCTTGGGATCAAATCCCAGAGCTAAGAGATCAGCGATATTATTTACAGCTATTTTCTCGCTTTCTTCAAAGGGTATCCCGTTGTCTTCATAGGCTTCAATGTCAGCTACGCAGTAGAAAGCCATAGCTCCTTCCTGCTGAAAATATATGATTTCGCGAGCGGTCATCAGCGTCCCGAGATGAAATTCTCCGGTCGGCTTTATACCGCTCATAACCGCGAACTCTCTGCCGCTCCTCATAGCATCAATTATGCGTTCAAAGTCCCTATGCCCAAATATAACGCCTCTCCGCATGGCTGCGCATGGGTTAGGCACCTGCGATAATAGGGGTTTAAAGGGTTGTATTCCAAACTCCGTAAGGAGCCTGTCATAATCCTCGATTATATTTACTCCAAACGGATCTAGAATGAAGCCGCCAGCATCTTTAGCGCCAGACATACACTTGCCCTCACAGCAGACCAATGCTAATGGGGGAGCGTAAACTTAAATGTATTTTAACGACACATAGATTTAAACTATATTTTTATCGCTTTCATTTCAATATGCCCGATAAAATGCTTCAAAATTTGGAGCAGCGTTTTAAAGGTTCAGCAAAACATGTGGTAGAGTTTAACGCGCTTAGTTCGACAAGACTGGGCTGCGGATTAACGCATAGATCAGCTGGATCGATCCATGCAGGATTAGATCTAGAGCATCTTCGTCTTCAGCTTACCCTTAACTAAAGAGCGCGGGAATAAGTTAAGCAGGTGAAATATGGGCGCAAAGATAATCTTAATTTCCCCTAAGTAAATTTTCTTTAATCTTAGAGGTGCGAGGTCTTGAGATTTTACTCCTATGAGTTTTCGATTCAAAGTAAAAGGAAAATGGAGATTATAGATGTTACCAACAGCGTGGGCGGGGCGGTTGAGCGCTCTGGCATAAAGAATGGGTTCGTTAACGTATGGGTTCCACATACCACGGCGGCTATAGCAGTTAATGAGCATGACCCTGATTTATGGGAAGATGTTCTCGCCACAATGGATCGGTTGGTTCCGCAAAAGTCCAATTATCGCCATAACGCCAAATATGGTTGGATACCGAGCGAACAGAACGCGCATGCACATATTTTGAACTGCTTGATTAAACCTAGTATTACGCTGCCGGTAAAAGATGGGCAGATTCTTATAGGCGCATGGCAGTCAATCCTCTTCATTGAGTTGGATGGACCTCGCCTACGCACGGTTCAAGTGCATGTGATTGGTGAGTAACAGCCTAGACCCTATTGCCCAGCCTCCTCTTCTCTACAACCTCTATGAATCGTTTAACATCGCTGTAGATTCTCTCATATATGTGGGCGCTGTTGGAGAAGTCGATGTAGGCTCCGACCTCTAAGCCCAGTTTCTCGGAAATCATTTTCTGGAGCTCTGTCATGGCGAGCATGTTCATATGCATTGCCCTAAAAATATCTCTGCTCCTCCAAGAGGTGTGCATGATCAGCTTGCCATCTCTAACAGTGCACCAGATTCTTTGGAGGCATGGTGGAGAGTCAACCCACATATCTTTCTCCGGAACCCATGTTATAGCCTGCGCCCTCCTAGAATAACTAACCTTACTCAGCTTCTCAACTATGTAATTTATTTGGTTTATTCCGTTCGGCGGATAATTAAACAGGCGCTCGTGATAAGTGTAATGTATTTTACCTTCTTTAACAGCCCAGTCAAAGCTTCCCTCCAAAACCTCTTCAATATATTTGCGTAGTGAATCCTTCATGGCGGCGTATATGTCGCCTCTATGGACACGTGGCTCGCTGAAGGGTTCTTCAACAACCACAAGTAACCCTAAAATCTCTTTCGACTTTTCCCCGTACTCTGTTGGAACCTCAGCACCTTCCCTCCAGCATTTTATTACGGATTCCTCCCAAGCCTCGGCGATCGTGCGTGCTCTAATTAAGGCGCCAATAGCGCAGCTCACGTCAATCAGCCCTCAGAACCTCTAAATGATTAAACTAGGAATTATTTTTTCTAGTAAATTTTTATAGTGGGATTTGTATAAGTCTTTAACTCATACTCCTAAATGGTTAATGCTTATGGAGAGCAGCCCTTTAGACAGCGGGAAACCATGCTTAAAACATAATTGTGCATTGTGCTGCCATGAAACAAGAATGTATCTCACTTGGTTAGACATCAGCAGAATAGTTAAACTAGGTTATTCCGTGAGGGATTTCGCTGAAAGATTCGGAGGAACCTGGAGATTAAAGAATGTTTATGGAAGATGCTTTTTCCTAGATGGCTCCATGTGTAGAATATATAGGTTTAGGCCATATGGATGCCGTTTATATCCGCTGATATATAGTCGAGATGAGCATAAAATAATGTTGGACGATTTATGTCCGCATAAGAATGAGTTCCGTGTTCGAGCGGAGGATCTCAGGATGCTGCTGGGTATACTTAGGATGCTAGGCGTAGAGATACGTTTTTAAGGATATAATGCCAGATTGTTTATTTGGGGAAAGGTTATGTCAAGCTTTGATGAGTTTTGGGAGAGATGGTTTAGAAGGCGCAGACCCTTCTCAAGCTTCTTCGAAGAGATAGATGAAATGTTCAGGGAGATGGAGCGAATATTTGAAAGAGAGTTCGAGGATCTATCTAAGATGGTTCCGAAGGATCTAGTGCGCGAAAGGGTTTTACCAGATGGGAGAAGGATTCAAGAATGGGGGCCTTTCGTATATGGGTACAGCATAACGATAGGTCCTGATGGAAAGCCGGAGATAAGAGAGTTCGGTAACATAAAGCCTAGTGCCGCGAGACCAGGCAGACCATCAATATCGATTAGGGAGGAACGTGAACCCCTTGTAGACATAATTAACACTAATAACGAGATTAAGGTTATAGCTGAAATCCCCGGGGTTGAGAAAGAGGACATTAAGCTCCATGGTACTGAGACAACTTTAACGATAAGCGTCGACACGCCGCAGCGCAAATATTATAAGGAGGTTGAGCTGCCGGAGAAAGTTGATCCGAAGCAGGCTAAATCAACCTATAAGAACGGTGTGTTGGAAGTCACTTTACCTAAGAAGAGGGAAGCTCCTAAGGGCGAGCCGATAAGAATAGATTAATGGGAGAAAACCTCTTTTTCACTTAAACCATTTTATTTATTTCTTTTATCTAATGATTTTATTGGGGCATTTGGGCTGATTAGCGTTGAAGATATTAAAGAGGAAAGTGCTTAAAAAAGTTAAGCAAAATATTCCATGGTTAGAGCACATCATAGATGATGAAAAAATCGCGGGGGATCTTAATCCCTCAGCGGGCGTTGAGATCTGCTTCAGAGAAGGGAGTCTCTGCATATTTTGTAGGGGTAGCAGAATGCTATGTGGGAAGACTAGGTGCCCCGCCATAGTGAGGCTTTACTCGCTCCTCAAAATTAAAGGCCTAGTTGGTTCTGAGAGAGTTTTTGGCTCCTCCCCACCCGGGGTCTTTGTCGGCAGAATAGGGTATCCTTACGTTTACGCAGGTCCCCTGATCCCGCCTGTTTTAGGCGACACATCCCTGTTCGATATGCCTGAGAAATGGGTTGGCAGATCAATGGACGAAATAATTGGCTTTAGAACAGGCTTAATTCGCGGAAAGTTTAGAGTAAATGTTAGAAAACCGTTCAGTAACGAGCAGTTTCTCAGTAGAACTATAGAGATAGCTTTGTCGAGGGAGCCTGTGGATACGGAAGCCCTCTTTAAAAAGAAGCCTTCTGGGAGATTTATGTTCGATGATGAAGTCCAGCCTATGGGTCCCTCAGCTCCTCTATCAAGGATTGAGATCGATAATGCCAAAATAGATAATAGGATTGAGGAGGCTTACAGCGACTCCGACTTGAAGGCTGAGGAGGCTATTCTCAACCTTTACCTTAACGGTGTCCCGGTGTCAAGGATACAGAGGGCGTTCAGCGTCGGCGCCTTCGGCGTTAAGGGGCAGCGTAGAATGGTGCCGACGAGGTGGAGTATAACAGCAGTAGACTCCACGATTTCAAGGAGATTGATAGAGGATAAGGTTAAGGCTAACCCAGAAATAGGTGAATACCGCGTCTACAGCTTTAGCTACCTTGGTAACAGGTTTGTCATTCTCTTGACGCCTTCAAAGTGGAGGTATGAGTGGATAGAAGCCTGGTATCCGGGAACTCTCTGGAACCCTCAGGGTAACAGCATAGCTATGGGGAACGATTGGGAGGGCTATTATGGAAGAACATCCTACGCCTCTCTAGGCGGATGCTACTACGCTGTTAGGCTGGCGGCTGCGGAGTTTTTAGCGAGTGAGGGGAAACAAGCGGGAGTAATAGCCATGAGGGAGATTCATCCGAGCTTCATTATGCCGCTGGGCGTTTGGATTAATAGGGAGTGTGTACGCGAAGCTTTTAAACAAGGATGTGAACGATTTAACACCCCCGGCGAAGCCTTAGACTACGTAGGGTCAAAGTTCTCCATACCCATAGGGGAATGGGTGAGGACGAGCCATCTAATTAAAGAGGATATTTTCCAGGAGAAGATTACAAAATATCTGAAGCCGTAAATCTAAAAACGAATGCGTGAAAAAATGGGTGGAGGGGAAGTTTGACTCTATCTTAATCCCTCATATTCTCGCTATTCCTTTAATTAACTCCTTCAGTAGGACATCTGACGCTTTATCGCCTTCCCTCTCCCTTATTTTTAAAGCGTATTCTTTAAATTCGTTAATGGTCACCGGCTTCTTACCCTTCTTCTGCGATAGATATGCTGCTTGAACGATAGCTGTTGTTTCCGCACCTATCCTTTCATCGCAGATAGGCCGCACATTGTTCAGCACGCAGTTACATGCATTCCTTATCTCGCCAGCGAAACTCTGCACCCAAGAGATCTTTCCAAGATTGAATTCTCTTCTCCCGCCTTTAGCATCGCTTATAACTAGGAAAGTTTCGTCGCCCCTAGTCTCCGGCTTAATCTCGCCATTCGTCCCGATTATAGATGTGTCCATGGAATCTCTATGGGACCATGAGCCTTCAACGTGCGCCGTAACCCATTCACCCGCATCGTTCTCGAAGCGCACCAGGACATGGGCATCATCCTCAACTTCAAATGGTCTAAACATCCCCTGTATAATCCTAGTTTTCATACGTATGCATATTCCGTACGGCTCAGCTGCCTTAACGACAGTAGGCTTCTTATCAAAGCCGCCTAGGAACCATGAGCAGGTTATCGCGTGCACACCATTATCTAGAAGAGCGCCGCCCCCAGCGATATCTAAATCCCAGAACCATGAAGCCCACTCTGGTCCACCGTGAGCTGTAGCCAGAAAGATTAGCTGCGGCTCACCTATCGCACCGCTCTCAATAAACTTTCTGATATTATACCAAAGCGGATGAAAGAGCCAGTTCTCATTATGTTGATAAATTTTCTTTGAGTCCTCGACGCTTTCCAGCACATCCAAACACTCGAGGTAGGTTCTAGCCATAGGTTTCTCACACATAACGTTAACGCCGCTTTTCAGAGCCTCGATAGCTATTGGAGCATGGAACTTCGTCGGAGTACATATGTCGATTAAATCAAGATTCTCCCTCGATAGCATCTCTGAGAAGCTCATATATGTTTTTAAGCCATCTACATCCTCCCTCAGTCTCTCGGCTAAATCTACGTTGCCCTCATCCTTAGCCTTTTGAATTCTTTCCTGATAGACGCTTCTAACCCTTCTCTCAGCAGCTTTCAGTACGGCCTCAGATACATCGCATATTGCCACCAGCTGTGCTTCCGCTATATCTGGATACGCTGGCAAATGAGCCCCCTGAAATATTCCGCCGGAACCAACAACACCAACTTTAACCCTTCTCAAGAATGAGCAAACCCCCCTTTGAAAAATGAATTCAACTATTTGAGTTTAAAAATCTTTCTTAAAAGTTTTCGTCAGTAAGGATTAATTTTATAAGATAGCCAATTGCAATTTAATATTAAAAAAGTGGTGCGGGGGATCAAATATTAGCTTCGAATATGTTGTTGAGACTGAGGATCTAGCCAAATATTATCAGATGGGTCCCGTGACAGTTAAGGCTTTAGATGGAGTAGACTTGAGGGTTAAACGTGGAGAATACATTTCAGTTATGGGTCCTTCGGGCTCCGGTAAAACTACGCTGTTTAATATGATTGGCGGCATAGATAGGCCTACTAGGGGAAGAGTGTATATTGATGGTGTTGATATCGCTAAGCTAGACGCCTATGAGCTTGCTTGGCTTAGGTGCCGTAAGATCGGCTATATTTTCCAGACCTTCAACCTCATACCCGTCCTAACAGCTATAGAGAATGTTATGCTCCCGATGATCTTCGCCGGCGTTGAGAGGGAGGAGCGTTTTAGGAGGGCGCGAGAGCTGCTTGAGATGGTTGGTTTAGGCGACAGGCTTAACCATAAGCCAGCGGAGCTTAGTGGTGGTCAGCAGCAGCGTGTCGCTATAGCTAGGGCTCTCGCCAACAACCCCGCAATAATACTCGCAGACGAGCCCACAGGAAACCTAGACCTGCACACGGGGCTAGAGATAATAACCCTCTTGAGGGAGATGAATAAGGAGAAGGGCGTGACTATCATTGCGGCAACCCACGACCTCAAGATGATCGATGTGAGCGATAGGATAATTTATCTGCGGGATGGTCGAATAGAAAGATACGAGACTAGAGCCGAAGTATATGTGAGGGTTACCGAGTAGCGCGGGATTCCACGTCTCCCATTTTAGGCCAACTTACGCTACACAATTCTAATTGATGGCTAGCGTTGAATCCTCATCCATGCTATGTTTATGTGATGAGATTGGTAAATGCTACAAAACGTATTGATTAAGTTGAAAAGCGAGTAAAGTAGAATGGAAGAAAGAGACGCTTGAACTAAATTCTCAGTTAACTGGATGCTTTCAAGAAGCGAAGAACAGGGTTTCTAAGGAAAATTTTACTTGCCAGATACGCTTAACCTACTCCAGTCGACTTTCCGGGCAATAGCCTTGAGATGGTTTTTCAGAATTTTCTCAGCCCTCTCGAACGTTAAGCGTCCGGCATTCCATGTTACGAAGGGCGGGTAAAATGATGCTTCCTTGAAGACCGCTTTACCATCTTTAATTTCAAATTTTATGTACCCGAGTTCTCTCAGGTAACATGAGTCGTTAGGGCACAGAATATCTATCTCCTTCAACTCATGTTTTAAATACAGGATCTTATATTCGTCTGGGCTCTCTATTATTCTGCCACAGGGGCATTGAATCTTCTCTTCTTTCTCCAACACCTTACACCTCCCCCTATTCTTCTTCAGCGAAGTATTCTTCAGCCGTAAGCGTGAGACCCCTCCTCTCCTCAATGTTTTCGATCATGCCGTCTCTGAGAAACACCACTCTATCACTTATATCAATCATTTTGAGGTCATGCGTAGCGCAAATGATAGTTGTGCCGCGCTCAGCTTTCAGCCGATATAGTAGCTGAACTATCGCGAAGCCTGTGTTTAAGTCTAGGTTTCCTGTGGGCTCGTCTGCGAGTATTATTGCGGGGTTGTTGGCGAGAGCCCTAGCTATAGCGACACGCTGCTGCTGACCACCACTAAGCTCTGTGGGGCGGTGGTTAACTCTGTCGCCTAAACCAACCATCTCAAGCAATTCAATCGCTCTTTTCTCCCTCTCCTCCTTTGGAACCCCTAGGAAAACCATTGGTAATGCAACGTTCTCCTTAGCTGTTAGGACGGGTATGAGGTTGAAGGTCTGGAAAATATAGCCGATCTTACGGCACCTAAGCCAAGCCATAGATTTTGACGGTATTTTAGATAAGTCCACGCCATCTATAAAAATGTCGCCTTTAGTAGGCCTATCTATGCCGCCAATCATATTAAACAGCGTAGTTTTACCGGAGCCCGAAGGACCCATAATGGATACGTATTCCCCGCGGGACACTTCGAGAGATATTCCGCGTAGAGCGTGAACAACTTCCCCCTTAAGATAGTAATCTTTGTGGACATCAATCGTTTTAACCGCAGGAATAGTTCTCTCCATTTTAAAGGTTTCCTCCCCTTAACACTCAATTGAATAACATCTGACATTTAATATTTAAGTTTTGTTAAACCCGCTTGCAATTAATATGCCTACCCTCATCGAATATTTTTGATACCACCAATTTCACACTCTCTCGCAGTGAAAGAAAACTCTCCATAAACTCTTCGCCCCTACACGTCAAAATATATGCTCTTTTCCTAGAATTATTGTGGTTTTTGCTTTTAATCAACCCTTCTCTTTCAAGGGAATAAAGCGCCATATAAACTGTCCCGGGGCTTACCATAAGGTTAAACTTCTTATTAATAAGCGACATAATATCGTATCCGCTTAAAGAGGATTTTGAAAGCTCTATTAGTATAAATATATCTATAAAACTTTTTAAATACGTCTATAAATCATTTGATTCGTTTTATTTTTGTCGATAGAGTTTTTGATCATACTTATTACAATATAAATTTTTTCTATAGTTAATTAAACAATGAGCGGAGCGAAGCTAGGATATTATTCTCGTGTTTATCATTGTATTACTTTTAGATATTTGTGTATGATAGTAAAAATTATTTATCTTTCATCCCCAAAGAGACGCTTGGGTGTTAAACGTGTGTCTATGGAAGTATGCCTTTGAATTAGCTTCAAAGGATTTGGAGCTGTTGAAAAAGAAGAAGCAGGCGTTGGACGATTTATTATCTTCAAACAGGATCTCTCGGCAAACATACGAATGCTTGGATAAGGAGATAGGTGACGCTCTATCCGATGTAAAGAGGTATCTGGAAAGCCTTTCCTGCAAAATGAAGAATAGGGCTGAGAGCCTGGAGAGACAAGCAGATATATTAGAGGTCTTTCTGGCTAATATTGAGATTCTTCATGCGTCTGGCGAAATAGATAGTGAAACATATGAGAAGCAGAGCAAAGCCATATCTCTCGGCTTAGAATCTACGAGGAATGAGATAAATGAAATAAGGCGCGCGCTAGAGAGCATAACGCCAAAGCCAGCCGAAGAAGCTAGATGTGAAGAGAAGATCGAGGCTCCTTCACCCGTGGAGGAAATCGCTCATCAATCGGTTGAAGTAGTTCCCTCTACTGAAGAGAAGGTGTCTGAGAGTATTCCTCAGATCGTCCAGTGAAGCGCCATTTGCCACAGACTCAGAGCCCCCCATATTTTTGTGGCTTAAATTGATCTAACTATTTTAATCATCACGTCATGTTCGTCCTTGTTCTGACCGCCCTGTCAGCCTCCTCTATCTCAGCCCTCTTCGACTCCTGATATATACGTATTTTATCCTCTAGTTCGGGATCCCCTAATGCGAGGATTTTTGCCGCAGCTATAGCCGCTCCCTCCGGCTCAATGGTTACAACTGAACCTATTCCGCTCGGAACCCTAAGCGAGGAATATATGTCTGCTCCGCCGAATTTTTCTGAGTAGGGTGGGCACGCTATTACAGGCTTCGTGGTGTTTGCATCAACGAAGGCGCTTAAAGCGTTAGATCTGCCGGCGACAGTTATATAGACGATTTTCTCCCCCTCATACTCCCCAAGTATCTCGAGAACCTTTTTAGGAGTCTTATGGGCTGAGGCGATTCTAAACTCGTATTCTATGCCTAAGGCATCTAGATGTTTAGCGATTTCACGTGAGAAATCCATATCGCTTTTTGAACCCATTAAAATTATGGCTTTACCCCTCATCCTCCCTCCTCCTCCCTCCTCCTAGAGCGGGAAACCTATAACCTTATTGTTCTTAGCGGACTCATATATGGCTAATATGACTTCGAGGGATCTCCTCCCCTCAACGCCGTTTACAGCGGGCTCCCTACCCTCAATAATGGCTCTGGCGAAATCCCTTAGGAGCGAAGCGTGGTTGGTTGCTGGAACGAGCTCTGGTCTAGCCCAAGACTTCAATCCCTCCTTCGTGCCCTCAGAGGCAACCTCCTCTTCGCCTAATATAGCCCACCTTTTTAAAACCTCGCCCTCGATTATAGCAGTCCCCCTTGTTCCATGAATCTCAAGCCTTGTTGGCAGACCTGGGTAGATGGCGGTGCTCCCCTGTATCACACCTATAGACCCGTTCTCAAATCTTATTATCGCTGCAGCTACATCTTCAACCTCTATTTTATGGGCGAAAGTGTCCGTTTGAGCCCAAAGATACTTCGGTTTACCCATTATCCATATCAGTAAATCTATTGTGTGAATGGCTTGATTTATTAGGGCGCCTCCCCCCTCAGTCGCCCAACGCCCCCTCCAAGGGCTCTCGCTATAATATTCTTGACCCCTAAACCATTCGACAACTGCTTCGCCGAGAATCAATCTTCCAAAAACGCCGTTGTCCGCCGCCTCCTTCACTTTTCGCATGGTTGGGTCGAAGCGTGATTGTAGAATTACACCTAATTTAACGTTTTTTCTCCTAGCAGCCACTATCATTTCATCTGCCTCTTTTAGGCTTATAGCCATCGGCTTATCCACCAAAACATGCTTGCCGCTCTCTATGGCATCTATAGTCATAGCGTAATGCTGATAATGCGGCGTGCTTATTATGACCGCGTCTATGGGAGCCTCTTTCAGCATTTTCTTATAGTCCGTGTACCAATACTTCAAGCCCCACTTAGATGCAAAGTCTTTAGCTTTTTCTTCTCTCTGGCTGGAGACCGCGATAAGCTCAGATACTCCTTCGCTGGCTATGAGCGCTAATCCGTTAGCGCAGAAATTCGCTCCGACACCAGTCCCAATTATACCGAATTTAATCTTTTGATCCATTCTATCACCATCAGTAATCTTATCTGTTCCTGAAAATATGCGTGGCGCCTAACGTATAATTGTCAGCTACGTGAAGAAGGGCTTCCTTCTCTTTACGGCTTCGATGAAAAGATCCCTTAAATGTTCGTCGCTAAATCCCCTCCTTATTGGATTGATTAGATCTACGAGGTTATCGTTTCTAAATAAGCATGGTTTAAGCTTACCGTCGGATGTTAGCCGGATCCTGTTACAGTGTAGGCAGAACTCCGTGTTATGCATTGGTTTAACAACTTCAACCTCAACCCCGCTCTCCAGAACATATTTTCTTCTATGATGCATCGATCTAACAATTATCTTTGAAGATTTATCCCTAAGTTTACCCTCTATATCCTCTAAATCCAAGTGATATTTCATGTAGAATGGGGTTTCGCAGGGCTGCTCAAGCTCAATTAACTGTAGAACCAGCCTATTTTCTTCAGCGAATTTAATCATATCCTCTATCTCATCGCAGTTCACTCCTTTTAAGAGAACCATGTTGATTTTGATCGGGTTTAAGCCAACCCTGGAGGCTTCAATTATCCCCTCAACAACTTTCTCATGCGCATCAACGCCCGTGATTATCTTAAATTTTTCCGCGTTAAGCGTGTCTAAACTTACATTGACCCTTATAAGTCCCGCTTCTCTCAGCTGCCTGGCATATTCTTTAAGTAGGAAGCCGTTTGTAGTCATCGATATATCTCGTATTCCGGGAACGCTGCTTATCCTACGGACGATTTCAACGATGTCTCTCCGCAGAAGAGGCTCCCCGCCGGTTAACTTAACGCCGTAAATGCCTAATGAGGCTGCAACCCTAACTATCCGCTCTATCTCTTCGGCTGAAAGCTCCATTTCGGAGCTATCTAGCTGACCTTCACGATGACAATAAATACACTTGAAATTGCATCTTTGCGTTACAGATATCCTGAGGTTTTCAACTGGTCTGCCAAAACAATCCTTAATCGCCAAGCCGATCACTTTGCTCGCTTAAAGATATAGGTGGGGATACAACGATTTATTTTTATCTGAAAATGATCGCGACGGTTTATTTGAAAAGCATTAAAGGATAGGATTAAAAACAGCTTATTTTAGAGGAGAGCGTCCTTAATGAACCCTCGTGAAAACCTCCTCTTAGCTATCAGGCACGAGGAGCCCTACTGGCTTCCATGCCCCTCTTCGATAGATCAGCAATAATAATTCATCATGGTTTAATTGAAAGATGTAGCTCTGGATTGGATTCTTGGGGTGTGCGATGGGAATTAAGGGATAACCGCTCAGACAGCTTCCCAGTAGATCACCCATTAAAGTCCCCAGACATGGTTGACGATTACCCGATGCCGCAGCCGCAACCCCACATAATTAAGCGGGCTATAGAGGAGGCTTCAGGGGTTGATCGGAGGAGAACCGTGCTTTTGGGCGATAACGGCTGGGGTCTTTTTGAAAGGGCTTGGCTACTCCTAGGCATGACAAGGTCCTTCGTCTGGTCTTTCCGATATCAGGACGCGAAACTATTTGTTTAGCTCCATTAACTCTTTGATGGAAGAAGAGCTCTTACGTCCCTCTGAGGTTGCTAAGAAGTTCGGTATTTCAGTTAAAACGCTTTGGAAGTGGCAAAGGAAAGGTATTATTAGGGCTGTTAGGCTTCCGACTGGTAAGCTCCGTTATCCTAAGAGTGAGGTTGAAAGACTATGGAGGCAGTTAAGAGTTCTTCTTCCAGTTCATGCTTGAATACAAGCTTAAATGGCTTAACCTACCAGTAAAATACGTTAACCCTAAAAACTCCTCTAAAGTCTGCCCCCTGTGTTCAGGAAGCATGAAATGCGAAGAATGCGGATTAACAATAGATAGAGACATAGTAGCAGTATTGAACCTTCAGATGCGGGGAGAAGGGCTCCCCCAAAGAGCCCCCAATGAAATAATCGAGGGGGAAGGGTTAAGCAGGAATAAAAGCAACAATCCACCATGTATTCCTACTTAACCCAGAACCCTACTAATATCTCCGGATAAATGGAGGACGTTTATAAAGCCGTATCAAGCTAAACTGTATCAGGCGGCTAGGAAGAATAACGTGCTCGTGTACCAGCACAGCGACGGTAAAGTTGAGGATTTAATACCCGACCTGGTGGAGATAGGTGTCGACATACTGAATATTCAAAGGGAATGCAATAACTGGCGGAAAATAATCGAGAGGTTTGGAGAAAACGTATCGCTCTGGGGCGGTTAGCGCAAGAACCCTAGACGCGGGGAGCCCGGAGGAAGTTGCTAGGGAAAACTGAGGAGTGCTGCCTACTCGGAAAAAGCGGAGGAATAATACTCGCACCGGGGCACACATTAAAATACTCGCCGGAAAAAATAGACGTAATGCGCAGGACATGGTTAGAGAAAGGATTCTATAAGCCAATATTGGCAAGGGAATTGTAACCGCAAAGAATAAAAGTTTATCTTTAACCCTAAATAAAAGTTAGATTGTGGACCCGTGGCCTAGCCAGGATAGGGCATCGGCCTCCTAAGCCGAGGGTCGGGGGTTCAACTCCCCCCGGGTCCGCCAATCGAGAACCCACAGTTCTCAGCTTATCTCCCTTTTCATTAAATATGGCTTCTAAGGAGTTTACTGCCTGAACTAGAGCATTTTCACAAACCTTAGAGATATTTAAGCCTAGTTTCTTCGCCTTCTCCACAATTTCGGGATCAAGCGTAATAACCACATTCTTACGCTTCTCCTGT
>Ga0209394_1000982_pt1 | contig 18611 bp, 19 predicted proteins | sample JNZ201metaG_FD_184122 | JGI IMG/M metagenome (GOLD analysis project Ga0209394, IMG submission 184122) | Hot spring microbial communities from Jinze hot spring, China to study Microbial Dark Matter (Phase II) - JNZ 20120812A (SPAdes) (version 3) ... | reverse complement strand
GCTTTAAAAGCTGGTGCCTTTGGCGTCTCCACCGATGCGAACGCAGACTATTGGGGTGTGGAATCGATGGGTACCATCCCCCATGCCTTAATTGCAGCATACAACGGTAGTACGGAAGATGCCGCCATAGCCTTCGATAAGTATATGCCCGAGAACGTCAACAGAATCGTGCTGGTTGATTGGGATAACGATGTGATAGGAACAACGTTCAAGGTAGTCAAAAAATTCTACGAACACGTTATTGGAAAGGAATTCATCCTCGGTATTACGGATCCGTCACCAGTTATTGGACCTGGGCCGAGAAAAATTTGGGGTGTGCGTTTCGACACTTCTGGTAACCTCAGGGACAAGTCAGTCACACCAATCGGTCCACAGTCTTTCGGAGTCTGCCCCGAACTGGTGTGGAAGGCCAGACAAGAATTTGACAAAGTTGGCTTGAAAGATTTGAAAATTGTCGTCTCCGGAGGCTTTGATGAAGAGAAGATAAGGCTCTTCGAATCTTTAGGAGTTCCGGCAGATGTGTACGGTGTCGGCTCGAAATTGCTTAAGAAAAAGATAGACATTACCGCAGACATCGTGGAAGTTGAAGGAAAACCGTGCGCTAAAGTGGGAAGATACAAAAAAGACGCATCTCACCTGAAAGTTGTGAGCAAACGCTATTGGGAGGAATAGAACGGATTTCTCCTACTTTTCGTACCATGGTACAATGTTAGTAAAGCAAACAGTTTGATATTATCAAAATTTTGTGGTGGGGAGCGGACATGTGGAAAATCGTCAAAACAATCGTCGGAGAGATCGAGGCTCATATTGTCGAAAAACTTTTAAAGTCGTATGGAATTCCAGTTTTGATTCAGAAAACCGACCTCTTCGTCCATCCAATTTTTGGTAGCAGTGTTCAGTGTGAGATCCTCGTTCCGGAGGACAAATACGACGAGGCCACCACGATATTGCAAGGGGAGGGAAAAGGAGTGAAGTACACGCCACTTTACGAAGACCACGTCAAACTCGGTGCGAAAATTGTAGAATTTGCTGGATTTTATATGCCACTCCAATACGAAGGCATCGTACAAGAAGTTTTGAACGTGCGTAAGAGCGTGGGAATGTTTGATGTATCACACATGGGTGAGTTCATAGCCGAAGGACCGGACGCGATAAGGTTCGCGGATTACGTTGTTACAAACGATTTTTCATCTATTCTCGTAGGTGATGTGATTTACACTGCAATGTGTAACGAAAAAGGTGGATTCGTCGACGATTTGCTTGTTTACAAAATAAGTCCAGAAAAAGTAATGTTTGTGGTTAACGCAGCTAACATAGAAAAGGACTTCAGCCATCTCTCAAGACTTTCGAAGAATTTCGATGTTACATTAAAGAATGTTTCCGATGAGACTGGTTTGATCGCTGTGCAAGGCCCGAAAGCCCAGGAAACGCTACAGCCACTGGTAGATACTACTCTTGAGACAATCGGCTATTATTCCTTTGCCGAGGCTAACGTTTGTGGAATCAGGGGCATCGTCTCGAGGACAGGTTACACTGGCGAGGACGGTTTTGAGTTATACCTACCAGCCAGTGAAACTCCCATCGTTTGGCGAAAGCTGATTGAAATCGGTGTCAAACCTGCGGGATTGGGAGCACGGGATGTTCTCAGGCTTGAGGCAGGATTGTTGTTGTATGGGAACGATATGGATGAAACAGTGACTCCTTTGGAAGCAAGTATCGGTTGGGCAGTGAAGTTTGAGAAGGGCGAATTTCACGGCAAAGAAGCTTTACTCAAACAAAAGGAAGAAGGGCTGAAACGCAGACTTAGAGGTGTTATCCTTGAGTCTAGGCTAATTCCAAGACATGGAATGCAAGTTTTCAAAGATGGGAAAGAAGTAGGGTACGTTACAAGTGGAACTTTCTCTCCTACTCTCGAAAAACCAATAGCGTTCGTGATGATAGATGCTAGTATCAAATTAGGTGAGAGCGTTCAGATCCTGATTCGGGACAAGTACGTCGACGCAACGGTTGTGAAAACACCGTTCTACCGTGGTAGTGTGAGAAAAAAGAGCTGAAATCCTGGGAGGTGCACACAATGCATCGGTACATTCCACACACAGAAGAAGAAATAAAAGAGATGCTCCAAGAGATCGGTGTTGGGAGTATAGATGAGCTCTTTGTGGACGTTCCAAAAACCATAGATGGTTACAAAATTCCCGACGGAAAGGACGAATTTACCGTCAGGAAAATTGTCGAAACACTCGCTCAGAAAAACAAAGCGTTCCAACCTGAAAACGTCTTCCTCGGTGCTGGAATTTATTATCATTACATCCCAACCGTGGTAAAGCACCTTGCGGCCAATCCAAATTTTCTCACAGCCTACACACCGTACCAAGCTGAAGTTTCACAAGGTACACTCCAAATGCTCTTTGAATACCAAACAATGATGTGCGAACTCACGGGAATGGAAGTTGCCAATTCCTCCATGTACGATGGTGCAAGTTCGTTTGCTGAGAGTCTACTAATGGCCACACGCATCACGGGGAAATACAAGATGCTTGTGGCTAAAACCATAAACCCGGAGTATCGAACGGTCGCAAGAACGTATACGAGTCCCATTGGGATAAAAATCGAAGAAATCGGGTATACCGAACTTGGTGCGGTGAACTTGGATGAGCTTAAAGCCAAACTAGACGATGAGACAGCCGCTGTAGCAGTCGCTTACCCGAATTTCTTTGGCGTTATCGAGGATTTGAAAACCATCCGTTCATTCATCCGTCAAAACGTTATATTCATCGTAGTAGCAGAACCAGTGTCACTTGCTCTGCTTGAAGCCCCGGGTACGTTCGGTGCCGACATCGTCGTTGGTGAAGGACAGTCGTTGGGAGTTACTCCAAACCTTGGGGGACCTGGAATTGGGTTCTTCACAACACTTGAAAAGCATGTAAGAAAAATGCCGGGCAGACTCATTGGTCAAACGAAGGACCTCGATGGAAAAACTGGCTACGTCATGATACTCCAAACAAGGGAACAACACATCAGACGTGAAAAGGCTACTTCGAACATCTGTTCTAACCAAGCCTACATTGCTCTTATCAACGCAATCTACCTCTCGATCATGGGGCCACAGGGATTGAAAGAAGTTGCTTACCGTTCTTACAACAACGCCCATTATCTGGCCAAAAAACTTGAAGAAGCAGGATTTCCAAGGATATTTACTGGCGAGTTTTTCAACGAATTTGTCGTGAGGGTTTCCACGGATTATCGAAATAGATGGCACGAGATGGCCAAAGATGGTATTCTTGGTCCCATCCCCATTGACAGAGTTTACAAAGAACTCGGCCCATCAGCCCTCGTGTGCGCTACGGAAGTGAACACGAAAGAATCGATGGATAGGCTTGTTGAGGTGATGAGAAAATGACAATTTTTGAACTCTCAAAACCTGGAAGAAAAGGCTACGAACTCCCAACGTATGATGTTCCGGATTCCGGTTGCAATATTCCAGAACATCTTCTTAGAAAAAAACCACCGATGCTCCCGGAAGTTTCGGAAGTGGACGTCGTTAGACATTACACAAACCTCGCTTTGAAAAACTACTCGGTTGACAGGGGATTTTATCCTCTTGGCTCATGTACTATGAAGTACAATCCAAAAATTAACGAAGACATGGCGATACTATTCACCCAACTTCATCCGTTCCAACCGCGCGAAACGATCGAAGGTGCCGTAGAACTGATGGGACACCTGAAAGAACTACTTTGCGAAATCACCGGTACTGACGACATGACGTTGCAGCCAGCCGCTGGTGCTCATGGTGAACTCACAGGCCTTCTCATCGCACGCGCGTACTTTGAGGATATCGGTGAACTTGGGAAACGTAAAAAGGTAATCGTTCCAGACAGCGCGCATGGAACGAATCCGGCATCAGCTGGAATGGCGGGATTTGAGGTAATCGAAATCAAATCCGGACCAGACGGATGTGTGGATCTTGAGGAACTGAAGAAACATTTGGATGAGACGGTTGCAGTAATCATGCTCACGAATCCAAATACACTCGGACTTTTCGAGAAAGACATATTAACGATAGCGAAAATGGCGCACGATGTTGGTGCTTTACTTTACTACGATGGTGCAAACCTTAACGCAATAATGGGACGCACAAGACCTGGTGATATGGGATTTGATATAGTTCATTTGAACCTACACAAAACCTTCAGCACACCGCACGGGATGGGTGGTCCTGGAAGTGGTCCTATTGGTGTAAAAGCACCGCTGGCCCAATATCTGCCTGTACCCGTTGTCCGAAAATCCGGGGAAAAGTACGAGCTTGATTATAACTTACCCAAGAGTATCGGAATGGTTCGCACCTTTTACGGAAACTTCCTAGTTCTTGTGAAGGCGTACACTTACATACTCACGATGGGAGGAAAAGGTTTGAAACATGTAAGTGATATGGCCGTTCTAAACGCTAACTATCTAAGGGCGAAGCTTTCGAAAACTTTCAAAATCGCATACGACAGAATATGTATGCACGAGTTTGTTATCGACAACGAAGAATTTGCCAAGAAAACCGGCGTCAAGACCCTCGACATTGCTAAGCGTTTGCTCGACTACGGTTTGCACGCGCCAACGATTTACTTCCCGCTGATCGTTCACGAAGCAATGATGATCGAACCTACAGAAACTGAGAGCAAACAAACGTTGGACGCTTTTGTTGAAGCGATGGAAAAAATTGCAAAGGAAGCTCAAGAAAATCCACAGTTGGTGAAAGGTGCTCCATACACTACACCAGTACGACGTCTTGATGATGTCAACGCAACAAAATACCCGGTGTTCAGATTTAAGAGGTGACCTGTAGATGCATCCTACTCAACTCATTACTCCATCTAAAACTTTACAGATAGATGCGCTGGCCAAACAACTAAAAGCGGAAGGGAAACCGGTTATAAATCTCACCGCCGGTGAACCCGACTTTCAAACACCACGTCCAATTGTTGAAAAAGCGTTCGAGGCCCTTGAAAAAGGGTTAACAAAGTACACCGACAGCGACGGTATTCCAGAACTACGAATGGCAATCTCTGAGTACTTGAAAAACAAAAAGGAAGTTGAATTTGCTCCGGACGAAATTGTCACCTCGAACGGTGGAAAACAGGCACTTTTCAACGCGTTTGCTGCTATTCTCGACGAAGGTGACGAAGTTTTGCTCTTCGCACCGTATTGGGTAAGTTACCCGGCGCAAATACATTTGGTCAGGGGCAAGCCGGTAGTCATACGGCTTCGTTACGAGAACGGATTCATGCCAACAAAAGAGGAAATACTTCAGCACCTGAGCTTAAAAACAAAAGCTATCGTGGTCAACTCCCCGAATAACCCTTCGGGGGTTATTTACAGTCGAGAAACACTTGAAATGATTGCTCAAATCTCAAATGAAAGGAACATTTATGTTGTTACGGACGAGGTGTACGATGAATTGGTGTACGTGGGAAAACACCACTCGCTGTACGGTCTTGTCAGACCAGAGCTATTAATATACGTGAACGCCTTCAGCAAATCCCACGCGATGACCGGATGGCGAGTCGGTTACACAGCCACAAAGAACAAGGAAGTTAAGAAAAGAATATCAAAAATCCAAAGTCACTTGACTTCCAACATCAACACAATCGCACAATATGCTGCCATCGAAGCATGCAAAACAGACAACTCCTACATGATTGCTGAATTTAAGAGACGACGTGATTTCGTAGTTGAAAGGGCAAAACAACTCGGACTCGAGTTTGCTGAACCAAAGGGTGCGTTTTACTTGTTCTTCAAGGTAGATGGTGATGACGAGGAATTCTGTCGCAAACTTTTGGAAGAGAAGATGGTTGCCACCGTGCCGGGCAGTGCGTTCGATATGCCCGGCTTTGTGAGAATCAGCTTTGCCACGTCGTTGGAGAACCTGGATGAAGCATTCAGAAGACTCGAAGCATTTTTGAAATCTTGAGAACTAAAAAATGAATCCACCCCGCCTCCGGCGGGGTTTTTTGAATTTTTGCAAATTGTTCTTAGATTACACACGAAAAAGACTACGCAACAACTGAGCATGGAGGCGATACTTTGAGTCTTTCGGTCATCATCTCAGGCTTATCAATTTCCCTTATTTTCGGCCTTTCATTTCTGTTTACCAAAAATGCGCTCGACTATGTTCATCCTTACACGTTTCTCACATACCGTTTTTTTGTGGCAACAATTGCCGTTATGGTTCTTAGCTTGCTCCGAATCATCAAGCTCTCAAAAAAACCTTACTGGAGGCTTTGGCGAGTGGTTATCTTTCAACCAGTGCTGTATTTTACTTTTGAAACGAACGGCCTTAGATTCACAACCTCTTCGGAGGCGGGTATGCTTATTGCTATCATTCCCATAGTAGTAATGTTGTTAAGTCCTGCATTACTAAAGGAACGTGTAAGATGGTACCAGTACCTTTTCGGATTAATAAGCTTTTTTGGTGTTTCTTTAATAATCGGATTCAGCCAATTCAGCTTCCAAGGACTGTTGGGAAAATTGCTGATACTTGGCGCCGTCTTCTCTGCCGCACTTTACAACATTTCATCAAGAAAATTTTCGTCGGAATTCAAACCAGAGGAGATAACATTTTTCATGATGATAACTGGTTTTGTTTTCTTCTTATTCTTAAGCTTGGTATTCGGTCAGTTTAAACTGGCGCTTCAGGTTCCTGTAATCATCTCTGCGCTGTATTTAGGAATATTCTCCTCCGTTGTTGCGTTTTTCCTTGTTAATTTTATGCTCAGTAGAGTTTCTCCCACTATTTCCTCACTCTTTGCAAATCTGACAACCGTAGTATCCGTTGTCGCTGGAAATTTGATACGCAGGGAGTCAATACGTACAATGCAAGTAATTGGTATGTGCCTCATTATAATGGCATTAACGGCTAACTCTTATTTGCGTAGCAGCGAAACGTCAAAAAAGTAGGTTAAAAACTTTGGCATAGAGAAGTTTCCATATTCAAGGAAAAACCTGAACAAACTATTCATTATGTTAAACCTATCAATTTAGCTCGAAATTATGAACTTACTCCTTGATTTCAGGAGAGGAGATCAACTTTTTGTTCTTTTTATTGTCCACGACTTGGCAAGGTACACTGCTTTTCTGACAGATTAATGATTATGTACGGTAGGTACATCTTCGAAATGGGTAATGCAGATGATGTTATGAATAATCCTCAATGTACAGTGGTTGCTCTTTTCAACCACGATGTCTTCACTCTAAAGAAACTTTCTAGAGAACAGTTGCCAGAAATCGTTCAGTTTGCCCCTGACTGTTTTGTTCACATACTAAGACTAACAAGGTGAATCAAAGGTTAAGTTTAAATTTCGCACAAGATTTGTTTAAAGCTCCTTGTTTTTTCAAGCTCTCGCATGTTGGGAACTTTTTTGAGGGAATTCGTTAAGCTGTCAAACGTCTCTTTTTCGACCGTTAAAGCCCAAGGCTTATTGAACGAAATTTTCACGTAACCTTCCACCCAAAATGTTCACACAAGTTCAAAGACTGGGTAAGGAAGGGGTGGTATAATTTTTGTGGTAAGCTGTAAGCCCCGATGAAGGGAGCGTAAGATATGGAAAAGTTCAAAAAATTCCTTCGAGAAAAACTGCTCTCACAATACGAAATTATCCGCCTTCTAAACGCTGGAAATCCGAATGCCGAGCAGGTGCTGAAGGAGCGTTTGAAGGATCAAAGCGTTCACTCCTCCAAAAGAAAGGTGGGAAGTGGTGAAAAAGATAAAGTCGCAGGTGAATATAACCAAAGTAGAAGTGATTGATTTCTCCGCGAGAGTACATGGTAATTATCTTTTTGAAAAAATCTCAACTGTCTTTGAGGCAGGGAATGTTATTCTCCTGTACGGCCCACGTGGGTCCGGTAAATCAGCATTCCTTCGCTCGTTTGCAAAATTAAACGAAGAGATTTATCCGGAGATTTCATACTCCGGAAATATCTTGTTCGATGGAAAAGATCTCCAAAATTTTAAGGAACAAGAGCTTAGGCAGTTAGTAACTTACTTGGATACGAACTACCTGGAATCTTTGGACTATTTGACCTTAAGGGAAATAATGCATCTTGTTTTCGGAAAGAGTTTTAAATTCAGCGTTGAAGAGTACGCAAGTACGCTCGATGAATTTGGAGTCCTGAAGGCACTGTACAAGTTCGAAAGAACACCTCTTTCCTCTCTATATGTGCTCGAAAAAATTGGTTTATTGCTCTTCATATCATCACTGAAGCTTTCTTCGTTGCTAATATTCGACTGCATACTCGATCACCTTGACGATGAACACGTGGAAAAGGTGACAAATATGCTGAAAAGCATGGCAAAAAATGGTAAAATTGTAGTGATAGCTACGCGAACACTGAAAAGATTCCTTGCACTGGCAGATACACTTAATGTTATGAATTGCGGAAGGTTCGTTTATTCCGGAAGGCCCGACAAATTCATCTTGGAGGGGTCCTCGTGAAAGTGCTGGCTGTGTGCTTGAATCCAGCCCTTGATAGAGAATTTGTGATAAACGGATTCACCTTGAACAAGTTAAATATCGTGCCTAATGAACTGAACAGGATGACACCTGGAGGAAAAGGTGTTAACGTTGCAGTCATTTTGTCAAAATATAACGTTCCAACGATACTCACTGGTTTTGTTGGTGGCTATGTCGGTAACGTTCTCGTATCCGAACTTCGAAAGGTGGGACCATTGCTGACTACAAGTTTTGTTCACATTCGAGACGAGACGCGTGAGAATATAGCGATAGAGGATACGCTCAACCACACGCTCACCGAAATAAACTCCGAAGGACCGTTCATATCGAGAGAAGCGTACGAACTTTTTTTGAAAAGATTCGAAGTGCTCGTTCAGAAAGTTAAAGCGGTGGTCATTTCCGGTAGTGTCCCAAGAGGTGTACCATTTTCATCGTACGGAGAGCTCACAAGCATCGCAAAAAAGTATGGAAAGACGGTCTTTTGGGAGGCTCGCGATGAAATCATCACCGAGTCGATAAAAATTGCTTTTCCAGACGTGATAAAATACGACATGCGGCGCAGTGAGAAGATACTGGGTTCGTATCTTGAACACGAGGAAGAGTACGTTAGTGCTGCGAAGGAATTTATAAAGAGGGGCGCTAAACTAGTTATTTTATCTTACAGAACGATCTTCGACTTCGTTGCAACAGCAGAAGGTGTTTGGAAATTTTCTCCGAAGTTCGAGATTGAGCATTCTTTCTTACTCGGTGCCGGTGACACGTTTGTTTCCGCGATGATATTGAGTCACCTTGAAGGTAAATGCTGCCTTGATATAGCGCGTTATGGCTATGCAGCCGCTGTGGCTAAAACCAAATACCTTGGTAAGGAGCCACCGAAAAGAGAGGACATTGACAAAACTCTCGAACTGATAATGGTGGAGAGGGTGGAATAAATGAACCGTGTAACGGTTGCCGAGATGATGACTTACGATATGACTTTTGTCTTTGAAAATGAAACTGTCGAAAGTGTAATCGAACTCTTGGATATGTCGAGTATTTCTGGAGTACCTGTGGTCGACAGCGATCTAAAGGTTATAGGCTTCATCAGCGAGGATGATATAATTCGAGCATGTTTGCCAAGTTACTTCAACCTTTTGCAGAGTGCGGCATTCTTACCTGACACAAATCTGTTTATATCGAATTTAAAAAAAATCTCCAAAGATCCCATTGGTAAGTACGCAACAAAGCCAGCTATCACTGTAAAACCAACTGACACACTTCTTCACGTAGCTGACCTGATCATGCGTAAAGGATTCAAAGTTCTTCCAGTTGTCGACGACAACGGTGTGTTACTTGGCGTTTTGACAAGACTCTCTGTTATCAAAACAGCAATGAAACGAGACCTGGTGGTGAATGGCCAGTGACGAGAATAGCGGTGATAACCCAAGGTTGTAAGCTCAACCAGTACGAAAGTGAGTTAATCGTAGAGCTCCTTGAAAATGCAGGGTACGTCGTCTTAACGGTCGATGATCCCTCGGTTAGCGCCTACGTGATAAACACATGCGCGGTTACAGCTGAAGCCGAACGCAAGGTTCGCCAGACTGTTAGGCATCTAAAGAAAATAAATCCTAACGCAAAGTTGATATTGACAGGATGCTACGCACAGGTGAAAAGACCTCAGGAAGAGTACACGGCCCTGGGAGTGGACTTAGTACTTGGAAATCTGGAAAAGAAGAGAATCCTCAGTTTTCTTCAAGAAAATGGCATCTACGCATCTCAGAATTATTGGGTCGAAGATGACATATCATACGAAATTATCAATAACTCCGTGTTAGAGCGTTCGAGGGCTTTTGTAAAGGTGGAAGACGGTTGTAACAACGGTTGTACTTATTGTGTCATCCGAAGCTTACGTGGGACAAAGATTAGAAGTAAACCTATCGAGGTAGCTATAACCGAAATAGAAAAACTAGTTCAGAAGAAGCACAGAGAAATCGTACTAACGGGCCTAAATCTTGGAAAGTACGGTCGTGACATTAATGTATCATTGACTGATTTACTATCGGAAATTGTAAAGATAAAAGGTGAGTTTCGCATTCGGTTGAGTTCAATCAACCCAGAAGATGTTACAGACGAATTAATCGAGTTGATCAACAATACGGATAAGATTTGCAACCACCTACACATACCTATTCAGAGTGGTAGTGATGCGGTCTTAAGGAGAATGGGAAGAAACTACTCAACACACGACCTTATGAGGCTCTTTGAAAAGCTCAGAAAACTCGACGAGAATTTCTCCATTTCAACGGACATAATCGTTGGGTTCCCGGGTGAAAGTAATGAAGACTTCGAGGAAACGTTAAAGCTTGTTTCCGAGGTTGAATTCAGTCGTGTACACACGTTCAGGTATTCTCAACGCCCAAACACACGAGCGGCAGAATTCGAAAACCAAATTCCAGGGAACATAAGGAAAGAGCGTGCCGAAATTCTTATTAAACTTTCCAAGAAGGTGGCGGAAAGGTACAGAACCAAGTTGGTTGGTAAACAAGTAACCGTGCTTGTTGAGGGGACTCAAAATGGAGTTTACTTCGGGTATGATGAGTACTACAATCAACACGAAACATCCGAGGGTGTAATCGGTGATTTTCTCAGGGTTAGGATTTGCTCGGTAACAGAAGAAGGGGTGCTTTCAAAGAATGTTCAAAAGCAAGCATCGAATGGATGATGTCATTCTTGCACTCACAAAGGGGATAGCAGTTTATGAGACGTTGAGAACCTACAACGGTAAGCCATTTGCTTTGAAGGAACATTACGAGAGACTAAAAAAATCTCTTGGATATCTTAAAATCGAACCACCATCCTTTGAAAGCTTTGAAAAACTGGTTTACGAAAACTTATCCGAACGAATGAGGATTGTTTATGTTTACAGTAACAAACTTCTTGAATATGTTCTGCAGGAAGATCGCGAAGAATTCAACGTTGATTACGTTAAGATCGATATAACGAACATTCGAAGAGCGGATCCTTGGAGCATTCCACCTGACTTGAAATCGTTGGGTCGACCGGATATTTACTTGGCCCGACTTACGAAGCGGGATAATTACGATGTCATTATGCTCGGAACGAGAGGACAGGTTTGCGAAGGAACGTTCAGCAACGTGTTTCTGATTAAAAACGGAAAATTCATAACACCATCGCTGGAATCAGGAATTCTCAATGGTATCACGCGTATGTACGTTATACGGTTCCTCAAAGAAAGCGGCTATGAGGTCGAAGAACGATTTGTCGAACTGGCTGAAGTATTCTACGCAGACGAGGTATTTCTCACACACACCAGTCGTGGTATAGTTCCGGTAAATCAGATAGGAAATATAAAAATAAGTTCAGTAGAGCTAAGTAGCAAACTTTCCAAAGCCTTTGAGGAGTACGTCAAATGCTTAGTCTGAGGAATGCACTCGAACAACTGTCACGGGTTGATCCATTCTTCAATAAACTCTACATACTGTCATCTTTGAAAGAACACGAAACACAGATTTTCGGCGAACATATAGCAAAGCACTGCACCTTCGCTGATTACGTCGAGGGAAGGTTAACAGTTGTCTGCGATGATTTCATATGGGCAAACGAAATAAGGATGCTCAAACGAAAACTTAGGAAAAGGATTCTCGAAATGTGCAAGATAGAGGTACGCGACATACTTACAAAGGTAGAACTGCGGTAATGTTGGATTATGGAGGTGTTTGAATGCAGGATTTCACAGCAAGCGAATACACTGCTGAAAAGATACAAGTGCTTAAAGGTCTTGAACCTGTTAGGCAACGACCTGGAATGTACATTGGTTCAACCGGAAAAACAGGACTTCACCACCTTGTTTACGAAATAGTGGATAACAGTATAGATGAGGCTTTGCAAGGCTTTTGTGATTACATCAAGGTCACAATACGAAAGGACGGCTCCGTGGAAGTCGAGGACAACGGTCGTGGCATTCCCGTAGACATACATCCTGAGACGGGTACAAGCGCACTCGAAGTCGTTATGACCACTTTACATGCGGGTGGTAAGTTTTCGAAAGATAGCTACAAAGTTAGTGGAGGGTTGCACGGTGTAGGTGCTTCCGTTGTCAACGCTCTTTCCGAGTGGATGGAAGTTGAAGTCCACAGAAATGGAAAGATTTACAGACAAAAATACTCGCGTGGAGCTAAGCTGACAGAAGTCGAAGAAATAGGTGAGACAAACAAACGTGGCACGATAGTTCGTTTCAAACCCGACTCGTTGATTTTCACAACTACCGAATTTGATGCCGATACGATACTTACAAGGTTGAGAGACCTGGCCTTTCTCAATCCAAACATTACAATTGAATTTAAGGATGAAAGAAACGAAATACACAGAACGCTACATTACTCGGGTGGACTGAAAGAATTCGTCAATCACTTGAACCGCGGTAGCAAAGCACTCCACGAGGTTGTGTTTATTGAGGGCAAGTCTGGGGATGTAGAAGTCAGTGTTGCTTTTCAGTACACCGACGATGACGCGGAAGAGATAATATCGTTCGTGAACAACATAAAAACCGTCGACGGAGGAACTCACGTAACAGGATTCAAAACTGCGTTCACACGCGTTGTGAATGAACTTGGTAAAAAGAAAAACCTTATAAAAGGTGAGCCATTCAAAGGCGAAGATCTACGGGAAGGAATGACCGCAGTCATTAGTGTCCTAATGATGGGGACACCCCAATTCGAGGGTCAGACGAAATCAAAACTTGGTAATGAGGAAGTTCAGGATGCAGTTGCAAAGGTTGTAAGGGATAAGCTGAGTGAATACTTTGAAACAAATGAATCCACACTTAAGATTATTATCCAGAAGGCCCAGCAAGCCAGAGAAGCACGTGAAGCTGCAAAAAGAGCACGTGAAGCCGTAAAACGCAAGAGCGCACTCGGTGCATCGACTCTACCTGGAAAACTTGCCGACTGCATATCAAAAAGTGTCGAAGAGGCTGAGCTCTTCATTGTCGAAGGTGATTCAGCAGGTGGTAGTGCCAAGCAAGCAAGAAATAGGAACTTCCAAGCTATACTACCACTCAGGGGAAAAATTTTGAACGTTGAGAAGAGCAACGAACTAAAGTTACTAAAAAGCGAAACCATAAGAGACATAATCACGGCAATAGGAGCTGGAATCGGTGATAATTTTGATTTGTCAAAAATCAGGTACGGAAAGATTATCATCATGACCGATGCGGACGTAGATGGTGCACACATACGAACACTACTACTTGCTCTCTTTTACCGCTATATGAGACCCCTAATAGAGGATGGCAGAATATACATAGCAATGCCTCCACTCTACAAGGTCACTGTGAGTGGTCAGAAAAAACCAACATACTTGTATTCAGATGAGGAACTGAAAGAACTAACGAAAGACCTCCAGCCAGGCAAGTACGAAGTTCAAAGGTACAAAGGATTGGGTGAAATGAACCCAGAACAGCTGTGGGAAACCACGATGAATCCAGAAACGAGAAAAATCATGAAAGTCCGCATCGAAGATGCTGAAGAAGCCGATAGTTTGTTTGAAATCCTTATGGGAAAGGATCCAGAAGAAAGACGTGGCTACATAATGAGACACGCGAAACAGCTTACAATGGCAGATCTGGATGTTTAAAAGTTTGAGACGAGAAACGGCGACCGTTGCATTGGTCGCCGTTTTATTACTTCTTAAACTATCCTCTGATACGTTCCATCGTCTCTTCTCAAGACAACCCCTTTCAATTCGAGGACAGTAAGGGTAACCAATATTTCAGTGAGAGATTTGGCAACTGTTTCGGAGATTTCCTCGGCTGTACGTGGTTCTGAAAGGGCATTGTATACTTCTTTCTCAGCTTCGTTTAGTTCAACAAGCTTTTTGTGAGATTTAAAACCATAGTACTTCATAATATCTTCAGGATCAGTTACTGGAAATGCGCCGTTTTTGATTAGATAATTTGTCCCCTTACTACTTTCCCTCATTATGTCCCCCGGAACAGCAAAGACGTCTCGTCCTTGCTCAAGTGCGAACCTTGCGGTTATCAGCGCGCCGCTATCTAAACCTGCTTCGGTAACAAGTATTCCTGTGGATAATCCCGAGATAATTCTGTTCCTTTGTACAAAAGTGTATTTCTTGGGGGGTTCCCACGGAAGGTACTCGCTCAAAACACAGCCATTTTCTACGATTCTCTTGTAGAGGTTGAGATTGGATTTGGGGTATACAACGTCCACACCACATCCTAAAACAGCAACCGTCGGACAGTTTTCTAAAAGCGCTGTTTCGTGTGCAACACTGTCGATTCCGTAAGCCATCCCACTAACAATGACGAAGTGACGGCAGATTTCTTTCGTAATCTGGACCGTCACGGTTTTACCATACGGTGTTAGCTTTCTTGTACCAACTACCGCGAACATCTCACGATTAAGGATTTCAAAATTCCCCTTGATAAACAAATAAACCGGAGGATCTGGAATCTCACGCAATGCTTCTGGATATTCTTCGCTCCAGTATGTAATCAATCTCACCGATGATTTTTCAAGGTAACGTTCCAGTCTTCTCAGAAAAATATCAAGTTCGGGATTGGAATTCAAGATACTCTTTTTGATTCCCGTCCCGTAGTTCAGCAACTCCTCAATTTCGGAAAGACCTTTTTTCAAAACGTGGTGAATTCCAACAATTTCAACATCTGTGAACATTTTCAATGTCTCAGTCTCTACGTAGTTCTTTTCGAGCTGGCTAATATTTCCTTTATGGCCTCTTCAACCCCAGATTTCTTTCCAGGCAAACATTTGTCAGGTTTATCTCCTTTCGCAACCGCCTTTGCGTAGCCTTCACAACCTGGATATCCGCAAGCCCCGCAGTTTATGCCAGGAAGTACCTCCAGGATAAGCTTCACAGTCGGGTCTTCTTCTACCTTGAATCGTTCGCTGACGTAGGAGAGGAACATACCGAACGCAAAGCCGAGAAAACCAAGAAGCAGTGTGGAGTAGAGTATCACCATGACACTAACGCACCTCCAATGAATTTCGAAAAATTTGGAGAATTGAACATCGTAATTATTATAACATAACAATCTCCTCATTGAGAATCAACATTCCTGGTAAACAAGAAGAAGCGCTTATTAAATAGCGGCAGAACAACAAAAAAATAGAAACTTCACTGGTTCTATCCGATATTATAGAACATCTCTTCTCATCGTATTTCCACATTCCTTCTGGCCATTTGACTCAACTTAAGAGCAATTAAATCACAAACTAAGAAAACCACTTTCTCAAAAATCATTTCAACGGTAACACCATGGTTTAGAACACACACCGTGAGATCGGAATGAAAAAATAGGTAAAGAAAATGAGAAAGAGTTTTGTGGAGATAGGGAAATGAAATTCAGCGAACAGGAAAACGAAATGAGGATCTTCTTCCGAAAATATCCTAGGGCTATTCAGAAAAGTGAAGAATTGTCCTATGTTCTCGGCAAATTGATTGTTAAATATGTCTCAGCAGCAGTCCCACATATGTATTCGAAAATTAATCCCGGTTTTACTGGTACATTCCTTCGTAGCAATTTCTCTTGCTGAACATTATCTCGCTTTGTTGATTTGCAAATCTCATGTAACATTTAAGTAACGTTCCCAAGTCTATCCCACTATCAAGTCTTATGGGCATTTTTTATTTCGTCTACGAATGATTATCTTGAAATTCTATTCTTCTTCGACATGATCATTATATCTTTTTTATCTTTTCTTTTATCTGTCCATGCCCTCTTGGGACGTTTTTCAACCTTTAGCTCCATTATGTACATGTCTATATGTCTATCCGTCTCGTTCTTACCTTTCGTTCCATCTCACATCTCACTTGCACCCCAAATAACAAAGCATACATCACTCGCACTTTGTCTTCTATTTCTCCTTAACTTAGCCCACATTCAAGTTCAAGCATTATTTGTGTTATCGATCCTCCAGCCTCTATGTTCGGAAAATCTGTTTCGTATAACCCAATGTCTATCTTCCTTTTAACCGTCAAATACCCAGCTCGTACCAAAAACGATACAGTATCGGTTCGCGGGGAAATTTATCGGAATCCAGAAACCGAAGCTCGGATTCCGAACTTAAAGCTTTTCATATAAAAATTCTTCTATCTTTCCCGTTTCACTTGAAATGTTCACTCCAATTAAATACACCTCTTTGCCTTTGTACGGTTCGTGGTACCCTCTTTCCTTTATTTGTTCAAGCGCTTCTTTTGCACTTTTGTCGACTTTTATTTCTATCACATAAACCAAGCCATTGTATTTGACAACAACATCCGCCCTCCCGCCCGCACTCTCTTCTTCACTTACCACATTTACACCCGTCGATTCAAATAAACTTACCATTATACTTTGATAAAACGCCTCAAGATGTGTCAGTCTGTCTTCTTTCCCACTTTTCTCTATTTGCTTTCTTGCCCTTGAACTTACTTTTGAATATATCGCGTTTATCACTTTTATCATCTTCTCTACATCTCTAACCTTTATCGCTTTGAATAAGTCGTTTGAATCCCTAATCACTTCCGTTAATTCTATGCTATTTTGAATCGATAAAATAAACTTCTCCAGTCCTTTCCTTACATCCGTATTTGGTATGTACAATTCGTATATCGGCTCTGGGTCTGTTCTGTCTGTGATTAGTTTTAATGATAAATACCCTGCTTGAGCAAGGAACATACTTGGTGGGTTATCCTCTATTTCAAACGTTGAGAAATCACTTTCTGAGAATTTATCTTGCAATAACTCTTGCTTAGAAATGCCATGATTTTTGAGATACTCGTACACAAAACCTGGTGCTCCTGAATCGCTCCAGTAAGGACCAAACCTCATGTTATCGAAAAATAGCAACACAGCATACGGATTGTACACTCTTCTATCTCTTCCGTTCTCATCATACCATATACCATCAAACGAATATCCGTCGTAATACTCCTTGAACATCTCAAGAAATTCTTCTTTACTTAATCCTGTCAAATGCAAATATTTCTGGATGTACTCATCGAAATACTGAATAACTTCCTCATGAGTGTATCCAAGCATCTGGGAGTATTCTGGTTTGAATGAAATATCTGTCAGATTATTTAACGCACTGAACACACCCATCTTTGTGAATTTCGTTAATCCTGTGATTAACAAAAATCTAATTATCCCCGTGTAATCTTTCAACACACTGTAAAACCCTCTAAGCAATTCTCTCATCTGTTTGGCTTTCTGTGGATTGGTTACATTATCCAATACTGGCTTTTCGTATTCATCTATCAGTATCACTACCGACTTGTCATACTTTTCATATAACTTTGTCAACAATTCGACAAATTTTTCGTCTGGTTCCGTATACTCGTACTCAATTCCATATCGTTTAGCACAAAAATTAAGAATCATGTTCAACTTACTTTCCAAATTCTTTGTACTTTCAAACCGACCACTTGCAAAACTTATATGTACAACGGGACACTCTTGCCAATCCCATTTGTCGTATATCCATGTATCTTTGAATAATTCTCTCTCTCCCCTAAACAAATATTCCAGCGTGCTCAACAACAAACTCTTACCAAATCTCCTTGGTCTCGATAAAAACGTCACAGTCTCGTTATTCACCAATTCATATATGTATTTTGTCTTATCAACATATATGTAATTCCCACTTATTATCCTTTTGTAATCATTTATCCCTTTTGGTAATAGTTTTTTCACCTTTGCCACCTCACAGTTACCAGAATCCGACTCTGCAATTAGTTGCGAGTAAGAAGATGAAAACAGCCACTCGAAACTTATTTGTCCAAGAATATTATACCATCAAAAGACCTTTCATTTGTATTTTCCTTGCGCTAAGACAAAACTCCCCCGCTTTCGCGGAAAGTGGCGTTGTCAAACATTAATGGCGTGTTATCCTCCTATTACACTGCAACTAACCCTTCATCAAGGTCAAACCATCGTCGTCGGTGATATTGGTATCGAGAAAGGCAAAAGAGTAAAGCATAAAACAACTAAAGCAACTTATATATACAGTCGCCACATTAAGCTCAATTATTACCGAACCTTCCTGTATTGCGGAAATTACCCCTAAACTTGGGCCAAGGCGAATTTGCCAA
>Ga0209394_1000981_pt1 | contig 18613 bp, 18 predicted proteins | sample JNZ201metaG_FD_184122 | JGI IMG/M metagenome (GOLD analysis project Ga0209394, IMG submission 184122) | Hot spring microbial communities from Jinze hot spring, China to study Microbial Dark Matter (Phase II) - JNZ 20120812A (SPAdes) (version 3) ... | reverse complement strand
GTTTGCTACCAATATTTCGCGCCTGCAACATTAACTTTCAACAAGTAAACCGAAGTTCGCGCAGTGACGAATAAGTGTTTGCCATCGGGACCGCCAAAGCACAAATTTGCCGGGACTTCTGGGAGTTGAAGCATGCCAACAAGTTTACCATCTGGGGCGAAAATCCAGATGCCATCGGGTCCTGTTGCCCAAATGTTTCCCCTCTCATCAACCCTCATCCCGTCGCCTGCACCGTCTTTGCCTTCCATCTTCGCCAAATCACGACCTTTACTGAGTGTGCCGTCAGGCTTGACTTCGTAAACCCGAATGACATTGCGCTGACTGTCAGTCGTGTAAAGCCATTTACCATCGGGCGAGAGGGCTAAGCCGTTAGGTTTGGGTTGGTTTTGTTCGTCGGCGACAACGCGAACCAAAGTCCCATCTGACTTGACAAGATAAATGCCTTCAACCGGTTGAGTTTTGAACTTCGGGTCTCCGAACACTGGGTCGGAGAAGTAAATGCGACCATCTTTTGTGACAACGATGTCGTTGGGTTGGTTTAGCGGTTTGCCTTCATACTCGCTCGCAATAACTTCAACCTTGCCAGATTTCAATTCGGTTCTGGTCACTCGCTTGTTGACAAAACCTTCGCAAGTCAACAATCGCCCTTGAGGGTCAATTGCGTTGCCATTTGCTCCTCCGCTGGGTTCGCGGAAAATTTCAACTTTGCCATCAGGATGCATCCAATAGATGCGGTTCGCCGGGATGTCGCTGAAAATGAGCGTTCCATCGGGCGCAAAAGCGGGACCTTCGGTGAAGCGGAAGCCAGTTGCAAGTCTGAAAAGTTTCGCGTCGGGAGAAACGAGTCGGTTCAGTTCCGGCGTTGACTTGACAATTTTCAGCGGCACTTCAACTCCGAATTGCCACTCTCCCACATTTTGTCCCCCCTTGACAAAGCATAACATTGCCCACATCAGCAAAAAGCCAAGCCACTTCACTGCCATCACCTCTCTTTTTTACGCCTGCAACCAGAAACTTTATCGCAAAGTTGTAGACGAGTTGGCAAGGCGGTCTTGACAAATGCGAAAAGGGATGCTATTTTGAAAAGCGGATTTGTTGGTTGACAACTTCTTTCGGTTCGCAAATCGTGGGAGGTGAAGGGAGATGCCTTTGAAGGTAGAGAAGGTCGCTTTGTGGTGTGGAGAAATTGAGGACAAGCCGGGGGCGTTGGCGAAAGTTTTGGAACCCCTTGCCCAAGCGGGTGTTGACTTGCAAGTTGTCTTGGCGGAGCGCAACCCAGCAAAAGTCGGAACTGGAGTTGTTTATCTCGGTCCTGTCAAGGGGCGGAAAGCAACGGACGCCGCAAAGTCAGCCGGTCTTTCCGAAGCAACCACACCTGTAGTGCTCCGAATTGAAGGTCCAAACAAGCCCGGGTTGGGGCACTTAATGACAAGCGCATTGGCGGAAGCGGGAATCAATTTGGCTTTTGTTGGTGCTGCCGTTTTGGGCAACAGGTTCGTTGCTTTCTTTGCCTTTGACAGCGACGCCGATGCCCGGAAAGCATCACGCATCTTGAGCACGCTCAAACTCCCGCGCCGCTGAACTGAGACCTCAAACTTGACAAAAAATTCGCGCCGGGGCAATGCTGCCCCGGTGTTTTTATGTCCAGTTGACCCATCGCTTTTGAAACTTCTACATCGCCCCAAAGAAAGATTCGTTCCCCGGCTGCCATTCAAAGGCAATTTGACCTTCAGGCGAGTCTGGCAAAGGGGAAACTGTGCCCAGAAGCACTAAGGCAGCGCCAGAAATCTCCCCGCCTACGACAATGCCACCGGGGCTGGCTTTCTTTTGTAGGTAGGCTGCTCTGTCAAGGACGCGGCTGTGAATTTGACCAATGGGTGTTTCGTCTTCTACAGGGACATCTCCAGCGCTTATCCCACATCGGATTTGAAAGGGAATTGGCAAAAGGTTTTTGGTTGCGTTGAACCGGGCGATACCCCTTTGCAACTCTAAAGCAACCTTGACGGCTTCAACATCATCGGCAAACATACACATCGCTCCATCTTCTGCAACGCTGTGAATTTGACCGCCATGCTTGGCAACAACTTCGCTCAGCCAACTGTGAAATTGCTGGAAGGAATGTTCAACAGCAAGTTCAGAAGATGCAAGTTTCATCTTGGAGGATCCGACAACATCCACGCTCAAAAAGGTGCGCCTTTGCTTTTGCCCTTCAAGCATCCTTTGAAGGGAGAAAAGCATCTCAAGCAAATCCGCCCTTGACAGTTTATTCGGAGCAGGTTGAGGATTATCAAGATGCGCACCAACGATTTTTATCCACGCTGACAGCAACATTCCGACCCCAATGTATATTCCCCAACCTGTGAAGAAGAGGGGAGCGGAGAGGTGACCTTCAAAAAGAGTGACGAGGATGAACGGGATTGTCCAACCGGCAGCCCACCATCCTGAAACCCACCAACCTCTCGGAAGGTTCTTCCATATTGCTGGCTTTGCTGGATGTTCACGCGTTCTTACCGCTTGATGTTCTTTGACGAATACCGACATCGCCTGCCGGACGAAAACAGGGTCCAAGCCGACTTCTTTACCGATCGCTTCAACTTCCTCGGAGGTCAAAGTTTCCCGAGTCTCCAACTGAATCCTTGATGCCAATTCCACGACCCTTCGCAATGTTTCAGGGGAGTATCGGGCTTGAGGGGATGGCAACGACCTCGGTTGTTGTGGTTTTTGGCTTTCCATTTCATTCACCCCATTTGTTAGCAGCCACGAACGACAACTTTATTATGCAGGGACTCGCGCTGGAAAGCAATGCAATTTTTTCAACCACCACGCAACCACATTTTGTCAAGGACTGCGTGACGAATGGTTTTGCGGCGATATGTGTAGACGCAGTGGACACTTCCATCGGAAGCCACCAAAAGGCATGGGTAACTGAACTCGCCCTCACCAACTTCCAAATCCCGAATGAGCACCCATCGCTCACTTTCATCAGGAGAATAAGCAATGCTCAAGGGTGTTCTTTTGTCAACGCTATCGTTAAATGCCAGAACTAAACCACCGTCTGGAAGCCTTGCGAGGTCAACGGCGCTGTTAGGGTTTGGAAGGTTGATAGGTTCTGGGAAAGTCCAATGTTGCCCTCCATCTTCGGAGACGAGTCGGAAAATTCGCCCATTGTTGCTACGACAATACGCCAACAATTTCCCGTCGGAAAGTTCCACGACAGCGGGCTGTATGAGATGAAAACGAGTTTGAACGACAAATTCCCGCCATGTTTGCCCTTTATCTTCGGAACGCCAAAAGATGGGTCTCCAACGCATTTCGTCGTAAAGGGGCAAAAGCCAAGCACCATCGTGAAGCACCAACGGTTTCGTCCGAGGCATCGTCCCTTGAACCGCAGAAAGCAATTGAGGTTCGCTCCATGTTTTACCCTCGTCGCACGATTTCGTGGCGTAAAGCAAAGACGATGTCCAACCAGTTCCTTGCAAGGTGACGAAGAAAAGCCAAACGACACCGTCAGGGGAAGTGAAGAGAACTGGGTTTCCATCTGCTTTTTGGGGAGTGTCAATCAACTTTTTCGGTTCTGTCCACACCCATCTCCCGTCGGCTTGCTTTTGGGCGCGAACGATGAAGATTGCTTGATCTGGGGAAGTTTCATAAGTGCCAGCGTAAAAAGCGCAAAGCAAATCCCCGCTTGGCAATTCCGTCAAGGTTGAAGCGTGAGCCATCGGGTGTGATGACATCGGCTCAAATATGTCTTGTTTAACCATCCCTCGCACCTCCACCAAGAGCAATTGACGGTCTTACCCTTGTCTAAAATTGTGTCAACACGCGAGGCTCTAAGGTTTTCGTTGCAGTTTGACCGAAAGGCTATCCGCATCGTCATAATTAGCGTTTGGAGGGATCGGCCATGAGGAAATGGTTAGCGTTTGCATTGTTGCTCTGCGTTGCCGTGCCGACTGGGTCGCAGTTCATCAGGTCGCCATATCAATCCCATCCACACTTCGTTTGGGGATTGGTGCCTTCGTTTTTTGAAAAGCACTTCGTCCACTCGGATGCCGAGGTCGTGGAAAACGCAATTGGGATTTTGATGGGCATTGGGGACTATTGCTGGCACGAAGGTTTTCACCTTCAACTCATACGCGTTCAGAAAGCCAGTGTTGAATTGGATCCGAATTTTTGTGAAGCCTACGAAAACGCTGCTTGGCTGCTGATCAGTTACGATCGCAAGGATGAGGCGTTGGCTTTGTTGAAGCGCTACCTTGAAAACAATCCAAACCGTTACGAGCCATACTACGAGTTGGGTTGGTTTTACTTTCACTGGCAGAAACAGCCAGCGGAAGCGATTCCTTGGCTTGAGAAAGCAGTTCGCTTCCCTCATCCGCCCATAATTGAGCACACGCTCGCCCATGCCTACGAGCGGGCAGGGCGATTGAAAGATGCTCTGGCAGTTTGGGAGAACAAATTGAAGCGCTATCCCAATGACCCAATTGCCAAACGGCATGCTGAACGGTTGCGAGAACTGTTAAAATCCCGAGAGCGCTAAGGAGGCGAAGTCGCAGTGGCGGAAACCCATTTTGATGTCGTGGTTATCGGAGGTGGACCAGCAGGTTACACAGCGGCGATTAGAGCGAAGCAACATGGGCTCAATGTCCTGCTGGTGGAAAGGGATGAACTTGGAGGAACTTGCTTGAACCGAGGTTGCATTCCTTCAAAGGCATTGATCCATTGCGCGAAAGTCTGGCAAACTGTGAAAAACGCCAATCAGTTTGGAGTCAATGTCGTTGAAGCCTCTTTAGATTGGACTGCAATGCAAAAGTGGGTGAACCGAGTCGTTCAAACCTTGCGGAGGGGTTTGCAATCGCTCTTACAGCATCACGGTGTCTCAACAGTAAAAGGCAATGCGAGGCTTTTGGGTTCTCAAAAAGTTCACATCGTTTCCGATGGAGACGAACAGACTTTTTCGGCGAAAGCGATAGTCTTAGCCACAGGTTCGTCACCCCTTCAAATCCCTCACGACCCGAACGCTCCCGTTGTGTCGGAAGAGCAAGCGTTGTTTTTGCCTTCATTACCTCAAAATGTTGCGGTCATTGGCGGTGGGGCGTCAGGTGTTGAAATGGCTTGGCTTTTCAATGCCTTGGGGGCGAAAGTCACCTTGATTGAAATGTTGCCGCGAATTCTGCCGATAATTGATGTGGAAGTTGCCGAAGGATTGCAACAGGCTTTGAAACGGCAGGGAATCGCTATCTGGACAAACACGAAGGTGACTTACATATCCGCCAGACAAGGCAAGGCAATTGTCAATACTGACAAGGGTGACTTGGAAGCAGATTTGGTTATTTGCGCTGCGGGGCGAAAAGCCAACAGTGAAGGTTTGAGCGAACACGGAATAGTTCTTAATGCCAACGGTTCAGTTTTTGTGGATGAGTGGCAACAGACTTCTGTCCCGTTCGTGTTCGCGGTTGGCGATTTGGTTCACGGCAGTGGGACGGCTCACGGAGGGATGGTTGAAGCGGAGCGGGCAATTTGTGCAATTGTTCGCCAACTCGGCGGAGAGCCAATGATGCCCGCTCCTTCAAATTCTGCGGTTCCAGTTTGCACATATACGGAGCCGCAAACTTTAAGTGTTGGGTTGACTGAACAAGAAGCGAGAGAGTGCGGAATTGAAATTGAGGTTGCTCATTTCCCTTGGAGAGCCAATGGAGCAGCGATGGCTGCCGGGATGACGGAGGGGTTTGTCAAGTTGATAGCGGACGCAAAAACGAAACAAGTGATGGGAGTGCACATCCTTGGGGCAGATGCGGCAAACTTGAATGGTGAGGCGAGCCTGATAGTAGCGAGCGGAATCAGTGTTGAACAAGCAGCAAACATTGTGCGCCAACACCCGAGTTTAAGCGAAGGGATTAAAGAAGCACTTTGGGCGCTGATTGGGTTGCCATTACACATCGCTAAACGCCCTAACAGGGGGCGAGCGTGATGGCAAAACACATTTTGGTCGTAGAAGATGAAGATGCAGTCCGCTCCGTTATAGCGGAAGCGATGAGGTTGGAAGGGCTTGAAGTCCGCGAAGCCCGAAACGGCGAGGAAGCAATGAGCATGTTCTTGACAGACCCGCCAGCCTTGGTAATTCTGGATGTGCTCATGCCGGGCATGAATGGCTTAGAAGTTTGTCAATCCATCCGAAACCTGCCTGAACCTTTGAACAAGACCCCAATCATCATGTTGACCGCTATTGACACGAGGTTAGGTGAACGGCTTGGGAAAGAGGCGGGCGCTGACATTTACTTGACCAAACCTTTCAGCCCTCGCGAATTGCGCCAAAAAGTCAGGGAACTTTTGGCTCGTTCGGAGGCGGAGGGGAAATGAAGCGGAAGATATTGGTTGTGGATGACGAAGTGGCAATTGTTAGGGTTCTGAGGGATCGGTTGGAGATGGAGGGATTTGAAGTTTTGACCGCGTATGACGGCTCTGAGGGAGTGGAGATTGCGCTGAAGGAGCAACCTGACCTTATCATCATGGACATAACCATGCCCAACATGGATGGGCTAACTGCTGCCAAACTTCTTCGTGAAAGACCTGAAACTGCACACATACCCATAGTCATGCTTACCGCTCGTGGTCAGGAGAGCGATGAACAAGCGGGTTATCAAGCGGGGGCTGTCCTCTACTTCACGAAGCCTTTCAGCACTCGTCAGTTGGTCCGAGAAATCCGAAGCATCTTGGGAGAGCAAGAAGTTTAGCATTCTGGACTCACTCGTTCAGTTGAGGAGGTGGCTTTCACTATGCCGGGGCGATATTTGCTTATCGTCACTCAAGACGGTCACGCAAAGCGAACCCCAATTAACGAGTTCAAACCCCGCCGTCGTGGCACTAAGGGTTCAAATGCTTTGAAAGACGGTTTCCTGTTGGGTGGTGCTGCAATTGTCGGGGATAACGGGGAAGTCCTTGTCGTGACTGAGAAGGGAAAAGTTTTGCGGACGCAAGTCAACGAAATTGCCATCCTCTCTCGGATGGGCAGAGGCGGGAAGATCATCCAACTTGAAGAGGGAGACAAAGTCGTTGCCGTCTTAGCCATTTGAGAGGAGGAAGAGCCTCGTGGTTCGGGAATGGAAACTTCAATGGCAGTTGACCGAAGAGATTGCGCCGAGGTTAATGTTCGTGGGTTTGGGTGCAATTGGTTTGCTCGCGGCGCGAATCGCTTTGCAACGAAGAGATGTTCAAGTCGTAGCCGCTGTTGACACTGACCCCCAAAAAGTCGGACAAGACATCGGTTTCTTGACAGGTTGGGGAAGAACTCACTTGACCGTAACGGGCTCGCTGGAGGAAGCATTGACGAATTCTAAACCCAATGTGGCGGTTGTCGCCACGACATCAAAATTAGCCGATGTCCTGCCGACCCTGAGGCAATTGGTTGACGCAGGTGTCCATGTCGTCGCATCAACTGAGGAATTGTTTTTCCCATGGCTTGCTGGCGGTGAAGAGATTTGGATGCTGCACGAGTTGGCAAAGGACAGGAAAGTCTCTGTGGTTGGGGTGGGTGTTAACCCGGGCTTTGTGATGGATAGGTTGCCTGTTTTCTTGACACAAGTTTGCGTGAACTTGAGACGGGTTACTGTTCGGCGGTTCGTTGATGTTTCAACCCGCCGCGTCCAATTGCAGCAAAAAATGGGGGTAGGGTTGACAGTCAGCGAATACGAGGAAGGTGTGCTGGAAGGCAGGCTCGGGCATGTCGGTTTGCCCCAATCCCTCGCCTTTCTCGCCGCTTCGCTCGGGATGGAAATCTCAAGCATCACCGAATCAATTGAGCCAGTTGTCGGTGATGACGGCAAAGTGCTTGGAACCGAACAAGTGGCTTCGGGGTGGGAGGGTGAATATGAGCGAATTAGGCTGGAACTAAGGATGACGATGGGCGAGCCTAACCCTCGCGATGAAATAGAGGTTGACGCCGACCCACCTTTACAGTTGATAGTGCCAGGTGGAGTTGCTGGTGACGATGCAACTGCTGCGATTTTGGTCAACACCGCTTCTTGGATTCACCTTCTCCCACCAGGGGTTCACAGCGGTGCTGCTTGGTTCCCACGAACACCTTTGTTGCCGGTGGTCGTCAGTTGAAGTGTAATCTCGTTCGGTCTTCATTTTGACAAGGAAGCGACTGTTGACAAAATTGATTGCCAAATCAACAGCCCATCGCTTGAACCGAGTAGGCTTTCAGATGCCCGTTCGGGGTGTGGCATCATGCCGAGCACATTGCCCCGTTCGTTAATGATGCCGGCAATGTTTCCGATTGAACCATTTGGGTTTGCATCGTCAGTGATTTGTCCGTCAGGGTTGCAATATCTGAAAACGATTTGCCCGTTTCTTTCAAGGCGCTTCAATGTCTCGTCATCGCAAAAGTAACGACCATCGTTGTGGGCAATGGGAATTCTGAGGACCTGCCCGACTTTACATCGGTTGGTGAAAGGCGTATCAGCGTTTTCCACCCGCAAGTTCACGAATTTGCAAATGAAGTGGAGCGTGGTATTGCGGATTAACGCTCCCGGTAGCAAACCTGCTTCAACCAAAATCTGGAAACCGTTGCAAATGCCAATGACCAACCCTCCCTTTTCAGCAAATTCACGCACCGCATCCATTACAGGCGAGAAACGAGCGATTGCACCAACTCGCAAATAGTCACCATAAGAGAACCCGCCGGGAAGAATAAGGCAATCAAAGCGAGAAACATCCCGTTCCTGATGCCAGACGAACTCCGCTTCACAATTAAGGACCCTTGTGACCACATGCCAGCAATCTCGGTCGCAATTCGTGCCGGGAAAGACAATGATACCGAAACGCATTTGTCAAGCCCCCTTTAGCAATTTCTGACTGTCAAACATTTTGGCGCCCTTTCTACTCCAGTCAAATCGTGTCGGGATATTGACAATTTGCGAGGTGTTCAAGGGTGGCAGTTCCGTCCGAAAGAGGGAACGAGTTTTTTGACACCGATGGACTTTGCGACCTTGCTAAGGAAGTTTTGCAGATTGAAGCGAATGCAATCCGCCAACTGATAGAGCGAATTGGGGAGGATTTTGAGAGAGCCGTTCACATCCTTTTAGCGTGCAAAGGACATGTTGTCGTCACGGGGATGGGAAAATCTGGCGCAATTGGGCGCAAGATCGCTGCAACGCTCTCAAGCACAGGCACACCTTCCTTGTTCCTTCACCCGGCAGAAGGCGTTCACGGTGATTTGGGTTCAATAACCCCAAACGATGTCGTCCTCGCGCTTAGTTATAGCGGTGAGACTGACGAACTTTTGGCGATTTTGCCCGCCATAAAACGGTTGGGTGTCCCACTTATCGTCCTCACAGGGAACCCGAATTCCACCTTAGCGAAAGCGGCAGATGTCGTTTTGGATGTTTCAGTTGAGCGGGAGGCATGTCCATTCAACTTAGCGCCAACCGCAAGCGCAGCAGCAATGTTGGCGATGGGAGATGCTTTAGCGTTGGCAGCAATGAAAGCGCGTCGCTTCACTCAAGAGGATTTTGCTCGTCTACACCCAGCGGGTGCTTTGGGGAGGAGATTGCTGTTAAGGGTTAGGGATTTGATGAGAACTGGCGAACGACTGGCGCTCGTCCATTTCCGCGAACCGACAAAAGCGGCGTTCGCCGCAATTACAAAGGCTCGTGCTGGTGCTTGCGTCGTTGTGGACGATGAGGGTAAATTGTGCGGAATTGTCACTGATGGCGATTTGAGGCGTGCATTACTGAGGGATGTGAACTTGTTCAACGCCCCAGTTACAGAGGTCATGACGAAATCGCCTAAGGTCATTCACCCAGATGCACTCGCAACAGAAGCACTTCGGTTGATGCAAAACTATCAAATTGACGACCTCCCTGTCGTAGATGAAAGCGGTCGTCCCATAGGGATGCTTGATGTGCAAGACTTGTTGCAGGCCGGTATCGTCTGAAGGGAGGAGTGAAAAATGAGGGAAGCAGAATGGGTGGAGCGACTGTGGCAGCAAATTGGTCAGTTGGCAACACAAATTGCCACGAAGGAAGATGTTCAACGGTTGGAGGGAAGGTTGGAATCTCTTGCTCGCGAGGATTCAGTTGAGAGGTTAGTTGGCAAACTTGACACTTTGCTTATCAACACGGCAACTAAAGTTGAGGTAGGGCGGATAGAAAGCCGATTGGAACATTTGCCTTTGAGGGAGGATGTCCAAAAGATTGAAACCCGCCTCACAGATTCCTTGCCTCAATTGGTAACCAAGCAAGAATGGAGCGCTGTGGAAACCAGACTGGCTCGCACATTGACAAAGGAGGAGTTCTCTCATTCAATTGCCTCACTAAGGGAGGCCACAGATTCTCTCGCGCAAAGGTTGTCCAATATAACCCAGCAACTGAATTTCCTCCGCAACCTCATTGGGCTTTCGCTGGCTCTCAACGCTTTGGGCTTGTTGCTTCTCCTTTTGCTTTTGCTGAAAATTCGCTAAATTTGCCGTTATGCGCTATAATGGTGCATGGAAGTCAAAACTAAAACATGGCAGGGAGGGATTGCCATGGGAAGTTTGAACGAGGTTCGTGAGGGTAGGAAAGGTTTCACGCTGATTGAGTTGTTGGTAGTCATCACAATCATCGCCATTCTGGCAAGCATTTTGTTCCCCGTGTTTGCTCGCGCCCGCGAGAGAGCGCGCCAATCCCAGTGTCTCAGCAACATGCGCAACATCCTTCAAGCAACTGCCCAGTATTCTCAGGACTACGATGAACGGTTCCCCTTCTGGCGGACTCCTTGTTGGGTTGGAGGACCTGGATTTCTTTATGACGCTCCAATTCCAGCAAAACTTGACCCTCACCTTCGCAACCGCCAAATCTACATTTGCCCCTCCACTGCCCGCGATTGGAGTTGGCCGCTTGAAGGTGGAAGGAGCGGTTGGGGCTGGGCATGTGGTCGTGGGTTCGGAACTCATCCATCTATTCGCCGCCCAGATTGGCTCTACCTAACCCACTATGGCTACAACGAATTCGTCCAGAACGACGGTGAAGGTTATGGGAAATTTGCGACAATTAAGCGAGCAAGCGAATTTGTGATTTGGGGAGACAGCGAGTGCGCTTTCTTCACCCCTTGGGGTTACAACCAACCTTGGGGCATCTCCCCCGCTGGTATTGTCCGAAGGCTTGCTTTCCCTGAAATTTACCCACCCCCACTTGACCAAGACCCGAGGGCCGATGAGTTTGCTGCCCGTCACAATGGCGGTTCAATCTTAGGTTTTGCTGACAGTCACGCGAAATGGTTCCCTTGGCGCCAAATCCGAATGGCTCGCCCATACTCACCTGTTGGTCCACTCGGTGGGACACTCCGTTTCATGATTTGTGATGAAGTCCCAGATGCCCGTTGCTTGAGGACTGACTTCTGGTGGTGGTAGCGGGCTTTTCGGATTTCTGTTTTGCTCGCCAAGCATTCAAGCAGCCAAAGGGTTGACTAATTGCCTTCTGGCTGCATTAGGTTTGGTCTTTGTGAACGCACTAAACTTCGGAAAATTGAAGGCGTTCCGAGTATGAAACATGCACCTTGGAGGTGATGAAGCAAATGCAACTGTCAGCAGGAAAGTGGCAACGGCTTCGTTCGCTAACGGACGAACAAGGACGCTTCAAAATGATGGCGATTGACCAACGAGACTCAATGAGGGAAGCGATTCGCAAAAAATTGGGTGACATACCGAGCGATGAAATGTTCAAGCATGTGGCGAGGGTGAAAGAATTAGTCACCAAGCACCTTGCCCGTTACTCAACTGCAACTTTGACTGACCCAGTTTACGGTTACCCCTATTCAATCCAACACTTGCCCCCTCGCGTCGGTTTGCTGCTCGCATATGAAGAATCGCCACCCCAACGAGTTGAGGTCAACGGCAAGAGGGAGCGAAGGGCTATTTTGATTGAAGGTTGGTCTGTTGAGAAAGCGCTTAAGGCAGGTGCAGATGCTGTCAAGTTGCTCATCCACTATCGCCCTGATGCCTCTGAAGAGACTTGCCGCCATCAGCAGGAAATCGTCCGCAAAGTTGGTGAGGAGTGCACCAAGTATGATGTGCCCTTCCTATTGGAGTTCACCGGCTACGACTTGGTCCCCGGCGAAACGAAGACCCCAGAGTATGCTAAAAAGAAGCCTTGGGTCGTCATTGAAAGCGTCAAGGAATTCAGCAAGCCCGAATATGGCGTTGACATCCTCAAGGTTGAGTTCCCTGCAGATTTGAAGTTCGTCAAGGAGTTCGCCAACGGTGCTTTTGATGGGCAAGAGCGCCCTGCAGTTTACACCCTAAAGGAAGTTGAGCAGTTCTGTAAGGAACTCAACGATGCTGCAGGTGCACCTTGGGTCATTTTGAGCGCGGGCGTTGACATTGAGGAGTTCCTCATCCAAGTTGAAATGGCTTGTGAGGCTGGCGCAAGCGGCTTCCTCTGCGGTCGCGCAATCTGGAAGGGCGTCCTTGACTACTTCCCAGACGAGGCTAAGATGGAAGAGTGGCTATCAACAGTCGGAGCCTATAACTTCATTCGGGCTAATGCCTACGCCGAAAAAGCACGACCTTGGTATGAGCATCCAAAGTTCGGCGGCAAGTGCAATGTTGAACTTAAAGGCAAATCGCCCAACTGGTATGCCGAATACGGTTCATGACGGTTAGCAGAGAAGCGGGGACGAAGGTGAAAAATTGTCAAGCCTTCGTCCCCGTTTTACTTTTCAACCCAATGGCATTAAAGTCAAGTTGCGCTCCAGTATCCTTACCTTTCGCTCCCCAATTTCTCCGATATGCCCGATGACCCGCGCCCCTTCGCCTTTTGATTGCAAAATGTTAACCGCTTTGTCAGCATCTTCAGGGGCGACAACAACACAGAACCCGATGCCCATGTTGAATGTCGCGAACATTTCGGCATCGGGCACTTGCCCCAATTTTTGAATCAACGCAAAAATCGGCGGAGTTTCTGGCAGCGAATCAATCACGAACTCGCACGGAGTTTGAACTCGCAAGAGGTTCAAAAAACCTCCGCCCGTTATGTGCACCAAAGCCTTGACGGAAACTTGTTCCATCAACTCAAGAACGGGCTTGACATAAATTCTCGTTGGCTTGAGCAATTCTTCACCAACGGTGCAGCCGAATTCCGGCACGAATTGGGTTGGTGACCATTTTGCGATGTCAAAGAAAATTCGCCGGGCAAGTGTTAAACCGTTGCTGTGGATTCCATTGCTTGAGAGTCCGATGATGACATCGCCTTTTTGCAAACTTTGCCCGACCACAATTCGCTGCGGATGAACGAATCCGACACAGGTGCCGACCAAATCAAACCCCTTCCCTTCCTCAACGCCCCTTATCATTTCGCGAATTTGAGCCAACTCGCCGCCAACAATTGCGACACTCGCTTGCTTTGCGCCTTCCGAAAGCCCGCGGGCGATTTGCTCAACGACATCGGGGTTGAGTTTTTCAACCGCAAGGTAGTCAACGAAAATTGCCGGTGTGGCGCCAACGCATAAAACATCGTTGACATTCATCGCCACGCAGTCAATCCCGACAGTGTCATATTTGTCAAGCATCTCGGCGACTAAAAGTTTTGTGCCTACCCCGTCAGTTGAAATGGCAACGGCGAGTTCGTCGGTAATTTGAACCACTGCAGCGAAGTAGCCAATGCCAAGCGATAACTTTCCAACGGGCAAAAAGTCTGCTGTCGGCCTCAAGAGCGCAGTCAGCCGCCTCAACGCTTCCGGCTCACTGCGAACATCAACACCCGCTTCTTGGTAAGTCATTGGCTTCAACGACCTTGCACCTCCTTAACATGTGGCGCAAATTGTCAAGTTTGCAATTTACTTATCACTTGCCCCAAACCAATTTGCCAAATTCACTGAGCAACTCATACTTTCGCTCCCAAGTCGTATACATGAAGCCAACCACTTGACCGGGGCGAGGGACACGGGGCGAGGGACGGGAAATGGTTTGAGCGAGTTCAAGCCATCCCTTGACTTCGTCAAGGTTAGGTGCGTCGTAATAACAAGCGATCAAAACTCGGAACCCCTGTTCAACAAAGAACCTCAAACTTTTCTCTCGCGGTGCTCCTCCCCAAACGGCGATGATCAAGTCTTTCGGCACGAAATTCCACGAACCGGTGAAATCGCCATCAACGAGGTAGTAGTTCGGGCGAGCGTTGTGGTTGGGGTCAAGCATGTCCGACCAGACATAAACTTCAGTCTTTGGGTTGTGCTTCCTCAATGCCCGCACTTGGCGGGTGATGCATTCACCCAGAAGTTGAGCCATGTTTTTGCCTTCACAAGCCTTGCAGGTTCCTCCCATGCGAACCTCATCCATGTTCAGCAAAACTTTGCGGTATCGCACCCGTTCCCAAAGCAACTTCGCTTCGTGCTCAAAAATCTCGTAAACCTCAGGCTCGCCCATGCAGACGGTCACTTGACTTTCGTAAATCAGCATCGGGTGATACCAACTGACGCGCAATCGTTGTCCTTCCTTAATGCGGCTTCCCGGTAAAATCTTAATGGTCGGTGCCGGTCGGTCAAAGTTCGTCCAAAGGTGAAAATTCGGGTCAACGAGTGGGGCATAGTCTTTGCCTTCCTCGTAAACAACGCTCCCATCCTCGCTCTTGACAACAACTGGGGTGCCGGGACGACGCAGGACATTGAGCGGACCGAGTTCCTCAATCGTCCAGTCATCAAGCCAAAACTTGCCTGAGCGGGCGCCCCAAACCCCAGCGTAAACGCGGACCCGCTCGTTGTTGAGGCTGTTGAAAATCATCGTGACTTTAACCCAATCGCTTGTCGGCGGGACATTGAAAGTTCTTGGAGCCAAATCTCGGTCGCCGGCGAGCACTAATAGCCTAAAACAACCTCGCGGCTGCAAATTTTCGGTCTTAACCCACACGCTCATCCTATAACACCTGAATGGCTTGACAGAAATTTCCTGCATGATTCGTCCATGCCCATGTGGGTTGGCGGTGAAGTTTTCAAACCTGACCGAAGCGTTTCCACTGCGCTTGACTTGAGTGTCAACGAAACTGACTTCGCCCGGTTGGTCGTGGAAAGCAAAGCCTTTTAACCTGTTGCCTTCAAACTCTTCAAAGCCTCCGTTGACAATTTGCACCGGTGGGTCGGGGACAAGGAAGGCTTCGTTGCCCTTGACAACAAACAATGCATCCTTGACAGGCAAACCTTCAGCCAAGTTGCGGTTGTGAGTCAAAATTCCGCCGCCGTAACCGATGGAGAAAACAGCGGGAATGAGTTCAAGCCCCAACCTTTCGCAAGCGCGCTTGATTTCTTCAAGTCGCCGAAAATACGCTTCGTCGCGTTTACAAAGGCTGTCAAGTCCGGCGGACAGGACTGCACCGTTGTAGCCATGTTTTGCCGCTGTTTCCAACACGGAGACGATTTGCGGCACATCCTCGTCGCGCCCCAAACCCCAACCGAAAATCCAAACGAACCTGTCGCGAAACTTCGCAGGTTGAACCGCCGCCAAACCGAACAAAACCGCCGCTAAAACTACAATAACCATGACTCGCATGCTTCATCACCCTGCTAAAATGGTGATGCAAACAATTTTTCGGGGTAAGCGTTACCTCGGGAGGGCGGGGCTCCTGCCGAGCCGAAACATTGGAGGGTTGGTTTTCTGCTCAACCGAAAAATCGGCTTAATGTAGGGCGCGGTTTTACACCGCGCCGAAGAAAATTCGTCGGCAGGGTATAAAACCCTGTCCTACAAAGGAAAATTGGCTCAATGTAGGGCGCGGTTTACACCGTGCCGAAAAATTTTGTCGGCAGGGTATAAAACCCTGCCCTACAAGGAAATTGGCTCAATGTAGGGCGCGGTTTCACACCGCGCCGAAAAAAATTTTGTCGGCAGGGTATAAAACCCTGCCCTACAAAGGGAAATTCGCTTAATGTAGGGCGCGGTTTTACACCGTGCCGAAAAATTTTGTCGGCAGGGTATGAAACCCTGCCCTACAAAGGAAATTCGGCACGCCAGAGGGCATGCCCTCCGAAAAAGTGCACCCCTGAAAAACCTTCTGTTTACTTCCTCACCAACCCGCTCAATGCTCGCAAATTTTCCAACTCATTTAGCACCGCTCTCGGCGTCGGATAATTGATGGGTTTGCCTAAGCGCTCGGATAATGCCATCAAAACTCGTGCCAATGATCTCACACCTGATGGCGGTTCAACCGCGCGCCTGACAATTTGCACTGTCCCTGCCCAGTTCGTGTAACTTCCGTTCTTTTCGTAAAATGTCAAGTCGGGCAAAACAAGCCATGCCCGTTCTGCAAGTTTCGTCTTAGTTGAAGCGCTGACGATCAAGTTCGGCACATTGGCGAGCGCATCAACGATATCTTCTGGCAACTCGTAAATGGGCGACGGATCAATCACCCACACAAGTTGCAACTTCCCTTCCTTTGCGGCTTCCAAAGCACTTTGCGCGTCGCAGCCCTTTTGCGGTGGAGTTCCATCGCCCCAAAGCCGTCGCAGCACCAATCGCATCGCTTCATCGCTGACAGACCTCAAGCCGGGTAAGCAATCGGGCGTCAAACCCGCTTCCATGCAACCTCGTTCGTTGGCGTGGTGAAGGGCGTAGCAAACTGCATCCCAATTGGGCTTGACAAGTTTTTGGCGCAATTTCGCTACAGTTTCGGGTGAAATGGGTTGTGGGTCAATACTTGAAGCGCAAATGACGACTGGGCGTTCCGCTTGTCTTAATGCTTGTGCAATTTCGGCGATTTCGCTCGGCTCAATTCCAAAACCCCTCGCTGCTTCTTCGTTCACTGCCCCGTCAATCGCTTCAACCAACAACTGCGCAATTTTGTCCAGTCCTTGTTCCTTAGTCTCAGGTCCCTCAATCCACTTCCACGCCCACCGCTTCATTCTCGGCTTATCTTCGCTCACACCGACAACGACCAATTTCGCCCCTCGCTTCTTGACTGCTTGCAAAATCCAAAGCCAAGCAATTGGCAAGTGCCGATAAATGTTGCACCCGAGCACGAGAGCGAAGTCGGTTTTTTGGAGGGCATAGACATCAGCGCCTAATCCGACCTTGCCACCTCGCTGGACCAATTCACTGACCAAAGGGTCGCGACCGAAGAAATCAACATTCCCCGAACCGATGACGCTTCTCGCAAATCTTTGGAACAAATACGCTTCCTCGTTCGTCATCGCTGCGTTGCCCAAGAAGGCGACTTCCGTGCGATGTGCAGAGTGCGAAGTGCGGAGTAACTCAGCGAGAGTGTCAAGTGCTCGTTCCCAACCAATCTCCTGAAGTTCACCGTTAATTCGCATTAGCGGCAAGACAATTCTCTGTTCAATGTGTGGGTGCTTTTGTTCAAACCGACCGATGTCGCACATCCAAAGGTCGTTGACGCGCAAATTTTCGCCTGCGGGGACGAACCTAACGGGATGGTTGAACCTGCAATCGGCGAAGATGCTACAGTGGATTGGGCATTTGGGGCAAACTGTTTCGGTCCTCTTTAACTCCCAAGGTCTTGCGGCAAATCGGTAATGCAAACTCGTCAACGCTCCAACGGGACAAATGTCAATGACATTGCCTGAAAAGATGTTGTCAAGTTCCTCGCCTTCGGCGACGGCAATGTAACTGTGCCAACCTCGCTCAACCTGTTCAAGTTGCTTTTCGCCGACAATTTCGTCGCAAAAGCGGATGCACCGTTTGCACATGATGCATCTTTCTCTGTCAAGGGCGATATGCGGGCTAATTGCGATGGGCTTGACAAAAGTTCGCTTTTGTTCGGTGAAACGCGAATACGGGCGACCTTGGACGAAAGCGGCGTTTTGCAAAGGGCACTCACCGCCTCGGTCGCAAACGGGGCAGTCAAGCGGGTGGTTAATGAGCAAAAACTCCATAACAGCCCTTCGCGCTGCTTCCGCCGCTTCGCTCTTAACCTTGACAACCATGCCGTCGCTGACAGTCATGGTGCATGAAGGTTGCGGTTTCGGCATCCATTGGATTATAGGGTTACCTTGCTCGTCGGTTGCGATTGAACCATCTGGGTTTCGGCGCGGCGTTCCGACTTCAACCAAACATTGCCTGCAAACTCCGACAGGTTCAAGGCGCGGGTGATAGCAAAAGTGCGGTATGTCAATGCCGAGCATTTTTGCAGCCTCAATAATCAGCGTCCCTTCCGGCACCTCAATGGTTTGACCATCAATAGTCACGCGAACTTTTCTTGCGTCGGGTGGGATTTCCCGTCTCCGCAACCCGACAGTCGTGCCTGCTAAAATGTTGGCGGGAATTTCCTTTTCCAAAGGCACTTTGCCCCAAAACATCTTGACAAGTTCGTCCCAAGTTATGTAGCCAGCCATATCGGTCACCTCGTTTCTTCGTTCGCGAAATTGCACTGAGTCCCGTCAAGCGATTTGGTGTCGGTTTGGACTGCCATCTTGTCAATCGCGCTTCTGAGTGCTCTCTCAAGCGACAATAATTCTGCCAAAATTTTGCGATGGGTTGGTGTGTTTTGATTTTGAGCGCACTCAATTTCGTCCACTCTTTTGGTAGTTCAAGCCGACAAAAACTTTGCTGCCGAGCAGGCAGCATAATAACACGCAACGGGTGGGTGAGATGAACATGATGCTCGGCGTCGGAAAAGCCGTCGTTACGCCGCCTT
>Ga0209394_1000979_pt1 | contig 18670 bp, 15 predicted proteins | sample JNZ201metaG_FD_184122 | JGI IMG/M metagenome (GOLD analysis project Ga0209394, IMG submission 184122) | Hot spring microbial communities from Jinze hot spring, China to study Microbial Dark Matter (Phase II) - JNZ 20120812A (SPAdes) (version 3) ... | reverse complement strand
TGTTCTTCGATAAATTGCTCGAGCAGCTGAGGGCTGCCTACGATAGGGGGTTGATTAGGCTGGTCAAGCTGAGCGAGGTATTGGAGGAGGTGGAGCCGAGGAGGCTGATCTCCGTGCCGGCGAGGAGCTGGATGGGGGGTTACGCCAAGTGGACGAGCGAGAAGCGGCAGGAGCAGGAGAGGATATGGGCGAACATCATAGAAGCCTACGAGGTGTATAAAGCGCTTGAAAACAGCGCGGGCGCTGGCGAGGAGGAGCTGCTCGCCCTGTTTCACGCCGTCAACAGCGACCACATCTGGGCCGAGTTCGCGGACGAGAGTTTCTCGCGCGAGTGGCTCGAATACCTCCGCAGCAGGTTCGCAACAATCCTAAGCTCGATAAAGCTCGAGGGTTTCGCTGACAGCAAGCTAAAGATCCGGAACACGCTCGACAGGGAGGTTAAAGTTTTGGTAACCGAGAACGGGCATGCAACAGAGGTAACGCTGCCGCCGGGCGTGAGCGAGATACCCGTTCAGGGCTCAATCGTTGAGATCTCTATTAAAGGCTGGACGAGCGTGTTCAGGCTCGGAAAACCACTGGTGAGGGAGCGCAGAAGCAGCGAGTAACGCGCGCCGGCGCGCAACCAAGACAGGCATGGCGAAAGGAGGGGTTGCTCGGGACCACAGCGAGCGCATCTATCCATCGCGTTTCTCATCCCCCTAGCTGCGAGGGGGAGCAGTTGGGCATGAGGCACGTCCCCAAGCCCCTTCCCCCTACTCGCACGGATAGGACTGGGGGTGGTGAAGCATCGTGCTCGGCCCTATCGCGCTACGGATAAAAGCCGCCGAGTCTTGAGGAGATGATTACTGTGGATTTCGTGCTTTACCTCGAGATGCATCAGCCGCTTGTCTTGAGGAGGGAGCCCCCCGCTAAGGTGGAGTCCTGGTGGGATTTAACGGACGTTGAAGCCAGCAAGGCCGCCTTCGAGCGGGCGCAGGGCACGTGCTACTTGCCGCTCCTCAGGACGTTTGAGGAGCTTGCCCCCTCCGGCTTGAAAGTGGGGTTGCGCGTCAGTGGCGTCCTTCTCGAGTCGGCGGAGCTGTGGGGTAAGAGCCTCCTTGAGCAATTGGGCTCCCTAGTCTCCATCGAAGCGGTGGAGCTTGTAGCTGGTCCTTACTTCAACTTGCCCCCTCTCATCTTTCCGGCTGACGAGCTGGTAGAGCAGGTGAAGCTGCACAGGGCAAAGCTGAAGGAGCTCTTCGGAGTCGAAGCCGAGGTTTTCGCTGCGCCCTACCTAGCCTACTCGGATGAGATTGGCAGACTAGTGAAGGACGAGCTGAACCTGAGGGCTGTGCTGGCTGAGGGGGCGATGCACGTGCTAGCCTGGAGGACGCCGCACTTCGTTTACAAGCATCCCTCGAGGGATCTTTCGATCCTCGTGAGGGATCAGGAGATCAGCAACCAGGTGGCCTTCGGGCTTGGGAAGTGGCTGACGGCCGCCTACATCGCTGAGAGGGCTTCAAGGATCGAGGGGACGACGTTGGTCGTCGCGGTACCAGCCGAAACATTTGGGCTCTCCGTACCCGCAAGCGCCGGTGCTTTCGAGTTCCTGCGCTGGCTGCCGAAGGAGTTCGCGAAGCACCCGTGGATTCGCTTCGCCACACCCAGCGACGCGGCAGGTAAGGAGTATGTGGATGTGCTAAACGTCCCCCAGCCCGTAACGTGGCTCGAATCGAAGGACTTGCGCCCGTTGACGGAGAGTGCCGCTCAGCAGATGCTGCTGGCGCTACTGACGGAGCTGAAGGGAAGGGTGCGGCGCGAGCTGCTCGGGGCCTGGCGCTTCCTAGCTCAAGCTGACCTGCTGCTGGCTTCGAGAAGCATGGATGCCGCGCTCCGGTTAGCGAAGGCCCTCTGCGCACTGAGAGCCTCGGCGGGCGATTGAGAAGGATTCCAGTAGCCTCTCGCACAAAACCTTGTGCAGCCTCTCCTTCAGCTCCTCGCCTCTCAACCCTCGCATGCCCTCCACCTTCTCGGCTGCAATCGCGTCACCCACTACGGATCGCAGCCACTCGGCCAAATGCCCCCTCTCGACGTGGAACTCCAAGCTCTGCGCAGGCACCCTCTTGACGATCTCGATCAGGTCGAGCCCGCTCCTGGCTACGTACGGGAGGGGCTCGCCCTCGCGCACGAAGAAGCGGAACGCTTCCACCTCTGGAAGCGGTTTCACCCACCTCGCTACCTCCTCCTGCCGTGCAAGTCTGCTGAAGAGCTCCGCCTCGAGGCAGGCGATGGCTTCGGTGAAGGCGGCGAAGGCGTGGTAGGGGCTCGGGTAGGGGCTAAAGTAGCTGTGTACCTCGCCTGGACCCCCGCCCTTCGTACTCATGTAGTAGTAGTGGTCGCTTATCGAGAGGAGCCTCCACAGCCTGAGGGCGGCTGGGTCGCCGAGAGCTTTCACCAGGGGCTCGAGCCGAGCCTCCCTAGCGAGCGACATTTGCTGCATCATGTTGCCCAGCCAAGCTGAAGCATCTCTCTCCACGTCCGCCCAGGATATCGTCTCCGGGACATCTATCTCGTCAACGGGTGCGTGCATCTCGATCGCCTCGCTTGGAGTCGCGAAGCGGAGCCCTCGCTTCTCAGCCTCGATGGGCAACCACTTGAAGAAATCGAATATGCCGGTCTCCCTGGGGTAGTGCTCACCCACCGTCTCGTAGTCGATGAAGATGCAGATGAGCTGGCCGGGTGTCGAGGCGAGCCACGTTGCGTACTTCTCAGCGGTGAGCGGGTACTCCTCCCACTTGACCGAGGCGAAGCGGAAGCCCACGTCGTCGCTCAACCTGTAGTTCCTGAGGAGCACCTTGATGTCGACGCCCTTCGCCATGTACACGTAATTGGGCGACCTCCACCCCAACACCCTCTCAACGCCCTCAGTCACGACAGCGCGGAACCCCAGCTCCCCGGCGATCCTGGCTACGTTGTTGTCGTAGATCAGCTCCGTGTTCTCGAAGACTCGCGGCTCGACGCCCAGCAGGTCCCGCACTCTCCGCCTATGCATTTCAACCTGCTCTATGAACTCCATCCGGGAGATGAAGTAGGCGAGCGAGTGGAAGTACGTCTGGCACAGCACCTCGCACCGCTTATGCTTGGCAGCCTGCTTGAACAGCTCGAGAAGATCCGGATCCCAGCGCTCGGCCTGCTCCAGCAGGACACCGGAGATGCTGTACGAGACCCTGAACCCCGGGTGTTCGTCGAGCAGCCTGAGGAACATCGACGTGGCGGGCTTGTAGCACCGCGACGAAACCCTATCGAAGACCCTCTTCGTCAGCTCCTTGTCAAAGAATACCTCTTCCAGCGCCTCGAACGTCTCTACCCTACCGAAAGTCCTCCTCAGTAGAGGCTGCTGGGCCAGCCTGTAGGGCTGGTGCACCTCGAAGATGAGAACGATGTCGGGGCGCCCCGTCTGCATCCCAACCATGATGAATTATGGGTTGTCGTTATATTAGGGTTGTCTCCACAAACTCCCGTGAGAGTCTGGGTCATCAGCTTTGAGTGTGGGGGTGTCGCAAAGGCTGGCGGCTTGGGGGAGGCTGTGAGGGGCTACGCCTCGCGGCTGGCGGAGAGGGGCCACGCGACTAGGATCCTGATGCCCAGCCACGGATTGCGAAGCGAGAGCAGCGTAAGGCTGGGGGAGTTCACCTTCTACAGGAGGACTGTGGATGGCGCCGAAGTCATAATGGCTTCAAATCCCGTTTTAGACGAACCATCGATCTACGCTGGCGGGCTGACCGAGGCCAAGGCCGCCGCTCTTGCTAGAGCCGCTAAAGCCCTGGTTGAAGCGGAAGGACCCCCCGACGTTATCCACGCGAACGACTGGCACGCGGTTCCAGCTGCGCTATCCGTGCTCTCCTCCGCTCCAGGGACAGCCTTCATCTTCCACGTTCACCTGTACCTGGGCTGGTGGGTGAGCTGGGATTACCTCTTTCGAGACTGCGGCCTGGACCCCGGGAGCAGGTTGAGGGGCCTCAGCTTGGGTGAGGCTTACGGGAGGGCAAACGGCGTCATCGAGGTGCTGGCCGCGCAGCTCGCCGATTCAGTCGTGACGGTTAGCCGCGCGTACATGGAGGAGGTTTTGAGGCCGGCGGTCTGGTGGGCTGTCGGCGACCGGCTGACTTTCGTGTACAACGGGACGGACTGGAGCTTCGGGAAGCTCGTTGAGGAGGCGAAACGGCACCACGCTCTACCGGAGCTGGGCGACGTCCGCTGCAGCCGGAGGGAGCTCCGGAGGTACCTTTTAACGGAGGCGATCGCTCGCGCGATCCCTAGGGTGAGCGACCCCAGCATGGCTTGGGCCGCCAGGGGTGCGCAAGCGTTCCCCTCGGACGGGCCTCTCGTGCTAGCCACGGGCAGGGCTAGCTGGCAGAAGGGCTTCGACGTCCTGCTTCAGGCGTCCGATCTTCTGGCCAGCGTCGTGCCGGGCGTGAGGTTCCTGCTCCTCCTGCTTCCAGCGAGGGGCGAGGAGGGCCACCTCTCCTGGCTGATTGGGGAGGCTGAGCGGAGGCCGCACGTGAGGCTCATCGTCGGCCACGCGGCGGAAATCTACGCTCTGGCCCACCTGGCTGCCGATGCTTTTGCCGTCCCCAGCCGTTGGGAACCCTTCGGCCTCTCAGCGGTCGAAGCTATGGCCGCCGGCGTACCGGTGGCCGCAAGCGGTGTGGGTGGATTGAAGGAGACCATCGTCGACCTGAGGAGCGACCCCTCGGGAGGGACGGGCTACCTCGTCCCCCCGGAAAACCCGGCCGAGCTGGCGCGAGCTCTCGCATCCTTACTGGCGGTAACTGCGCGCGAGGATCTGGAAGCCTCCGGGGTGCTGGAGAGGGCGGAGTCGTTCGGCCTGCCCAAACCCTCCCTCTCAGATAGCGAGCTTAGAGCGCGGTGCGCAGCGAGAGCCGCAGTGTTCAGCTGGGCTAAGGCGGCTGAGCGGCTGGAAGAGATCTACCGCGACGCGTTGATCAGGGCTAGGGGCGCTTAACCTGCAGGTGGCCCCCTACCTGGAAGCGCTCGAATCCGGGCTTCACTTCAACTCTCATATTTTTCTCCCCCAAAGTCTGGCAGAGGACCCAGACGTAGCAGATCCTGCTACCGGGTGAGGCGACGTTCGGGTGGTACCCCCTCAAGATGACCACGGCGTCTCCGTCTCTGACGATGTAGGAGTCGGCGCCCCCCTCGTCCTCTACGATCTGGACGCCGAAGCCATCCCCCAAGCCGTAGTACACGTAGACCTCAACCTTGTCATCGTGCTTGTGAGGCGGGAAGCTCGTCCACTCGCCCGGGAAACCTTCGGTGAACCCCGCTAGCAGGCTCGTGCCTGGATCGTTCACCCCCAACAGCGTGTAAACAAACCGCCTATAGCCCTCACCACCCACTAAGATGGGTTGAGCATCACCTGCGCGCTTCACCATCCACAAACCACTCAGCCTTGAGGGGGCCTCGGCTGCGACCAGCAGGCACCCCCGCCCCGCAAGCTGTACTTCGGTGGGACCTGCGACGTACAGCAGATCCCGCGCCCCCAGCTCAGTGGAGCCGAGCTCGCTCTCAACCCCGCACGATCCGAACGCGCACACGATTGCCGCTTCTCTCCCTTTGCCAACGCATACTTGGCCCTCCCCCTCCAGCAGCCCCCACGAGAAGGTGCGAGTCCCATCGCTCCACAGCACTTCGAACCAGCCAGGCTGCCTTAATGCTCGGCGGAAGATCGACCGTACCACAACCCTGCCGAAGCGTCCATCTCTAAAAATGGTTGCTGGTATAGTGTTGGCTGTGTATTCGCTCTCTCAAGTAGATCACGCCTTTTCAGGTTCGAACCTGGCTTTCTTGCGCTGCAATGGGCGACTGTCGCCGGAAGTCACGGGTACCCGATTATGCGCATGGTCAGTTCGATCTCCGCTGTACTTCAGTTAGGGGTTCGTAGCGTTACACTTTCATATGCGCGGAGTAGGGGAAGTCCTATGGATGAACATTTGAAGAGTTTCAAGTACAGGTACGCTGGCATCGAGCTCTACTTCGGCCCCGGTGCGATCAGTGGGCTGGAGGATTGGTTAAAGAGGCACGAGAGGGTTCTAATTGTGACGGGGAGGAGGTCGGCGAAGGAGAGCGGGGCTCTTGACGATGCGCTCAAGATCCTCTCTCGGCACGGTGTAGCGTACGAAGTCTTCAGCGACGTTACCCCGAACCCGTGGGCCAGCCAGGCTGACAGGATGGCAGAGCGCGCCTGGTCGATGGGTGCTGAAGCTATACTGGCCATTGGAGGGGGCAGCGTGATTGACGCGGCGAAGGTTGCCGCGATGATCGCGGTGAGCGGCGGTAGAGCATCCGACTACGTTTACGGGCGGAGGAGGGCGAGGGGGTGCCTCCCGGTTTACGCGATCAACCTTACTCACGGCACGGGTACTGAGGTCGACCGTTACAGCGTCCTGACGGTCGATGAGACGAGGGAGAAGCGGGGGATGGTTTCGATCTACCCGACAGCCTCTGTCGACGACCCGCGCTACACTCTGACGCTTCCGAGGGACCAGACCATCTACGTCTCGCTCGACGCGTTCTACCACGCCTACGAGTCTGCCACGCAGCGCGATTCGCCGCCAATCGTTGAGCTCCTGAGCGCTGAAGCCGTCAGGTTGCTCGGCATGTGGCTGCCTCGAGCCGTTGAGAACCTCAACGATCTTGAGGCGAGGTACTGGCTCCTCTACGCTTCGATGCTGGCCGGCGTGGCGATAGACATTTCGGGAACCCACGTCAACCACTTGCTGGAGCACGAGCTGAGCGGGGCTAACCCCAGGCTGGCGCACGGCTGCGGCCTGGCTCTCCTCGGGCCGCGGGTGGTTTACTACACTCACAAGCTTGCGCCGCAAGCCTCTGCTGCTGTGCTCAGGGCTCTGGAACCATCGATAAGGCCCGTGCCTGACGACGCGGAGAAGGCCATGAGGGTTGTGAAGGAGTTCCAGGAAAGCGTGGGGTTCCGAGAGAGGTTGAGCGATTACGGATTCTCGGAGAGCGACCTCAGAGCGATCGCTCGCAAGCACGCTGGCCTCATGGGCTTCGGCGAGGAGCAGCTGTTCGACATCCTCAAGTCAGCCGCTTGACAAGTGCCTTTCAACCATAGCTTCCAGGAACCTTTTCGCCTCCAGTACCTCTTCGTCCAGCCGCCCTCTTAGATCCGGGCCTCCCACGTCAACCGCCATTGGGCCGCTGAACCGGTGCTTTCTCAGCGCCTCGAATAGGCCATCCCAGTCCACCGTGCCGCGGCCAGGAGCCCAGTGGTAGTTGTCGCGCCCATCGTTGTCGGAGGCGTGGACGTAGAAGATCCTGTCCGCGAGCTTCTCGACCGATAGGGGTATCAGCTCCTTGGCGGCGTGGAGGTGTCCCACGTCCAGCACCGCGCCGAAGTTGGCTTCGCCAACCTCGTCGATGAGGCGGAGCATCGCGTCGCTGTTGCTGATGGTCTCCCCGATGCGGGGCTCGACGGCTAGCTTCAGCCCCCTATCAGCCGCCACCTTCGCAGCCCTTCTCATACCATCTACAACAATTGACCAGAACCGGCGCCAGGAGAAGCTTGGGTCAACCTTGACCCTGTATCGCTCGCCGAACACTACCGCGCTGGAGTAAGGGCGTGGGCCGACAAACTCGAGCGGCGGGGTGAAGGTGTCGGTCTGCATCAGCTCAGCGCCAAAGTAGACGGCTAAGTCTGCCGCCCGCGCGAGTAGTTCAATCGCTTTCGCCCTCTCAGCCTCGACCGGCGATACGAGCTCGCGGAAGATCCCAGCGAAGTTGACAACCTCCAAACCCAGCGCATCCAGCGTCTTCCGCAGCTCGCTCCGCCTACTCTCGATCTCCTGCAGGTTCGCCTCCCCGACTGCTTCGATCTCAACGTACTTGAAGCCCAGTCGTGCTGCGTCCTCGAAGGCTTTCACCATACCATCGACAGGGGTCGGGTAACCGTACTTCGTGATCGCGTAAAGCCAGGCGAGGCAGATTTTCGCGTGCCGCACACGATTAAGCCTGCGGGGTTTCTTATAAGCTCGCTCCACCGCGAAGGGCTACTTAAGGGAGAGACCGCGGTTGGACGCGGTCCAATGGAAGAGGTCGATGCAACGGAGCGCAACCGGGCTCCGCGGTCAAAATCGCGTTTCGAGGATCTCAAGGAGAGGGTTGGGCAACCACTGAGCGAGCAATTCTTTCCGCGCAGAGTACCACCTCAACTGCGCTCGCGCCGAAGATGTAAGTCACAGGCTCAATCCCACGCCCCCCTGTATCGGCGACGACCCTCGGCAGCGTCCCTTTCCGCCTCCTTTCGTGTACTGCAGCAGCCGCCGGGTTTGGGGAGGGGTAGTCCTCGCTGGAGAACCAGGCCCACTCTAAACCTAGCTCTTCGAGAGCTCTTTCCACACGTTCGTCAAACCTGATGTCGATGCAGGCTGAGTAACCGGAGGCTAAAAGCACCTCTGCAAGGTGCTTCGAAGCCCCGAACGCCGGTTTGCGTCTCGCAATCAGCCTTCCACCAACCTTAGCCAACCTCCCCGGTACGGCTGCAACATCCCTCACGCTCACTGCCCCCGGCACTGCTCGAGCTATGTTCACCATGACTTCGGGAGCCACCGATGCCAAGCGTGTCGACGATTCGGTCAGAACGATTGCCCTCTCGAGGTCCGCGAGAGCCATCCCCCTGTGCGCTGTCAACCTCGGGTACAAGGCTAGGGTGCAGGCGGTGCAGCTCACGAGGGACCAGTTGTTGCGCTTATGCAGCCGGCAGGCGCCACCTGACGCGGCTACAAGCAGCCAATACCTGTGCGCGAGAGCGGATGCTTCCACTACCCTGCCTGAAGCGAGGAGCTCGAGGAGCCTACCGACCAGAAGCTCCGCCTCCAGCTCGTCGATTCCCAGCTCAGCGAGCTTCAAACCTCTCTCCTCGTTCAGCAGCTTACTGACAGCTGCCTGGCTGATGCCAAGAACCCTCGAGATCGCCCTTTGCCCCCACCCTTTCCCTCTCAGTTCCTTCGCGAGCATGGCCCGCAGGGGTGAAAGGTAGTACTCCTTGAGCTCGTCCGCAGGTATCATGGTATAACCAGGTTATAAATTTACTTAAAAGCTTTTCTATCAATGGCGGTCTGCTTCAGGTAATATTTAAAACCTGGTTATAGATAGGGAGCGCGTGGCCAGCTCGACGGTGGCTCGGGAAAAGAGGGTGGGGGCCGGAAGAGTCAGAATCCTCGCCGAAGCAGCCGTCATGCTGGCGCTAGCCACCGTGCTGAGCTTCTTCAAGATCTTCCGGATGCCGCAGGGAGGCTCAGTGACTCCAGCCTCGATGGTCCCGATCATCCTTTTCGCGATGCGAAGGGGCTTGAAGTACGGGATCGCGGCCGGCGTCGTCTTCGGCTTAATCCGGTTGTACTTAGGTTTCTACGTCGTTCACCCGGTACAGATGCTCCTGGACTATCCCTTGGCCTTCGGGGCTCTAGGCCTTGCCGGCCTCCTCAAGGGGAGGGAAAGCCCTCAAGCAGCCGCTGCGGGCTCTGCGCTCGGGATCGGTGGGCGCTTCTTCTGCCACTGGCTCTCGGGCGTCATCTTCTTCGCCGAGTACGCGCCAGCCGGCCAGCACCCGGCCCTTTACTCGCTGATCTACAACGGCGGCTACCTTGGTGTCGAGCTAGTGGTCAGCGCTCTCATAATGGCTCTGCTCGCGAAGGCCGGCGTGATGAAGGTCTTCCTCTATGTCTAGCTGGGCCTCAATACGACCTTAATTACATCCTCTTTCTTCTCGTCAACCATCCTGAACGCTTCGACACCCCTTTCGAGTGGGAGTACGTGGCTGATGATGGGGCGCAGCATGACCCTGCCCGAGGAAGCGATCCTCACAGCACGCTGGAAGGTGTAGGGGCTCCTGTAGGAGGCCACCATCATCAGCTCCTTGTCGTAGAGCTCGAAGGGCCTCAGCTGGAGCACATCGCTTTCGGGCGCCACTCCGAAGATCAGCACTCTACCGCCCCTCCTCGCCAGCTTCACGGCCAACTCGATGGCCTTAGAGCTGCCCACAGCCTCTATCGCGACGTCCACGCCGATGCCCTCGGTGTCGCCGCGCAAGACCTCGACGGGATCCTCCCTACCAGCGTTGATGGCTACGTCGGCCCCCAGCTGCCTCGCTAGACTCAGCCTGCGGTCGATCAGGTCCACCGCGTAGACGCGGGAGGCCCCCCACATCTTAGCCAGTTGCACCATCAGGAGACCGATCGGCCCCGCTCCCACGACTGCCACAGTGTCGCCCGGCTCCAGCCCCACATTGTAGAGCCCTCTCACGCAGCAGGCTATGGGCTCAACGAGAGCCGCTTCCTCGAAGCTCATCCAGCGCGGCACGCTGTACACGTTAGCGGCCGGTACTTTCACGTACTCGGCGAAGGCCCCGGCCACGTCGACACCCACCGCCCTGATGTTGGGGCAGTAGAAGTTCCGCCTCTCCATCCTGCAGTAGTAGCAGTGGCCGCACGTGACGTTCGGCTCCGCGACTACGTGCTCGCCCTCTTCTATCCAGTCCACACCCGGCCCGACCTCCTCGACGACGCCCGAAAACTCGTGACCCGGGATGAGCGGGGTCTTGACCCTCCACTCACCCCTGTAGAAGTGGATATCGGTACCGCAGATCCCGCAGGCGCCCACCCTGAGGAGAACTTCACCCTCGCCCACCTCCGGGGTGGGGACCTCCTCGAACCTCAGATCCCTCACGCCGTGCAGTACTAGGGCTTTCACGCCGCAGCCGGTTAAAGTGGTGCTAATATCTCCGCTCCGGGCTCAATCTGAGCAGTCGATCGCAGAAGCCGAGGCCATCCGATCCCGCTGCGAGGCTGGAGATGAGCCTCCATAGGGCCGAAGTGTTCATCAGCGCGTACTCGATCTGCTTCACGTTCCTGGCCAGGAAGGGGCCGTAATCGGCCGTTAGCGTCAGCAGCACCTCATTCCCGTTGATGGGGAGGAGCGCAGCTTCCACCCTTAATCTCCACCTCACCGCGGCTGCGGGGTTCTCCTGAGCCACTGAGCCGATGACGGAAGCGATCTCGCTCGGCGTAGCCGACGAGGAGATGCGCCTGAGCAGCTCAACCTGCAGAGACTTAACCGCCTCCTCGCTCGCTCCCTTCACCTTCAAGTCCTTTAGAGGGTCGAGGCAGAGCGGGGATGGGGAGAAGCTCTCCGGGTGATTGCGGACAGCCTCCTCCGCTTCATCCTTTGCAACGTACCTCCTGTTCGAGGCCCCCAGCCGGATGTAGATCTCTCGCATCCCGGCCTCAATCTGGCTCTGCAGCTGTGCGTAGGCTTCGTCGAGGTCGTAGAAGTAGTATATCGCCCCAACCCTCGCCCCTTCCTCCAGCTCTCTCAAAACCCTCCTCCTAACCCGTGCGCTCTGGGCGAGGGTGCCCAGAAGGAGCTCGCCCGTAACCCCGCTGACGCCGATGGCTTGCGCCACCTCCTTCACCTTCCTCGCCATGAGCAGCCCCTCGCCGAGGACCTGCGAGCCCACATCGTCGAAGATTCCTGAGACGTCAATGCCCTCACGAGCCAGAGCTACGAGGCTCTCGGGAAGCGCGTCGTAGTCCCTGGTGCCGGGCGTCACTATGAAGACCGCGTACTTTATCCGGTCAGGCGATGGGCGCAGCGCCCTACCCAACCTCTGGTAGAGGCGGAGGGGCGACGAGACGTGTGACCAGAACACGAGCAGGTCGACCTCGGGAATGTCGATTCCCTCGTCCCCCGCCGACGTGGCGATTATCAGCTTCGTCTCCGGCTTCCTCGCCTCCTCCAGCAGCCCCCTCCTCGCCTCAGGGTCGGCCGCCTCACGCCCTCCTATTATCTTCACGGGCCGCAGGTGCTGGAAGCGCTCCTCGAGCAAGTCTGCCGTGCAGCGGCGGTTGACGAAGACGAGGGCCTTCTCGAAATTCCCCTCGTAGTCCCTGAGCACGCTCTCCAGCACTGGTAGCTTGTGGGGAGTGGGCGGGATAGGGGTCCACGGGATCGCCGTCTGTAGGAAGGAAGCGAACGCGGTCGGCCTCGACGCCGAGTCGAGGAGCGCGTTGCTGCCGTCCCTGCTGAGCGTCGTAAGAGCGAGAGCGGCGAAGTGGGAGTAATGGCTGCCCTCCAGCCAGAGGCTGTAGAGGCGGGCGTAGAGCTCCTCCTCCTCAGGCCTGAAGGGTGCCTCGTACACCTCAGCTATCATGTAGGGCTTCACGTACCCCTTCCCCTGGAGCTCCGAGAAGTCCCACCTCCTGATCGGCCCGATGTAGCGCTCGATCTCCACCATCCTGCCCCTGGGGATGAGGGCGGAAAGCCCGAGCTTGATGGAGTCGGCCAGGAATGCCATCGCTTGGGCGAAGGGGTCTCTACCTACGGTGTGGTGGCACTCGTCTATAATGACTACGGGGAACTCGCGCGAAGCCTGCTCCGCAGAGCTGGGGGTTTCGCCGTAACGCTGCTGGAGGTAGCTGAGGGCGGACTCAGGCGTCGCGACGACGATTTGGCGGCTCCAGTCCCTCTCCTTCACGCCGGAGTGGATCATGGCAGCGTCGAAACCCTCGTAGCGGAATCTCTTTGCGGTCTGCTCGACGAGGAAGCGTGTGGGCTCGAGCACTAGCACTCTCAACCCCTTCCTGAGGTAGTGCTCCGCGAAGGCAACGCCGACGAGGGTCTTCCCTGTGCCTGTCGGTAGGCTCACTACGCAGCCGCCGCGTAGCTCCGCTACCCTCAGGGCCCAGTCGAGGGCCTCGCGCTGGTAGGGTCTCAGCTTCGTTTTCATGCGCTCCTTCTAATCTGTACCGGGGCTCTTATACCACTCGCTTGCCTCACTCTACGTACAGTTCGTTCAACCTTCGCACGGCTGCAACGAGGTTCCTGAGCTTGCCAACCGCGATCTCGTAAGCGCCCTCTTTGCCCCTTAAGCCGCCCAAGCCGCAATCCCCACTGAACAGGTTTACGTACTCGAACCCTACGGCCTTGAGCACCCTGGTAGCAAGCTCGAGGATCTCATCACTGCTCTCGATGCTAGCGCTCTTCGTGCTAAACACTCCTGGGCTCAGGAACTTGTCCCCCCTCTCTAGCATCCTCCGCCACGGGAGGGAGAGGTTGGCTGGCGTGTCATGAAACTCGTGGTTGAGGAAGCCGAGGCTCTCCGACTCGCAGAGGAGCGATGCGAGTCTCTCACTTACCTGGCCGCAGACGTGAGTTCCTCGGAGCAGTCCCTTCGCCGGCTTCAGCTCCCTAGCGTAGACCTCAAGGACATCCTCCTCCCTGTAGCCGAAGAGCGTCACTCTCGCCCCCACCACCGTGCCGAGCACAGGCTCGTCCACAACCACGATTGCTCCGGGCAGCTCAGACGCGGCTCTCACCACATTTGAAACGTACTCCGCCAGCGGCCCCACCACGAGCTCCCTCTCCGCCAGTGCTGTGCTACGCATCCCCCGAGCGGGGTCGCCGACGTACACCCTAGAAGCTAGCGTGAACGCCCCCGTGACGGGTACGCGAACCCGCTCGATCTTGAGGCTCCTAGCAATCTCGCCGGCAAGAGAGAACTCGGGTACGAGCGGAGTTACCCGTACAGCCTCCTCGAGAGCCTCGGGAGACCCCCTGTAGAGCGTTCCGACACGTTCCAACAGCCCAGCTTCAGCTAGCGGCTGCAGGTACATTGAGATGAAGTCCCTCATCTGGGGGACTGGTGGAACATCGAGGCCGAGCTCCACCAAATCGTTGAAGGCTTTACGGAGGTTCTCTTCGCTGTAGTCCAGCGGCAGGCTGCCAACGTGGCTCGAAACGTACCTGTCGAAGTACCTGTCCCAAGGCACGGATTCAGCCGTCAACACCCACTCTTAAAGCTCTGCGCGGCACAAGGAATAACAGCTCTAACTCTCCCTGCGCAAGTGGCGTGGCGTCTCGCATCCCTCTCGGCTAGGATTACGCTCGTGCAGGAGCTCAGGAGGAGGGGTTTCTACGTCCGCTGGCACGCCTACGAGTTCATCCTTTACAAGCGCGGACCGGTCGGAGTCCTGCTTCTGGAGCCCAGCAAAGCCAGGGCGGAACTAATCTGCCAGGTCGGCGAAGTAGAGGAAGTTGCTCGGGAAGTTGATGAGGCGCTGAGAACAGTCGCTCCTGCGGTGCAGCTGCACGTGAGGGTCGCTGGGGGAGGTGTTAAGGGTGGATCTACCTAGAAGCGCGGGAGTCTACGCGCTCCTACTCAGAGTGAGTGCACCGCTGCATTTGAGTATCCGCGGTCTCCAGTACAGGCTGGAGCCGGGCTACTACGTCTACGTGGGGTCTGCCAGAGGGCCCGGCGGGCTGAGGGCTAGAGTGGAGCGCCATTTGAGGCGCGCCAAGAGGTTGAGGTGGCACATCGATCAGATCACCGGAGGGGCCGATGCGGTAATGGTCTTCTACGCAGAGACGCGGGAGAGCGAGTGCGTGCTTGTGCCCCCGCTAGAGGCTGGCGGCTTTGAGCACCCCATTCCGGGTTTTGGCGCTAGCGACTGCCGCCGAAAGTGCCGCTCCCACCTGCTCAAGTGCAGCGGAGACCTTGAAGCCTGCACTGCTAGGATCCTGTCAGCGTTCGAGAGGGCCGGCTTGAAACCGAAAACGGTTAAAATCACTGCTTGAGGGCGGATCGTGGAGCCCCGCGTACTGGGCGACGAGCTTCTGGCAGTCGGTAGGCGCTTGAAGCTGCTGAGGAGGAGGGTTGAGGCTGGAGGCGTCGTCTTCGAAAGGGACGTGGTAGCCTTCGGCGAGGCGGTGATCGTCGTCCCGATCCTAGGCGGCGGAAGGGTGCTGATGGTAAAGCAGTGGAGAGCCCCGATAAAGTCATGGGTGCTTGAGGTCCCAGCCGGCAAGCTGGAGCAGGGTGAAGACCCCCGCGAGGCGGCGGTCAGGGAGCTGGAGGAGGAGACCGGTTACATCGCCGGCTCCCTCGTTGAGCTGGGCAGCTTCTACGCTACGCCCGGCTACAGCGACGAAGTGATGCACTTCTACGCTGCGCTCCAGCTTTCGAAGGGGAGGGCCCACCCGGAGCCGGGCGAAGTACTGAAGGTTGTGGAAGTCGACGCTGACGAGTACCTCTACGGAGCCGGCAGTACCCCGCGCGACTTGAAGACCGTAGCCTCCCTCCTCCTCTGCAAGGCGAGGGGTCTGCTTTGAGCTTGAGAAGGATCGGCGCCGCCTTCTACCTGGTGAAGCTCTACAGCATCTTAACGGGTGCCCTTTTCATCCTCCTCATCACTCGCAACCTCAGCGTAAGCGAGTTTGGGGCTTGGAGCACGATCTCCAACCTGCTAGGTTACGCTGCAGCCCTAACCTTCATCAATTTCTGGACGACGAGGCTGAGAGCCTCCGGGGCCGTCGAAGCCACACCGACAGCTCTCTACCTCTCCTCGGCATTCGCTCTCCCCGCAACCGTTGTGTACGTGGCGGCCTCGCTGCAGGTTGCCAGCACCTTCCACTTACCGCTTGACGCGCTTCTGGTCTCAGCCTGGTACGTCCCCACGCTCTACGCCAACTCCGCCCTCTATGCGGCTGCCTTAGGCGCCAAACCCGTGTATGCCGCCGCCTCCGAGGCCGCGTTCGAGACCGTCAAGCTCCTCTCCGCAGTCGCGGTAGTGGCCCTTCGAAGGGTCAGCTTGGCAGCGGCTTTGCTCGCCGTGCTGGCGGGGTACATCGCTCAGGTAGCGGTGCTGGCGTGGCTCATGCGCGGCGACTTGAGGAAGGGGTTCAGCCGCGGGATAGCCGTCAGGATCCTGTCTCTCTCCCCCGTGAGCGCCTTATCCCTACTGCCCCCGCTGATCAGCGGGATGGACGTCCTCCTCCTATCGGCTTTCGTATCGAACGACGCTGTCGCGTACTACACCGTGGTCCTCCCCTTCACGAACGCTGTCTCTTACTCCTACTTCTTGGCTAGGGGCCTCTACCCCGCGCTGCTAGCAGGATTAATAGAAGGCGAGAGGCTCATCGAGGAAGCCGTCCGGCTGGTCACCCTACTAGCAATACCCAGCTCAATCGGTGCGGCTGTCACGGCTCCCTACCTGCTGTATGTCTTGAGGCCCGAGTACAGCGTAGCGTCCACCGTCCTAGCGATTTCAGCCTTCGCGGCCGCTGTCAGCTCGGTCGGCTCCATGTTCTCGGACGCGGTGCAAGGCCTTGAACGGAGGGATCTGGAGGGTGCGGGGCTGAGGGAGATGCTCCGATCCAGGATACTCCGCGTCCAGTTGCTCGCCTGCGCCAGGACCTCGGCCGGCATCGCTCTCATCGCACTGATCGCGCTGGCGGTGAAGGACCCGGTCAAGGCTGCCGCGCTTTGCAGGAGCGCGTGGCTGGCCTTACTGATCGTCGAAACCTCGATCCTGGCATCCTGGGCTAGAGCGGGTCGCGCGCTGGCGAGAGCCTCCGGGAGCGCTCTACGCTTCACACTAGCGGCGCTAGCGGCGGCAGCTGCCGCGTACATGATTCGGCCGATGAGGATCCGTGAACTAGCGGTATCCCTAACCGCGGCCGCCCTCATGTACTTCGCTCTCACCTATCTGCTAGACCCATGGTTCAGGCAGCTCACCGCCAGAACCCTTCCCCGCCTTCGCTCGATGCTTACGCTTAAGCAGAACGGTAAGAAGGGTTAGCAGCGCGGCTGCTGCTATGAGCTCGGGCGAAGGCGCTACGATCAGGCTGACCGTTGCGGCGGCTGGCTCGTAACCTCGGGGGGAGGTGGAAGCAGCAACTTTGAGCACGCAGGGGAGGAGTAGTGGACCGACGCGAAGGATGGCTGTGCCGTCCGGGCCTGTTTCCGCGGTGAACCTCCCCGCGAAATCGCAAGCTTCGACTTCGACTAGAACTCGCGTTCCGCTCACAGGCGGTACGGTTTCCACGATGATTGCCGCTTGCCGCAGGAGCATCGCATCGACGACTCTAACTGTAAGGTTGAGGGGCCTGGGCTTCACTTGAATCGTCCAGCTCCCGTAGAAGGGCTCGCACCCTGCCGCCCACGCGAAGATACCGATCGACCACGATCCTGTCTCGTTGAGCTCAACCTCGATCGGCCTGCCGCAGCTGAGAGAAAGCAGGTATGCTGACGCGGGGCTCCGGATGCTTACCTCGCAGTTGGCCCCCCTAACGGTAGCTTCAGGCTTGAGCAGCAGCACCTCCCCGTAGAGGGCCTGGGAGGGCACCGCCGCATCCACGGTGAAACGCTTCAACTGCGGCTGCAACGGCGCCATGGAGGCCGTGTAGCTCAGAGTGGCGTGGAGCGATCCCGAGTAGGTCAGTAGGAAGAGCGATGGCCCCCTCCGTTCGCCCGCCAGCTCCACTGGGCTGTCGGATCCCCTGACCACCGCGATGTACCCGAGCGCGGGCGGTGTGAGGCCTAGAGTCGAGCCGAGGTACTGCGGCTCCACTGGAAGCCAGCCGTAGCCCGGCACGTAGACCTCGACGTATGCGTGCGCGTAGCGCTCTCCAGAAACCGCGGGGGGTTTCGCATCGAAGCCCTCCACTACGCGCGCCGGAATCCCCGCAGCCCGAGCCAGGGCGACGTAGAGGCGGGCGAATTGGACGCACGCGCCCTTCCTCGCGTGTAGCGCCCAGAGGGCACCCAGGGCGCGGTAGTTAGGTAGCTCGCTGATGCTTTCATCGTACACCAGGTGGGTAGATACGAAGTCGGATATCCTGGTGAGAGCCTCCCGGTAAGTTGCAGCCCCGCTCACCAGCCTCTCTGCGAGCGAGACGATCTCGGGTGCGTTCGACTCGATGTAGGGGCTCGGCTCTAGAAACCTTCTCGCCTCCGGGGGGAGCGGAGCTCCAAGGGCGGCGTCGACCGCGACCCATCTCATTCTTTGAAGCGCGAAAAGGGTCACCGTGATCCTGAGCGGGCGCTCCACCTTCAAGTCCTCAAAGAGAGCGTAACGGTTCCCCAACTCGTCTACGACTATCGAGGAGGGCGAAGGGGTGATTATCGGGCCGGCTACGACCTCTAGCGTTGGGTCGTTTGGCAGGGCTAGCAGGAGCGTTTTCACAAAACCAGCCCCGCTAACCTCCAGCGCGTACTCCAGCTCCAATCGATTCTCAAGCGAGGCTGGAGCGAGGAGGAGGAAGGCCGCCTCGTAGCCAGCCTCCACCTCCGCTAGCGAGGCTTTAACGAAGACCCTGTAGTAGCCCGAGGGGAGTCGTTGGTCAACCCTGAACTTGAAGAGGACGTCCCAACTGCTGGAACCCGCTGGCACCTCGAGCTTGGAGGAAGCTTCGGAAAGCACGGGCCCAAGCGAGTGAACGAGAGCGCCCCTAACGACGAGCGTGCCGCCCGAGGTGGATGAGGCGGAAACCGTAACTTTCACTACCACGGCTTCGCCGCTGCCGAAAACCCTTGAAGGCCTCGGCAGAAACTGGTCCCCTACGAGGCTCCCAAACTCAACGCCAGTGATCCTCACGAGCCCGGAAGCCCCGCTGACGACCGGTACCGCCAGTAGGAGGCAGAGGGCGGCAGTCAATAGCAGATCCAACCGTTCCAGAGCCAACTTTTCTCTAAGTAGGATCGCTGCACGAAACTTAAGCGTAGCGCTCCCGGCTCGCCGGCGATCCAGGGGATAGGTTTCTCGCCTCAACCTCCTAAGCTTCCCCCGCAACCTTCGCGAGGGCTGTGTAGAGA
>Ga0209394_1000976_pt1 | contig 18692 bp, 22 predicted proteins | sample JNZ201metaG_FD_184122 | JGI IMG/M metagenome (GOLD analysis project Ga0209394, IMG submission 184122) | Hot spring microbial communities from Jinze hot spring, China to study Microbial Dark Matter (Phase II) - JNZ 20120812A (SPAdes) (version 3) ... | reverse complement strand
GGCTGCAACCCGCCCTCGTGAACATGGAATCCCTAGTAATCGCGGGTCATCAACCCGCGGTGAATACGTCCCCGCCCCTTGCACACACCGCCCGTCGCTCCACCCGAGTGAGGCCTAGATGAGGCGCAGTTAACTTGGCTGCGTCGAATCTAGGCTTCGCGAGGGGGGAGAAGTCGTAACAAGGTGGCCGTAGGGGAACCTGCGGCCGGATCACCTCCTAAGAAGTAGTGTGGTGGGGGTTGGCTTTAAGCCCGCAAAACTCGATATGCTTCTTGTTAAAGTTTTCTTTATAAACTATCTCCCTAAGTTGAGTAAGCGTTAAATGCCTTTAAAGACTTTCGTTTTTATAGAGGGGATGAGGCTTATGGGCGCTGTTAAAGGGGTTGTTTTGTGCGGCGGGCCGGGTAAGAGGCTTAGGCCGATAACTTACTATTTTCAGAAGGCTATGATCCCTATTGGGAGGATGCAAAAGCCTCTCCTTGAATATGTGGTTAGGCTACTGAAATTTTATGGCATAAAAGATTTAGTTTTCCTCGTTGACTATAAAGCTGAGCAAATAATAAATTACTTTGATAACGGCTCCAGGTTTGAAGTGAACATATCATACGTTTATGATGATCCTTCATTGAAGGGTACGGCTGGATCAATTGTGAACGCGTACAGGAGGAGGGTTCTAAATGCCAATGAGACCCTACTCATATATTACGGGGATATTTTAACAAACATGAATATACAAGACTTCCTAAAATTCCATAGGGAGAAGGGCGCCGTGGCTACTGTCGCCCTCTCAAGCGGCTTCACGGTTAGGGTTGGCGTAGCTGAGCTGGAGGCGGATGGAAGAATCCGGAGCTTTCAGGAAAAACCTAAAATAGATAAACCCGTTAGCATAGCGATAGCTGCTCTGGAGGGCGAGGTTCTTAGGGAGCTAGATGAGATGGCGAGCGGTAGAGCTGAGCTAGACCTCATGGGCGATGTGATCCCGCATCTAATAAGCAAGGGAAGCGGCGTCTACGGCTACCTCACGGACGCCTTCTGGTACGACGTCGGGAGCACGGAAGCTTACGAAAAATTGGAGCCGAAGTTAGTTGACGAAATATTCGCTTTCCTCTACAAATAGTGATTCCTAAAAAAGGCTTTTCCTCCTTCAGCATTCTTTTCCAAGTGAAATTAGCCTATTTTTGGGTGTAGCTGAGATGGTGCGGAGATGGATTCTATTAACTGGGGCAACAGTCATAATGATGTTTATCGCCATCTACCAGTACTCATGGTCTCTATTCGCCTCAGGCTTAAGCTCCGATTTAAAGTGGCCGATAACGGCGATACAAGCGGCTTTTACGCTTCACATTTACGCAGCCACCTTCATACAGCCTTTATCCGGATACCTTGCCGATAGATTTGGACCTAAGGGCATAGCTATGTTTGCCGGGCTGATGGCGGCGCTCGGCTTCCTACTGAGCTCCGCGGCGAGCTCCCCGCTACACCTCTACGTGTACTATGTTCTCGGCTCCCTCGGGGTTGGGGCGCTATACGGGATCTCCACATCCATAGCGGTTAAATGGTTCCCCGATAGGAGGGGTTTGGCCACGGGAATAGTAACGTTTGGTTTTGGCGCCGGAACCGCCATTTTTAATATCCCGCTTCAAGCATGGATCTCAAATTACGGCGTTAAGGCCGCGTTCCTTTACACAGGTACCCTAATGCTGATCTTCATCATGCCTTTCACCTTAATCTACAGTTATCCGGAGGCGGCCAACGTCTCTAAAAGTCAGAGCGGTGAGGAGGAAGGGGGTGCAGCAGACTGGAGGTGGCATGAAATGCTGAGGACTAGGCAATGGTGGTTAATCTACATTTCATTTACCGCTGTGGCGGCTATAGCGCTCCTCTTTGGCGCTCAGATCGCGCCTATGGCTAAAGCATACAATATATCAGACGACGTATTGAGCCTCGTCCTCGTAGCCTATCCTTTAGCAAACGGCTTCAGCAGGGTGTTGGGCGGATTATTATCGGACCGCGTGGGTAGACAGCTTACAGCCGCACTCTTCTACGCGTTGACCGGGGCAGCTATGATAGCGTTAAGCTGCACCGTTTCTAACCCCACGGGATTCGCTTCCTTCGTTGTTATGGCTGCGCTATTCGCAGGCGCCGTCTTCGCTTTTAATCCCGCGCTTATCGGAGACTTCTATGGCTCGAAGCATTCGGCAACCAATTACGGCATAACATACACCGCTAAGGGCTGGGGAGGGCTGATATCCGGATATCTTACAGCGCACTTTTCAGCGGCATTGAATAGCTATGCTCCCCTACTGATTGGGCTTGGGATTGGAGCCCTAGCGGCCGCTGCGCTTGTCAGCCCATGGCTCCTCAAGAAACCTGAGATGAAGACCATGGAGAAAACCTAGTCGCCTCTGGAACCCCCATGTTTTCCGTCGGTGATCAGGGATATGGATAAAAGCATTTATTGCGGAGGAAAGCAACTCTCTTTCATGTGGCGCTCCAATTTATCCATTCCGAAAATGGTTAGGGTGCGGCAGAAGATCTACGCCCCTAAGATAGATAACTATATCTCAGCCCTGAGGGAGGAGTTAAATAAGTCCGGCTTAAGAGATAAGATTAAACCCGGAGCAAAGATAGCTATCGCGGTCGGCAGCCGAGGAATAGCGCATATAGCTGAGATAGTTGCATCAATAGTCGAGGAGGTTAAGAAGGCTGGAGGAGAGCCATTTATCGTTCCAGCCATGGGAAGCCACGGTGGAGCAACCCCTGAAGGTCAGATAGCGGTCCTTAAAAGCCTCGGAATAACTCGGGAGTCCGTCGGCGCCCCGATTCAAGCCACAATGGAGGTTAAAGAGGTGGGGCGCCTCAGCAACGGTACGCCAGTATATGTTGATAAAGCCGCCGCTAATGCTGACGGAATAATCGTGGTTAACAGGATTAAACCTCACACCGATTTTAAAGGCAGGATAGAGAGCGGTTTAATGAAGATGATGGCTATAGGTTTGGGGAAACAGAAGGGCGCCGAAATAATACATAGATATCAGCTTGAGGGCTACCATAAGCTTATACCTGAGGCGGCTAAAGTCATCATGGAGAAGACTCCGATAATTTTAGGCGTCGCAATAGTTGAGAATGCGCGCCACGAGATCGCTTTGATAAGAGCCCTAAAGCCCAAGGAGATCGAGGAAGAGGAAGCGAAGCTTCTAGAGATAGCTAAGGATTTAATGGCTAGGATACCTTTCAGGGAAATAGATGTTTTAATAGTTGACGAGATGGGTAAGAACATAAGTGGTACCGGAATGGACACTAATGTCATCGGCAGGTTTTGGGCTTCACCCGAGGAATATGAGCCGCGCGCGCCGAAGATCAAGAGAATAGTTGTTCTAGATTTAACTGAGGAATCACGCGGGAACGCTGTTGGGATAGGGTTAGCGGACATCACAACCAAGAGATTAGTCTCTAAAATAGACTTTGAGGAAACATTTGTAAACTGTTTTACCTCAACGTGGCCTGAGACCGCGAAGATCCCGCCGTTCCTACCAAGCGATCGGGACGCTATACTTATGGCTATAAGGTGCTGCGGTCCGATAGACCCAGAGAAAGCGAAGATTGTGAGGATAAAGAATACGCTTGAGCTAGAATACATGTGGATATCGGAGAGCCTATGCGAGCTCGTGAAGCGGGATAAGGATCTCTCGGAGCGCATAGAAATACTGGGGGAGCCGGAAGAAATGCAGTTCGATGTTCTCGGAAACCTAGCAAAGTAGCCTGATTTATCCATTCTAAAGTTTTGGTGAGGGAACTAGACTGAAGTCCCCTATGTAGGCGGCTTCCAGCGTCGGCTTTATAAGTCTATCAACGTCTCCAGCCTCGGCTCTTATCGGTATGGGCATGTTCTCTAATTTGCTTTTGAGCTGCGGGTCCTTCGCGGCGCCCACCATCCTCTCAATATGTTTCTCGGTTGCCCCAGCCTCCTTCAACGATGTCGGGAACCCTATTTCCTTAAAGAAGTTTATCATTCCCTCCGCGACAGCTTCAGCGAGCTTTCTCCCCTCAAGCCTAGTCTTCCCCTCATCTAAGTAACCGCTATCAACATAGATTCGGACAATTCTCTTCAACTGGTCCTGTATCGCTGATGAGAATAGAACCGTGTAATATGGGTTTAGGACAGCGCAGGCCCTCCCATGCGGGAGAACATCGACAAGCGAGAAGCTTCCAAGATGGGGACCATTTGTCCCCCCGAGCATTATCGAGTATCCGCCTAGGTCTGTTCCAAGCCCCAAAGCATATCTGGCTTCAAGGTTCTCAGCATTTTTGAGGGCTATAGGTAAAGCCTCTATTATGAGCTTTATCCCGGTGTACGCGACCTCGCTTATCTTATCGTAATTTGCTCTTCCAGTCGCACCCATCCAAACCTCCCAGCAATGGGATATCCCATCAAGCGCCCCATCCTTAGTTAGATCAGGCGGCATACTTCTCGTGATGTCGTACTGGAATACTGAGGCTCTGGGCACGATCGCCTCATCAATTATGAGCTTCTTTTGAAAAGTGATCATGTCCGTCACGTTTGAGTATTTAGTTAGGTGGGAGGCTGAGCTGCTGGCGGTCTGTATAGCTATTAGCGGAATCCTCTCCCCGCCCGATTTAGCTGAGACTAAACCTGTCCCAAAATAATCTTCTATCGCTCCCCCATATAGCGCTAAAACTAATGCTGCTTTAGCGCCATCGATCACGCTTCCACCGCCTATAGCGACAACACCATTACAGCCCATTCTAACGAGCTGATAGGCGAGCCTATAAACGTCTTCTTTAGGCGTGTTTTGACGAGCGCCCTCCAAAATCCCCAAAACCTCATAGCCTTTACCCCTAAGCGATGCGCTTACAAGGTCGACTATCCCGGCTCTTATACCGGTTCCACTCGTAATAATCGCTGTTTTCCTCCCAATCCTATTCACATACCTATCGAACTTTTTTAAGGCTTCTGCGCCAAAAGCGTAGTCATCTCCCTTAAACTCGGTGAGAAGCTCCTCGGCCCTCTTCATGAGGTTTTTATCCAGAATACTATTACCCAATTTTCGCCATCACCTACTTAACAGGCTGGAGGGGGTTAACCTTTACCACGTCCGGGTTTACGAGGTTTGGTGGAACCTTTCCATCGAAGAATGCTATTAGATTTTCCGCAACTATTTCAGCCATCCTTGAACGCGTCTCATAGCTGGCGCTAGCTATATGCGGTGTTAAAATAACGTTGTCCAGCTTAAGCAGAGGGCTATCCGCGGGCAGAGGCTCCTGCTCAAACACATCTAACGCTGCCCCCGCAAGCCTCCCCTCCTTTAACGCGTTACATAGAGCCTTTTCATCGATCACCTGCCCCCTCGAAGTATTTATTAGATACGCCGTCTTTTTAACTAGGCTCAGCTTTTCAGCGTCTATTAAATGATATGTTTCTTTTGTTAGGGGAACATGTATGCTTATAAAGTCCGATTCCCTTAGCAAGGTGTCTAGGTCGACGAAAACCGCGCCCGTCTCTTTCTCTATCTGCGGGTTCCTTACAACATCATAGTATAGGATCCTCATATTGAAGCATTTAGCTCTTTTGGCGACGGCTGAACCTATCCTACCCGCGCCAATTATGCCTAATGTGGCTCCATAAACATCTCTTCCAAGCAGCATGCTTGGATGCCAGCCCACCTTCCACCTGCCTTCGCGCACATATTTATCTGCCTCAACAACTCGTCTAGCAATAGCCATTAGGAGAGCCCACGCAAAATCAGCCGTTGTCTCGGTTAAAACTCCCGGCGTATTAGTCACATATATCCCTCTCCTAGTGGCCTCCTCAACATCTATATTATCAAAGCCAACAGCCATCTGGGCAACTATCTTCAGCTTAGGTGCGGCGTCAAAAACCTCAGCGTCAATCTTGTCTGAAAGGAGAGTTACCAGCGCATCAACATCCCTAACCTTTTCAATTATAATCTGCTTCGGTGGCGGACCATACTCCGGCCAAACTTCAGCGTCAAAGCGTTCTAAAATTTTCTTAAGCCCTCTTTCAGGAAGCTCCCTAGTGATATAAACTTTGGGTTTATACACCTTCAACACCTCTTAAATGCGACGCTGCTCCATCAAATATTTAATGCTGGAACGCCTCTAATATTTTTACATGATCTTCCATCGCAGGGCTCTAAACGCCCATCGTCAGATAACTTTTTAAGACATGGCAAACTATTCTTAATACTTGTTCGGTGATATTTATGTCTGGGAGAAGAGAGACTATTCTCTGGATTGCCAGAGACTACTTGAAGTGCACGGGATGTAGAAGATGCGAAATTGCCTGCTCGCTATTCCATGAAGGATGGATATGGCCGGAAGCCTCGAGGATAAGGGTCTTCATGCTTGTGCCCGGCATAGAAATCCCGCATTTCTGCTCCCAATGCCATGATTACCCATGCGTCTCAGCGTGCCCGGCGGGAGCTCTTTCGGTTGATGGCGGAACCGGCGCGGTCATAGTTAATAGGGAGAAGTGCACTGGGTGCGGCGTATGTATACGTGAGTGCCCTGGAAATATTCCGTTTCTCCATCCAGGCGACGGGAAAGCGGTAATATGTGATCTGTGCGGCGGCGATCCACAGTGCGTCAAGGTTTGCCAGGAGGCTAAATTTAATGCCCTTTGGACAGTTAGGGAAGAAAAAGTTGGGTGGGGGAGCTATAATAGGAAACTCTTCGCCCAGCCGCCTGAAGAGATCACTAAAGATGTCGCAGTAAACCTTTATGGTGAGAAGGGGGAGGAGTGGGCTTAAATGGTTAGGGGTTATGCCGGCAAGTTTCTGGAAGTAGACCTCTCTTCAGGAAGAATAAAGGATGTAACCTTCAGCGATGATATTCTCAGGAATTTTATCGGCGGAAGGGGTTTAGCCGCAAAGATTCTCTGGGATAGGCTAGGCAGCAGGTGGGAGGAAATCGACCCGCTTGGACCAGAAAACATATTTCTGGCTCTAACAGGGCCTTTAACCGGCATATATCCGGGCTCCAGGGTGTGCATATCGGGTAAATCGCCCCAATCAAACGGAATAATCGGTTCGACCCTAAGCGGGGAGTTTGGGAATGAGCTTAAATGCGCTGGCTACGACGGCGTAATAGTTGCCGGCAAAGCTGAGAAACCGGTATACCTGTTTATAACTGACGATAACGCTGAAATTAGGAGCGCGGAGCATGTTTGGGGTAAGGAGGCTCCTGAAACCATAAGGATCCTAACTAGGGAGGGGCTTGAACTACTCAAGAAGGCGAGGCCCGGCGCCGAGAAGGTTAAGGAGCCTGCAATAATATATTGTGGTCCGGCGGGCGAGAGCAGGGTTAGGACGGCTGCGGTGATGCAGAAGATAAGCCACGCCGCCGGCTACGGCGGATATGGGGCTGTTATGGGTTCAAAGAACCTTAAGGCTATCGTTGTTAAGGGGAGGAGGCCGCTGCCCAGCGTTGCCAGCCCGGAGACCGTGAAGATCCTTCTACGGGAAGTTGAGAGGCAGCTCCTTGAAAGGGACCGCTTAAGGCGCTGGGGGACTGGTTACGGCGGATATGAGGTTGGCGCTAGGCAGAGCTCTGAGCCTGTCAGGAATTGGCAGGAGGAGTGGCACGATGAGAAGAGGTTCGGTGGACCCAAATTCGACTTCAGGTATTGGGTTAAAAGATACTGGAGCGACTTCAACTGCCCGGTTGCCTGCATGAAGATAGCTGTCGTTAAAACGGGACCATACGAGGGAGCTATCACCGATGATCCAGATTATGAGATGCAAGCCTACCTTGGACCTAACCTAGGGATATTCGACCCAGATAAATGCATATACTTGTCGGCGCTCATAGATTACCTAGGGTTCTCGGGCATAAACGGCGGCAACACCCTAGCCTTCGCAGCCGAGCTTTATCAGAGAGGCATATTAACCAAGGAGGATTTAGGTTTCGAATTAAATTGGGGGGACGTGGAAGCCTTCGAGAAGCTTGCAAGAATGATAGTTAAGCGTGAAGGCATAGGAAATATTCTTGCCGAGGGAACCTACAGGGCGGCTCTAAAGATAAGTGAGATAAAGGGCGTAGACGTTACGAAATACGCTGTGCACGTTAAGGGCGTTGAGGTGGGGGCGCATGGAACTAGGAGCGGGCTAGATTTTAATCCAATCAGCTACGCATGTTCACCGCAATGCGGCGATCACACCTCAGGGGTTTACGACGCCTACAACGATACGAGGATCGTTTTCTTCGACTCAGCGGTTGTGTGCGCCATGTGCGGAAGCCCCTTAATATGGGACTTTTACAAGGCGGTTACAGGATGGGATCTCACAGACGACGAGTGGTGCCGCGTGCTTGGACGGAGAATAATGCATATACAGAGAGCGGTTCTCCTCCTAGGAGGACCGGACGTATTCTGGAGGCCGGAGATACATGATGATAATCCGCCGAGGTTCTATGAGCCGCTCCCCTCAGGACCATATAAGGGTAAGACCACCGACAGGAAAGTATTTGAAGATATGAGAAAGCAGTACTATGAGGCTATCGGCTGGGATGAACGGGGGATTCCGAAATCATCGGTTCTCAGGGAGCTCGGGCTCGAAGACGTTGACAAGGCTTTAGATAAAGTGAGGAAACAGTAATCTAAAGTCTCTAAACCCTCAACTTTTTTCCCTCATTGAGATAATTAAAGGTAAATGGTTTGACGAGGAATCGCTCATGAAGGTGAAAGTTAGAGCTTTCGGCGAGCTGACCTCTATACTGGGCGGTGAGATGACCATTGAGCTGGATGAAGGAGCTAATATAAGCGATTTGATCTCAAAAATCTCAGGCGAGAAAAGTGGCTTCAAGGAGAAAATGGAACATCTTTCTAGTCAGCGGGGGGTGACGGACTTCAGTCTCACGATACTTTTGAATGGGTTAAATATTAATCTGCTTGAAGGAGCTAAAACGAGGTTAAAGGACGGGGACATCGTTGTTATTTTACCGCCCGTGGCTGGCGGTCTTTAAAAAACTATTCTGCCATCTTTAATAACCTTCACCGTCCTTAACCTCTGCTTGCAGATCTCCCATTCTCCGGAGGTATCCTCAAGCGGGAATCTCCCTTCCTCGAGCTTTAGGATCGTGACGTCTCCGCATGCGCCAATCTTTAAGGTGCCGAGAACATCCTTCTTGCCAATAACCTCGGCGGGTTTAGCGGTAGTAGCGTTTATAACCTCTTCAAGCGATAAGCCTAAGTGAAGGAACTTTGACATCACGGTTGGCAGATCGTAGGCTGGACCATTATAGCTTCCCGAATGCAGATCAGTACTTATCGTGTTTGGTTTTATTCCCTGCTCAATCCCCCTTCTCGCAACCGACCACTTAAAGCTGGCTGCGCCGTGACCGACATCTAAGACCACGCCGCGCTTCACCGCGTCGAAAAACTCCGGCTGGACATTTCCATCAGCATCGAGCAAACCGTCATGCTGCCCCATTTTCAATCCATGATAAAGGTGCGTTATTACGTCGCCTTTCTTCATATATTTTAAGGTTTCGGGCTGGAGGTGGTTCTCAGCCATTAGAAGACATTGAGCCCTATCCGCCGCCTCCCTAGCCAACTCGACGCCCTTAATACCGTGGTGAGCCCACTTTATACCTATAATGATATTTCTGTTCCGTTTAATCTCCTCTACAGTTCCATCAACGTTTATAAACATTTCATCACGGCCAGTAATTAGGCTCGGCCACTTCTGGTTCGGTCGGGAAAACTCGATCATTCCTTGAGACTCGATATTTATTAGGGCATATATTCTGGTTTCAGCGCTTCCTATAACATACTTCTTAAAGCCTATAAAGTTTAGTTCCCCAGTAGATCCGGCGTCCACGACTGTTGTGCTGCCTTTCGCTAAGCACGCTAGGTCGGGGTTAACGGCTATATGGGCGATCCCATAGCAGCAGTGTACGTGCAGGTCTATTAGCCCAGGTGCAACTATTAATCCCGACGCATCTATAACGTGTCTTGCGCCAGTGGAGTTTATGCCCCTGCGCAGGTCAGCGATCTTGCCATCAAGTATGGCTACATTCATAACCTCTTTAATTCCCTGAGATGGATCCACAACCAAACCATTCTTTATAACTATATCGTACACTTAAGTTCACCCCGATGGTTTATTTCGCCTTTCCGATATCTTCTTTAGCAGTATCTCCTTTATTCTCTCAGCTATTATCTTTTCTTCACCATCTTGGAGACACTGCGGGTTGATAATTATCTCGTTCCCCTTTTGATGAACGTATATTGGGGGGTCGCCTTCAAGGAGCATCTTATTAATTTCAGCGGCAGTTATACCTAAGGCCTCCTCGTTAAAGATTAATCTCGCTCTGGGCCAGCCTTGGGCTGAGTATTCGTGCTTAGATGGATCCGGCATAACCCTCTCAACCTTAACATACTCGCTGGAAAGCTCCCTAATGAAATATTGGGCTATCTCCTCCCACCTTCTCCTTCTAGCTTCGACTGCTTCACGCGTGTAATGCTTTAAGGCGACGACAAGCCCAACAATGTCTTCCTTACTAACCTTCATGGGTCTACCCATGTAGTGGCGGGGCGAGCTATGCGCGACTATAGCCCTTATTAGGTCAGCTCTGCCTATAACGAAGCCGGTATCGTTAGGTCCACGGATATCTTTTCCACCACTAAAGATAACTAGGTCGGCGCCCGTAGCCACAATATCCCTTAAATTCTCAAATGGTGGGAGCTCCGCGGCGGCATCTACGATAACCGGGACATTATATTTTTTCCCAATCTTCACAACTTCTTTTAAGGCTTCTAGATCGCATCCTCTCTTTGACGTAAAAAATATGAATGCTATAGCTACTGTTCTCTCGTTTATGGCTTCCTCTATATCCTCCAGGGTATAACCCTGCTCACTCCCAACCTTAACTATTTTTGCGCATGGAATAGCCAGGTTTCTAACGTAAGGGTTGTCTTGCATGGCTGGTAAAATAACCTCGTTTTTAGGGAAATCTATGTAAGGTATTTTAGCCATCTTCTCCGGGTCGTCTCCAGTCATGCACGCGGCAACAGCTAGAACTAACCCCGCCGCTGCGCCGGAGGTTACGCATGCCGCTTCAGCGCCAGTTATCTCAGCTATTATCTCACCAGCCCTCCTCTGAAGCTCATCCATGTTAACGAAGGCTTTCGCGGCTTCGCTCATCGCTTTAACGGCTTCGGGCAATATTACTGAGCCGCCGAGGAAAGTGTAGGTCCCCATAGCATTAATTACACGTTTAACCCCTAACTCATCGTAGATGCTCATGCCCGCTAATCTCCGATGGCTTCCTTCAACACCCTTAATGTTTTAGGGCTTATAGGCTATAGCGTCTATCTCCACTAGAACGTTTTCTCCGGGTTTAGGGAGCTTAACCACTTGGACGCATGTTCTAGCGGGCGGGGTCTTAAAATATGAGCTGTAAACCTCATTCATCTCATTGTAGTGATTTATGTCGGTTAAGTAAACGGTGCATTTTAAAACGTTATCTAGGCTGCTTCCAGCCTCTTCAAGTATGGCTTTCATGGTCTCCATAACTCTCCTAGTCTGCTCCCTAATCCCGCCCTCAACAGCTTTGCCGGTCTCTGGATCGTGGGGACCTATCCCTGAGACAAATATTAGATCGTTGTAAACTACGGCTTTCGAGAGAATTTTGCCCTGACCTATAACACTTTTGCCTTTAGACATGCGACGCCACCCCACCACCATCCAACATGATAGCGCCGCTTAAAGTGAAATTCTTAAGTTGAAATAGCAATATAAGAGTTATCTTGAGCATCAATAGTGTTAGTGGTGTTGGGGTTGGTTCTGCCAGCTAAAGTATTTGAGATTAAAGAGGATGTTAACCTGTTCTTCGCCGCTCAAAAGCTTAAAAGTTTCCGAGAGGAGGAACCTTACACCACTATCAGCGGTGAAACCATAAGCTTAGTCTCCGAGATAGTGGACTTGAAGATGGGCGGCGACGTTATCTCCGGAATCTTTAGTAGAGACTTCATTAGAAGCCGAGTTTATAGGCGTAAAATCGTGGAGACCCCGGTCACAGAGGAGTCCCCCTTCTGGATTAAAAAGTTTAATGGAAGGTTTTTCCTAATAGTTTTAGCCCCCTCAACAGCCCGCGGATTGAAAAAGCTGCTAACGAATTATGTTGCAAACAAAATTAGCAGGATCTTATTTATAAAGCCGAACGTTATACTTGAGGTCGAGATCCCTCATGAGAGGCTTAAGGCTCTACATGAATCGAACCCCCAGGCGACTAAACTAATATGGTTTGATAACGTTGACATACCTGGAGTTGAGAAGCTCTGCCTAGCTGGATCGGACCTCGCGGACACAAGCTTATATCAAGAGTATCTTAAGCATGGGAAGATATGGTATGTTGTCTTTGAGGTTCAAAGGAGAGGTATAGTTGTCGGGGTTACGAGAAACTGCGTGGTAACTCTTTTCAGCAAAAGTTCAATCGAGGATTTCGTGAGCTACGTAATAGAGGAAATTCTCCCGCTAATAAAATGAGAACCATCTAATCCTTAAATATTTTCCCAAAGATAGTTTGGAGTATATTGAGGTGGTGTACTCTTGGCTAAAGTCAAGATAAGCGTTATAGGCGCTGGAAGCCTAGCTTGGTCTGCAACACTGATACGCGACCTATCCCTAATGAAAAGTTTATGGGGCAGCACCATAACATTAATGGATATAAATGTTGAGCGCTTAGAGGCAATTTATAGCCTGGCTAAAAGATATACCTCAGAGGTTGGAGCCGACTTAAAGATCGAGAAAACCATGAGCCTTCAGGAGGCTGTTAAGGACTCGAATTTCGTGATAAACACGGCTTTAGCTGGCGGCCACAGCTATTATGAGAAGATGAGGGAGGTGTGTGAGAAGCATGGCTATTATAGGGGCATTAACAGCGTTGAATGGAACATGGTTTCAGACTACCATACAATATGGGGTTACTATCAATTCAAGCTAATGATGGATGTTGCCAGAGCCATTGAGGATCTTAGCCCAGACGCGTGGCTCCTCCTCCTCGCAAACCCGGTCTTTGAGGGAACAACCCTCCTCTCCAGGAAAACTAAAGTTAACGTTATAGGCCTCTGTCACGGCCATTTGGGTTACCAAGAGATTGCGGAAACATTGGGACTGAACCTGGGTGATGTGGATTTTGAAGCTATAGGGTTTAATCACGTCATTTGGTTAACGAAATTCACTTATAAAGGCGGGGACGCGTATCCGCTATTAGATGAATGGATCACGAAGAACGCGGAGAAATACTGGAGGAGATGGCGTAGAAAGCAGAGAAACCCCTTCGATATACAAATGTCTCCGGCGGCCGTGGACATGTATAGGCGCTATGGTCTATTCCCTGTTGGGGATACTGTGAGGGGAGGCACGTGGAAATATCACTGGAATTTGAGGACGAAAAAGAGGTGGTTTGGTCCAACCGGTGGACCTGACTCGGAGATCGGCTGGAAAATTTATTTAGAGGGCCATGAGAAGCGGCTTAACCAAATTATCGGCGTGCTGCATAATGCTAAGATCCCATTGACTGAAATCCTTCCTCCCAAAATGAGCCGGGAATCCGTTGTGCCAATAATTAGCTCTATAGCGAATGATGAGGAAGGATTATATCAAGTGAACATTCTTAATAAGGGGGTTATTAGCGGGATCCCGGACGACGTGGCTGTTGAGGTTCCGGCTAAGGTGGATGGTAAAGGGGTGCATAGGGTTCAGGTGAGCAGTTTACCGAAGAAAATCATGAACTACGTTATGTATCCAAGAATGATGAGGATGGAGTGGGCGCTGGAAGCCTTTCTTGAAGGGGGAAGAGACCTGCTCTTCGACTGGCTGATCATAGATCCCAGAACAAAAAGCACAAAGCAAGTTGAGGAAACAATAAGCGACCTGCTCTCGCTCCCGGAGAACATGGAGATGGCTAAACACTTTAAGTAGCTTTAAAAATACCTGCCATTTTTTCCACAACTATCATTTTGGTTAAACCAAAAAGCTGTCTTTTTCGGACTTTTAGTAAGCATTTGGCTTTTCCAACGGTTGCATAGAAAGATGATCTCGCAACCTCTAACTGAATGGGGCAGTTTAATTCTAACATTGGGGGTGGCTCTCAATGATGACTAAGATCTCCATTGCGAAAGGTGAAGATATAATTGCTCGTACAAGGGAGACAATAAATCTTTTAGATGGGATTCGTAGGGTGGTGGGTAAGGGAGATAGGGTTTTTATAAAGCCGAACATTGTGAATGAGGCTCCATTCGTAACAGGCGAGGTTGTTCAGCTTGAAACTATTAGGGTTTTGGTTGAAGAATGTTTTTCCGCTGGCGCATCGGAGGTTCTCATCGGTGAAACCCCCACTTATAGAAGACAAACGGAGACTATCTTCAATATAAGAGGTTTGCGGACGAGCTGGGCGCAAAGTTCCTAGAGCTAAATGAGCACCCCTTTGTGGAGGTGAATGTTGAGAACCCAAGGTTCTTTAGGAGAGTTAGGCTCTCCAAGCCGTTTCTAGAGTCTGACGTCTTCATTAATGTGCCCACTCTAAAGACGCATGCCTCTTGCGGAATAACAGTAGCCATAAAGAACATGTATGGTTTAATCCCGCCTGAAGACAGGGTTCTGTATCATGCTTTAAACAGGGTTGAGGAAGCCATCATCGATCTATATAAAGTTAAGAGGGCGGATCTAATAGTTGTTGATGGCACATATACAACATTTCATTTGGGGCCCACCCTTAGAGGACTTTAAGGAGACTTTTAGGCTTAACCTAACCCTTGCAGGCTTCGATCCAGTAGCAATAGACACCGTTTCAGCAAAAATTCTCGGAATCAACCCATCTTCCCTAAGTCTTCCCTAAGATATCTTAAGTGGGCTGAGGAAGACGGCTTAGGTACGAGAGACGTGAACCAAATAAGGATTGTTGGAGTCCCATTGGAAGAAGCTTACTTCAGCAAGGCTGTAGGCACAGCGGACTTCATCAACAGTAGAATGAATGAGCTTAAAGTCATGAACTTTAATGCCTGCACAGGCTGCCTTCAGACAGCTGTACATCTCATGTTTACGTTGAGAAGTTTCCGTCACATTATGGGCGAGAAACATAAAATTATTTGTGTAATAGGGCCTGAAGCAAAGGCTAATTCCATAATGAAAGAATTGGGGGACGGAAAAGAAACTATCCTCTTGTGCGGTTACTGTGCAGCCCCCACATTCTACAATGAATTAAAAGGGATATTTATTCCAGGTTGCCCACCTCAACCAGAGGATTTGCAGCGTACTCTAAAAGAATTATTGAGCCAATTATTAAAATTAGATTTAGATTTTAATTTTTGAGCAGATTAGAAACTGATCGTGGCGAAAGTGTGATTAATATGAGGATTATAGATGCGCACGTGCATCCTCCAGCTGACGGCGACTTAAAGAAGTTCGTTGAAAAGTGCGAGAAAGCCGGTATTGTGAAAAGTTTTCTCTGTGGTCTTCCGAGAGGATTCGGAAATATGGGTAACGATGCAGTTGAGAGAGCGTTAAAAGAGTATCCGGATCTAATCGTTGGGTTTGGATACGTTGATTTAGGTAGGGATGCTTTTGAAATAGTGGATGATCTTTATGCAAAAGGGTTTACCGGTCTCAAATTTATTGGTCCGCCCAAACCCTACGATGTTGACGAATATTTCCCCTATTATGAGCGGGCGGAGCGGTATGGAATGCTTACGCTTTTTCATACAGGCATCGTTGCTAGGACCGCTGCAGATAAGTTTAGGAGGGTCTCATCTAGAAATATGCGTCCAGTATATCTAGAGACCATAGCGAGAAGCTTCCCAGAGCTCAAGATTATTGGGGCGCATCTAGGGCACCCATGGTGTGAAGAGGCATCGGTGGTATCCTATCATAACCCGAATATATTTTTCGACATCTCAGGGGGACACACATTTTATATAGCATTAACCCTCAGGAGACGATTGTTCTTTGACGTTAAACCGTCTAAGCTGCTTTTCGGTTCAGATGCACAGCCCGAAGATTTCTTAAGATGCGTGCACTTCTGGCTCACTGTGCTTCCACAGCTAGGTCTCTCTAGCGAGCAGATTGAAGAAGTATTCTGTAGGAATGCTGAAAATCTCATTAAGAAGAGCTGCCGCTGAGAAGAGAATCATTAAATCCTAAGCCCGCTGAAAATATATCTCGGTGAAAAATATATGAGTGAAATATTTGTGTACGTTGGAACTTATACTTCTAAAGATGGCGGGGAAATCTATATTTGCCGCATGAACCCTAACCTCTTACAGGCTTCGCTGAGCGTCAGCAACTTCTCAATCATCATGTAAATAAGCGTTAAGAAATGTCATATAAAGTTAACTATTCAGGAACTGCTGCTTAAACCCCTAAAAGGCAGAAGGGGCCTCATCCACACTCTGTTATAATAGACCCGGCTAACAGGCATGCCTACGTGCCTGGCCTTGGACTCGACAAGATAATGATATATGAGCTAGATCTGGAGAAGGGTAAATTAAAGCAGTGCGACCAGCCGTGGGTTAACACTAAACCTGGCTCCGGTCCAAGACATTTTACTTTTCATCCGAGCGGAAGATTTGCGTATCTCATTAATGAGCTCGATTCAACGGTGGTTGCATACGCCTATAATGAGCGTAATGGTTCACTGGTGAAGATTCAGGTAGAATCAACTTTACCGAGCGATTTTAAGGGCGAGAACTATGCGGCTGATATACATGTGTCTCCTTCAGGCAAGTTCCTTTATGCTTCTAATCGCGGGCACGATAGTTTAGCTGTTTTCCGAGTCGACGAAGAAAACGGTTTTATAGAGGCTGTTGGTCACGCGTATACCCAAGGCAGATGGCCGCGCAATTTTGCAATAGATCCTTACGGCACATTTATCCTAGTGGCTAACCAGTACAGCGATAACATCGTAGTTTTCCGCGTTGACGATGAGACGGGAATGCCTGAGCCAGCAGGGCATAGCATAAAAGTGCCTTCCCCAGCCTGCATCAGAATTGCTCCCCTGGAATAAAAGAAGGCGAGAGCTAAGCTTTTATAAGCGCAGACATATCTAAAGAAGGAAATGTTCCTCCTCGCCTGGTGGGATGCCGTTTGAAGATCACTAAAATTGAGATGTTTCATGTGAAACCCAGATGGCTTTTCTTAAAGATGCATACTAATGAGGGCATTGTCGGCTACGGTGAACCTACGCTGGAGGGGCGAACTAGAACCGTTGAGATGGCGGTAAGAGAGTTTGAAAGATATCTTGTTGGGCAGGATCCGCTGAGAATCGAGAATCACTGGCAGGCAATGTATAGGGGGACATTTTATCGCGGTGGACCTGTGCTCATGAGCGCTATAAGCGGGATTGAGCAGGCGATGTGGGATATTTTAGGCAAGAAGCTGGGCGTTCCAGTCTATCAGCTCTTGGGCGGAAAGTGCCAGGATAAAGTAAGGGTTTATGCTCACATTGGTGGACGAACACCTGAAGAGTACGCCAAAAACGCTTTAGCTAAAGTGGAGCAGGGTTTCACTGCTTTAAAGACGACGCTTTTCGAAGCCGTCAAGCCGGTGGACTCCCTCTCGCTGGTGAATAAGGCTGTGGAAAAGTTTAAGGCTATTAGAAATGCTGTTGGCGATGAAGTGGATATAGCCATAGATTGCCATGGTAGACTAAGCCCAGCTATGGCGATCCGCTTAGCGAAGGCTCTAGAACCATATTACCCAATGTTTCTCGAGGAGCCATGTTTGCCGGAGAACGTGGACACGATGGTGACTGTGGCGCGATCAACCTCTATTCCAATAACCACTGGGGAGCGGTTATTCACTAAGTGGGGTTTCAGAGAGGTTATTGAAAAACAGGCTGCTTCAATACTTCAGCCAGACATATCGCATGCCGGCGGCATAATGGAGTGCAAGAAAATAGCGGCCATGGCTGAAACCTACTATGCCACTATAGCACCGCACTGCCCTCTAGGCCCGATAGCTTTAGCGGCATGCATCCAGCTGGATGCTTGCACGCCGAACTTCCTCATCCAGGAGCAGGTCACGCTAGGCGAAAGATACTTGCTGGAACCGTTTAAATTGAAGGATGGATACGTGGAGATCCCTAAGGGACCGGGGTTAGGGATAGAGCTTGATGAGAGCCTTATCAAGGAAAAGATTTATGATGGCACATGGGAGGTTCCCAGGCTCTATTATGAGGATGGGTCGGTAGCAGAATGGTGAACTCGGTTTCCGCAAATATTTCCCCATTAGAAGCGTGGAGACAATGAGAGAGGATAATAAAAAGTCTGAAGATTTCTCAGATTTCTCTGATCTCTATTATCCGCCTTCTCTCCAGCCTCTTAAGCGCATCAAAGAGCTCGCTTTTAGACTTCCCATTCGTGCTAAAATACTGAGTTATCTCTTTTATTGAGGAGCGCGGCGTACCGTATTTAATCAAGTGGTTTTGCAGGTACTCAACAATAAGGCGCTCAACCTTACCGCACTTCCAAGTAGTATTGCGTAAAAGTACAACGACAGCCTTAAGCATTTTCTGCGTTTCCTTCTTAGACTTTCTAGCCATCTCCCATCTTAAGTAAATATTTCAGTGGGCGAATATTTATTTTATTCTTTATGGTAAAAGTTGGACCCTGAAATTCACTAAATTTAAGCTAAAAAATAGAACATTTATGT
>Ga0209394_1000975_pt1 | contig 18713 bp, 19 predicted proteins | sample JNZ201metaG_FD_184122 | JGI IMG/M metagenome (GOLD analysis project Ga0209394, IMG submission 184122) | Hot spring microbial communities from Jinze hot spring, China to study Microbial Dark Matter (Phase II) - JNZ 20120812A (SPAdes) (version 3) ... | reverse complement strand
TTTATCAAAGCTTCCTTAGCTAGAGCAGCTGCTTCTCTAATTTTAAGTCCTTCAATTTTTTCTCCTAAGAGTTGAGCTATCCTAGCAAGTCTTTCTGGAACTATTGGTTCAAGAAATTCAAGCATGGCCGGTCCTGTTATAGCTACGGTTATACCGTGTGGTAGATCATGTCTTCTACCAGCTATTGGATATGCTAGTGCATGTGAGATATGTACTCCAGCGTTCCCGAAAGCACCACCTAGATGTGCTGCTAAAAGCATGTTCCTTCTCGCTTCTATATCATATGGATTATAGTACGCTTTTCTCAAATACTTTCCTATTAACTCTATCGCTTTCTCTACAAAGATGTCTGAAACGGGGTTAGAGCCTATGTAAACTGGTCTTTTATCTGGAGATGCTGGTCTAGGTCTAGCGTAGTATGGAATAGCAGTATAACATTCTATACAATGCATGAGCGCATCTATACCTGTTGAAGCAGTGTAGTAAGGTGGAAGAGAAATTGTAAGGACGGGGTCTAGCAAAGCAAAGGAAGGTAATAGATATGGATGGGAAATCCCTACCTTCAATTTCTCCTTAACTAGATCTACAATAGCAACAGGAGTATTCTCACTTCCAGTTCCCGCAGTTGTAGGAATACATATCAGTGGTTTAAGAGGACCTGGAACAGGTTTTCCCCCACCTGTTGGAGGTGCGATATAATCTTTGAAATCAGGTGTAGGGTAAGTTACGTACAGATTTATCATTTTAGCTGTATCTATAGATGATCCACCACCAACAGCTATAAATCCATCATAATCTTTTCCTTTAGCAAATTCTATAGCTTTGATAACTTCTGTATCAATAGGTTCTATATGCGTACCATCAAATATTTCAGCTTTAACACCAGCTTCCTCAAGATATTCTTTTATCTTTGAAGGAATCTTAGTATTCTCATTTATATTCTTGTCTGTGACTATTAATGCTTTCTTGATTCCAAGTCTTCTTGCCTCGTAACCTACTTCTGAACTAACACCTTCCCCAAACTTTGCTTGAACATTTCTAATAGTAAATATAGTATCGTTTGGAGAAGAATAAAATGGCTCGAACATTTCTGACCTCATCTAAGACTTATCTATCTATCTGAGAGCTTTAGGTGCTTTGGGATATTTCTCCCATAATTTGGGATCATGGCTTATTACTAGATTTGTCCGAGGTCTCTTCGCCAATAATTTTATCTTTCTTAGACCAGTTATGTATTCATCTACATCTCCAAGCAACCATCCCTTTGATTCTTTCTCAAGTTCTTCAGGTAGATGTATGAAATCTCCTGTAAAGATATAGTTGTTCCCAGCTTCTGTTTCTACTTTTATTATAATACTTCCAGGAGTGTGCCCTCCAACAAACATTAATTCTATGCCTGGAAGAAGTTCGAATGTTTCTCCTTCAAAAGTAAACCATTCTCCTCCTTTCAATGCTTCAAGATCTACAGGTTGGTATGCACCAGCTTTCCCGAGATACAGTAAGTATACTGCCCACATTAATTCTTTCTTATGTGCGATTAGAGGTTTCTTGAGATCTTTGAAGAGGTATGCTTGACCTGCATGATCTAGATGTAAATGTGTAAAAACAACATAATCTATGTCTTCAGGCTTTAAATTAATCAGTTTTAATTGATTCTCTAACCGATTTTCATCAGTGAACTTTGTCATTGGAAATACTTCCCATACTGGTCCCCAAACTTTTTTTGCTTCAGGATGACTACCACTATCTATCAACACTCTTCCATCTGTATGTTCTATAACTGCTCCAGTTACAGGTATATCTGTCCATACAGGTATCTTAGGCTTCTTTTCAACAACGGTTTCTGTCCAACCAGCTGGATCAGGTAAAAACCATCCCAACTCTCCTGAAAGAATGCCGAAATCTAAAAGGTATATATTCTTGACACCCATACCAAAACCTCAATAAAAAACTTAAAATCTACTATATATACATTACTTCTACTATATATACATTACTACTATTTATATATTGTAAATAAAAATATTAAATAGCAATTCTGGAAAGTAGTGTTTGATTAAGAGGTGTAATGTTTTGTATCTGCTTCTTGAACCTGAACATAAGTATCCTAGATGTTTTTGTACTGATGAAGAATTATTGATAGCTAAGAGTATAAGAGAATTTACGGAGAAAGAGGTATTTCCAAGGAGACAGGATCTAGAAGGCGGATGGCATAGAGATGAAGAACTTGCTCATAGGACTCTGTATGAACTTTACTATAAGTGTCATAAACTTGGATTAACTACTGCTAATCTTCCTGTAGAATATGGTGGAGGAGGATTTTCACCAGTAGTTAGACAGATGATAAATGAAGAACTCTCTAGAGGAGATCCAGGGTTAAGTACACTGGTTGGTAAAATTCACTGGATAGTTTCTATAATGTTCAATCGTGTCCATGCTAGAAGAGATTTACTAGAAGAATTCTCACCAAAACTTACTGGAAAAGTACCTTACATAGCTTGTGTATGTATTACAGAACCAGAAGGTGGAGCTAATATAGAAGACCCATCTTTAGAATTTAGAACACTAAATGTTGTAATAGCTAAGAAGCAGGGCGATTCATATATTTTAAATGGGCATAAGATATGGCCTGGGCCTGCAGCTAAACCTGAATACTGGGATAAGTGGCGTGAAAAGTGGCCTGAGATATTTGCTGGACACCTGGGTTACTGGATTGTAGTATCTGAAGATCCATCAAGAGGTGAGGAAGCAGCTGGAATAGTATATGTACCATATAATGCTAAAGGTATGAGTTTTGGAGAACCATACAAGAAATGTGGTTTCTGTTTAACAGATGAGAATGTAGATATGTGGTTTGAAAATGTGGAGGTTCCTGCAAAGTACCGTATCGATACTAAGCCCGGCGATGGAGCAAAGATCATTAAAGGGTATATTGTGGGGTTAGGTAGATTAGCTGGTGCTGCGAGACTCACAGGCATATCAACTGCAGTGTTAGAGATAGCTTTAGAGTGGACGAAGGATAGAGAGATTGCTGGAAAACCTGTTAGAGAAAGATCTCTATTTGCTTCTATACTAGCACAGATGTATCGTATGATAGATTTAGCGAGACAGTATTATCTATCAGTGACTTGGCAAGCTTCACGACCAGACGTTTACGGTGAACCCTGGCAACCTCACATGATTGCAAAATTCTCTTCTGCCAGATCATTTGCTGGAGAAGCAGCCATGTTCTGTACAAACAAAGCTATGGAGCTTATGGGCTCCTATGGATACTCTTTCGAGATGAATGTTGAGAAATATTATCGAGACTTCAAGATCATACAGATGTGGCTTGGAGGAGCGCAAAGAGACTTACTAGACATAGCTCAAGGTCTTTATGGGCCTTTCAAGTGGGGGGGTTACGAAGAATGGCTGAGTAGAAGAATACACAGGAAAGCTAATCTTATAGAGAAAACTACAGATAAGATGTTATCTGAGGCGGCTGGAGAATCTGAAGCAAAGAAGATTAAAAAAGAATTGGAAAGAGATAGAGATTACGATCTAGATGAAGCTTTAAAGAAGAAGTAGAAAGATAATGCTCCTACTAGAGATCCTCCTCCTATAACCTCTTTTTGTGACATGTTTTATGGAACTTATATCTACCTAAACTATTGATTTAAATTGAAGATGCTATACATGTATTGGTAGATATGGATGAGAGCTTAGAATTGAAATTGCTCAGATTGAAGAAGTTGAAGCAGATGATGTCTCAACGTCCTGTTGAGTCTAAAGAGAAGTCTGGAGAATTAGATTTTTCGAAAGCTTTAGAAATAGTCCAGAAACATTTAGTTGATAGGGGAGACGAGGTTCTTGAAGTTGCTCTTAGAGATTACCCAGAGATTACGAAGAAGATAGTAGTAGCTATAGCTAAGAAGATTCTAGAAGGAAGTTTAAGTGGAGAGATACCTGGTGGGGCATTGTTAAAGTTGTTCGAAAGCTTAGGGTTACGTGTAAGATTAGAAACAAGTATAAAATTCTATAAAGATGGAGAGTATAGATTGCTTTCAGATATACTTAAAAAAGATGAATTGTAGATTTGAAGAGCTCGTTTTTCATTTTAATGTCCTCACTATAAATTTATAGGTTACTTCTTCATCGAGAATGCTGAGGTGTTGGAGTTGTCGGAAGAGTTTGAAGTACCTAGTGGATACTATTACACTAGAGAGCATGAATGGGTGAAGGTGGAGAAAGATAAAGTTAGGGTTGGTATAACAGATTATGCTCAGAAGAAGCTTAGAGAAATAATATTCGTCGAGCTTCCTAATGTTGGACAGAAGGTTAAGGTTAATGAAACACTCGCTACCATAGAATCTGTTAAAGCTTCAGCAGACGTATATTCACCAGTTTCTGGAAAAGTCGTAGAAGTAAATAGTAAGCTTATAGACAACCCTGAATTACTTAATGAAGACCCTTACGGTGAAGGATGGATAGCTGTTCTAGAACTTCTTGAAGAAATAAAATATGAAGACCTTATGGATCCAGATGAATACAGAAGATATATAGAGGACTTAGAAGAAATGCGTGTTGAAGAGTGAAATAAGAACATGGTGTTGGTAAGAGTACATAGAGTATCTAGTATGCGTGACCCAGAAACTGGTAGGAGAGGAAAGATAATAGAACTGGTTGAAGAGAAGAAGATCTTGAAGGAAGCTAGAACACCAGATATGATGGGAGATTCTTTCATGATACACCAAGTTCTTCAAGACCTGATGTTTCATCTTCAAGAGCTGGGTTTCATGCCGTTTACCAGAGAAATAACTAAACCTAAGATAACACTCTACTTAACAGAAGAAGAGTATGAATTACTTGGGGTACGTTTAGAAGTTAATGAAATCTATGATGTGGAATTTAAGAATGGAAGCATAATTTTTAAGAAAGCTTACGATTGAGCTTGCTAGTAACATAAATGATTCTCTGAACTATGGTTACAAGAGAAAGTATTGCTAAAGCTATCATAACCCAGTCCAGCAACCCTTTGAATACGAATTCTAGGAAACCGCCTACAACTATCAGTATTATTCTCTCAGCCCTTTCCATGAATCCCACCCCCCTCAAGTCTACTCCAAGAGCTTCAGCCCTAGCTCTCACATAACTTATGAGTATGGAAGTAGCGAGCGCTAAAGATGTCCAGAAATATGATGTTCTTCCAGACATAATTATCCCAATGAATACTGATGATTCACCTATCTTGTCTAGCGTTGAGTCTAGGAAAGCACCTAGAGTACTTTCTCTATTACTCTTCCTTGCAACCATTCCATCAATAGCGTCTATAAAACCTGAGATTAGAAGCAACATTGATGCGAAGCATAGGGCTATGTCGAAGTATCTGGATATGTAGAAGAATAGAGATGATGTTAGAGAAAAGATGAAGGCAAGGAATGTTAAGAAGTTTGGCTCTACCTTTCTAGATACAATGAAATCTACGAATCCTCCAACAATCTTATCCAATATCTTTTTCTCAAGATCTCTCTTAGAACTCATCTATCTCTCAACCACTGTAACCATTTTTGAAGTAATCTTACAGTAGCTACAAACATCTTTAATGGTTGGCATACCGCAAACCTTACATTCACGTAAAGCCGGCTCCACGATAACTTTACTGAGTACTGGCTGAATCTTCTTAAGATGAGATTTAAAGAAAATGTACTTGAAGTTCTTTATCTCTTCTTCAAGCATAGATATGAGCTTCTTTCTCTTCATCATTCTTGAATCCTTAAAGAATGGACACTTTACATCAACATGCATAGTGTTTGTTAGGGTTACGTAGAGTAGGTTTTCTCTCTCCGTCATCTCTATTAGAGGCTTAATCTTCTTTACAAGTTTTGGATGCGTGCTAGGTAGTAGGGGTCTTATTCTAACAATCTCTTCTATATCACCTTTTAGATAACTTTTAAACAAGGTCTCTACAGTATCATCTAAATTGTGGCCTGTAGCGAGTGCATCAAGCCTATTCTCATATGCTATCTTATTCATGAGATATCTCTTAACAATACCACATACACCACACATTCTCTTTACATAGGGAAGTTTAGAGAAGCTATCTATTGAGTAGCCTTCAAGTTCTCTAATATTATAGATTATCAAATCTATAGAATTTTCATCTGCAAATTTTTCAACGATCTTCTGACATTCATTTGAATAACTGGGTATTCCAAGATTTATGTGTATGAGCTTGAGATGGATATCTGGGAAAAGTCTTGATAGAACTCTTGCTAGAGCCATACTATCTTTACCTCCAGAAACAGCGACCCCAATATTCTTCACTCCTCTAAGCATTTCATACTTAATCACACAATTCTTAACCTTCTTCTCATAATACGTGATAAAACAATCTTTACAAATCAATCCTGGTAGATTAGTTAATTTATAGAGAGCCTCACCACTCCTACCACATCTACTACACTCAGCCATTCTAGCAAAAATCTAAGAATAAAAATATTTGAAGATATTTTATAGTCAATATTCTTGAAGTGGGGTGCACCGGTATCCTTGATTAGAGGTTTTCTAGGTAGAGTAGAAGCTGGAGATAAGTTGCCGACGAGAATAATCGGTGTTATAAATGTTAGTCCAGAGTCTTTCTATAAAGGATCTATAAAGATGAGTTATGAAGAAATAGTTGAGACAGCTTTATACATGGTTAAATCGGGTGCAGACATAATAGATGTTGGAGCCATGTCTACTGCACCATATCTACAAACATACATAGATGAAGAAGAGGAAGCTAGAAGAATACGTGAAGCTATCGAAGCAGTAAAATCTTCTATAGATGTACCTGTATCTGCAGATACCCATAGAGTTAAGCCAGCTCTAGAAGCTGTGAAAGCAGGAGCAGAGATAATAAACGATGTTACAGGGCTCTCAAACCCAGCTATAGCTGAGATAGTTGCCGAACACAATTTATCATTGATAATATGTGCTAGAAATCTTGGGAAACTATCATCTCCAAGAGAAGCCGTAGAATCAACATTAAAAGTTCTCGAAAGATCATTAAAGATAGCTTTAGAGAAGAATGTTGATATAAACAGGATAGCTATTGATCCAGCCATAGGCTTCCATAGAGATACTGGTATAGATTGGTGGAAGATAGATCTAGAGCTTATAAGATCTCTAGAGAAGTTTAGGAGACTGGGTAGACCTATAGTAATAGGTGTTTCGAGAAAATCTTTCATAGGCATCTTAACTGGTAAAGAGAAACCTGAAGATAGATTATTTGGAAGTAAGGGTGTAGAAGCAATAGCTGTTTTCTTGGGAGCCCATGTTATTAGAACTCACGATGTTCCAGAGGCTGTAGATGTAGTTAGAGTAGCTGAAGCTATTAGAAAAACCAATCCCTAAACCTAGATTCATCATAAAACCATCCAGTCATTACGCTATAAGCTAATCTATAATGTTGTAAAAGATATTACGGGTACTCCTAGTTCTTCTTCTAATTTCTCATTTATCTTCTTCAAAGCTATTATAGTGAATATTCCAGAAACGTTAGCCTTAACCTCTTTACATAGGTTCATCAACGCTTTTATCGTTGCTCCCGTTCTCACTATGTCGTCTGTGATCAAAACATAGTCTCCCTTCTTTATAGATCCTTTTGGAAGATAAATGTATCTGTATGTACCTGATTCGAAGACTTGTTTTATCTCTATGAAATCTCTTACTCCAAGTTTCTTTACTTTCCTCGCTACAGCTACTTCTCTTCCAAGCATTGATGCTATTTGGTATGCGACTGGTATGCCGTCTGCTTCTAGCGTTAGAACCTTATCAATCTTCATAGAATTCATTTTTTCATACTCGGCCATAACTATGTGTTTTAGTATTGTCGGGTTGTGGATTATCTGGCTACTGTCTATAGCTCCAAATTCATCTACAACTAGTCTAGAATTAACTTCTCTTATCAGGTACTCTTTCTTAAATATACTGTATATTGCTTTAGCAGTTTCTAGACTTGGTACGACGTGGCCATTAACATATCTACTCAAGGCGGTAGGGGGAATTTTGAGAAGTGATGAAAGATGATCATACGGCATTGTTCTCTTCAGAATTGTTAAAGCTTCTACAGAATTCAGCCTATACTTTAATTCTTCAATCTTCTTCATGAACTATATTACACTATTCTATACTAGCATAAAAGCATAATATCTGATTAAACAGGAAACGGTATTACAAGTACTTAGAGTATCTCTCCATGACCTACAAAGTTGTTTTTCAGCTTAATGACGTTATAAAAGATCCGAAGCTTATTTTACATCTATCTTCTTGAGCATAGTTTCTTTTAATTCTCTAGTCTTTTCTAAGAGTTTAAAAGTTATCTCAACAGCTTTTCCAATATAGTTTTCCAAGCTTATTTTCTCTAATTCATCTAGTAGATCCGCTGGGATAATTTTTCTTAATCTATTTATGACATCCTTCTTCTCTTCTCTTAATGTATGTCTTACTATTTCGTAGGCTTCAGTTACCCCCTTCTTTCTTAATACAACTTGGTAAGCTTCCGCTAGTACTTCTGGATATTCTTTCAGATCTTTCTCTATCTTGTCTTTGTTTATTCTTACTCTATCTAGAGCTAAGCAGAGATTTATCAATCCTAGTATTGTTAGAGAGAGTGGTAGACCGTAGAATCGTTTTATTACTGAGTCTGAGAGATCTCTATGTAGTCTACTGGAGATAAGTCTAGTGGACATGTATGAGAGTATGTTTGAAGCTAGATCGAGAGCTCCTTCAGCATTCTCTAGTAGAGTTGGATTCGATTTATGAGGCATTGTAGATGAATGTATCTCTGATTCTAATGGATGGAATGACACATATCCTAGAAGAGATAAGAACCATAAATCTCTACAGAAATTTGAAATTATGGAGTTTAGTATAGCTATCTTAGAGAAGTATTTTGAGTTTTCATCGTGGGGGAGGATCTGGGTTGATGCTGGGAAATATTCTAGCCCTCTAGATTTTATAAAAGATTCTATAAAACTGTGCCAATCTATGTTTGGATATGTTAAGGTTAATGCATTCAGATCTCCGACAGCTCCACCTATCTTAGCTGGAAAAATTGTTGAGGCTATGTCAACAGATATTCTCGCTACTCTATATAGATAGTTTGCTAAAAATCTTCCTAATGTTGTTGGTACAGCTGGTACACCGTGCGTTCTACTAACCATAACTGTAGATACGTGTTCTAAAACGAGGTTCTCAAGTTTATCTAGAAAATTCATAATCATGGGTATGAAAACTTCTCTATTGAACTTCCTCAGTAATGTCGAATAAGCAATATTGTTTACATCTTCAGATGTTAAGCCGAAGTGTATGAACCGTGTGATGTCTTCAAGCCCGATCTGTCTTAACTTTTCTCTAAGATATATCGTTATTGCGACGACATCGTGTCCAACTCTCCTCTCCACTTCCTTGATCTTTTCAGCTTCTCTTAAATCGAATTCTATGATAATGTTATCTAAGATTTGCTTCCAGTTTTCTGGAAGATTTTTAAGAATAGATGGTTCAACTTCTTCCAAGAATTTTACTAGATACTCTACTTCTATTATCAATCTCTCTTTTATGAAAGCGTATTCTGAGAAGTATTCTTCTAGTTTTTCAAGTTTCTCTCTGTATCTTCCATCTATGGGTGTTATGGATTTTAGTGGATTCAAGTTCTCCATACCACTAGCCCAGCTTCAGCACCACAGGATATTAATTTTATTGGTTTTCCTAAAAGTTCTTCTACAATCTCGATGTATCTTATAGCGTTTTCTGGAAGAGCGTCTACACCTTTTTCTGAAATCTTTCTCCATTCATCTCTACTGAGTTTAGTCCATCCATCAACTTCGATGAGTACTGGTTTAGCTTTTTCTAGGAGACTTACTCTAGGTGGTGCTAATACGATCCTACTTCCCTCTACTTCATATTCTACACATATTTTTATCTTATCTAATCCGCTCAAGACGTCTATCTTGGTTAATGCTATCCAGTCTACATCATTTATCTTGACAGCGTATCTGAGGAGAGGGATGTCGAGCCACCCAACTCTTCTAGGTCTACCTGTAGTCGTTCCATACTCTCCACCCACCTCTCTTAAACGTTCTCCAATCTGATCTTTTAACTCTGTTGGGAATACGCCTTCACCGACTCTTGTTGTGTAAGCTTTCATTACTCCAACTATTTCTGATATCTTCCTTAAGCTCACGCCACAGCTGGTTGAAACAGCTCCAATGGTTGTATTTGATGATGTTACATATGGATACGTTCCATGATCTATGTCTAGTAAAGTTCCCTGAGCACCTTCAAACACTATTTTTCCACCACCATCTATAACATCATTTAAGATTAGTTCTAGATCACATACACTCTCTCTTAAGATAGAAGATTTCTGAAGTATGTAGCCTTCGACATCTCCATAAACTTTATGGATACTTCTCAAGACTTCGAGTCTAGATGATAGAGCTTCTGGATCTAGAACGTCTTCCACCCTCAGCCCTATTCTTAGAGCTTTATCTGAGTACGCTGGACCTATACCTCTACCTGTTGTTCCCACAGATCTTTTACCTCTAGCTTCTTCTAATGCTCGATCTAAAGATTTATGGATAGGTAAAACTATGTTCGCACACTTACTTATGAGTAGATTCCTATATACTCCGATGGATCTGAGCAAGTTTACTTCTTCTTCTAGTTCATCTAGATCTACAACTGTTCCAGATGCAATACATGGAACTGCTCCTGCTGCTGATCCGGCTGGAAGCATGTTGAATCTAAGTTCTCTACCATCATCTAATACTACTGTGTGACCAGCGTTTGCTCCGCCTTGAAATCTTACAACGTAGTCTGCGTCTCTTGATAGTATATATGAAACTTTTCCCTTTCCTTCATCTCCCCACTGGAGACCTAGAACAACTATCCCAGACATATCTTAAACTGTTTCAACATCATGTGGTAAACTTTCTCTTAAACCTGCCTCAGTCAATCTTACGAAGATGGCGTTCTTCTTTAGATCTTCAATTTTTCTCGCACCTAGATAGCTCATACCAGATCTCAAACCAGCTACAAGCCTCTTGATTATATCTGAAGCAGAACCTGTGTATGGTACGTATGCTTCTACACCTTCAGCATAGTAAGAGTATTCCGATACATCTACTAATGCTTCAGAAAGATCTTCTCTAAATTTAGCTTCTCTCCCAAGCATAGCGTAAACAGAAGCCATTCCACGATACATCTTATATCTTCTACCATTTCTAATTATAACCGTTCCTGGACTTTCATCTGTTCCTGCCAGAAGCCTACCAATCATCACGCTAGACGCACCTGCAGCTAATGCTTTCACTATGTCTCCACTTTCTCTTATCCCTCCATCTGCAATTATCGGTATACCCATTTTCTCAGCAGCTTCAGAACAATTGATTATAGCTGATAGCTGAGGTACACCTACACCTGCAACTATTCTAGTCGTACATACTGATCCAGGTCCTACACCAACTTTAACAGCATCTGCTCCAGCTGCTGCAAGTTCTTCAACACCTTCAGGTGTGGCAACATTTCCTGCAACTATCTCTATACTATCTCCATAAATCTTTCTAAGTTTCTTGATCATTGAGATACACATAGTTGAGTGTCCGTGAGCTACATCTATCACTAATGCGTCTGCTCCAGCTTCTATCAATAACCTCGCTCTCTCCACTTCACTTTCTTTAACACCTATTGCTGCTGCTACGAGCAGTCTACCTTTACTATCTCTAGCTGCATTCGGATACGCTTCTCTCTTCAATAGATCTACACAAGTTATCAACCCTTTAACACGGTCTTGGTCATCTATAAGTGGAAGTTTCTCAATCTTATATTTCTTAAAGATCTCTTTTGCTTCTTCTAAAGATATTCCAGATTTCGCTACAATCATGTTTTTCCTAGGAGTCATGCATTCATAGACCTTCATGTTCTCATCTACGAATAATATGTCTCTACGAGTCAGTATTCCGAGCAATCTACCTTCAGCATCAACTACTATTAAACCACTTATTCCAAGAGATTTCATTATTTCTTTAGCTTCTCTAATAGTTTTTTCTGGAGATACTGTCGCAGGCTTCTCTATCACTACGTTTTCAGCTCTTTTTACTCTTGCAACTTCTTCAGCTTGCTTCTCCGGAGGTATAAACCTATGTATTACACCTATACCACCTTCTCTAGCCATAGTTATGGCCATACTGGATTCTGTTACAGTATCCATAGCAGCTGAAACTATAGGTATGTTTATTCTGATCCTCCTTGAAAAGAAAGTACTTGTATCTATCTCTTTTCTAGAAAGTATGTCTGATTTTCTAGGGACTAGTAAGACATCGTCGAAAGATAATCCTACATTCTCAATTATCTTAACCACGAATCCCTAACTTAAAAAAACAATCCAACATATATCCATTACTAGAAATTGGATAGATATTTCCACTTATTATTAATCTATAATTAATTAAGTATTGTTAAGGTTACCTGTAGTCTATCTAGATCTACGGAGGCTAGTTTCTATGAATGTATCCAGTAAGATCTTTTACAGATCTGAATCCTTTCTCTTCCATGTATTTCTCTAAACCTTTAACTATTTCTTTAAAGATGCTTAACCCTTTCTTAGCTATCGCTGATCCTATGCCTACTGCTGAAGCTCCAACTAATATCATCTCTACAGCACTCATCCAATCTTCAACTCCTCCTACACCTATTAAAGGAATGTCTGGAAACTCTCGATGTATATCATAGATTACCGCTAAAGCTATAGGTCTTATACATGGACCTGACAACCCTCCCACAATGTTTGAGAGCACAGGGGTCATAGAATCTATGTTTACAACCATTGCTCTTAAAGTGTTTATCGCTGCAATTATATCTATCCCAGCATCAATATACTTTTCTATGAAATTCTTCTTTGCGTGAGAAGCAGAGAGTTTAGCTGAAACAGGTTTTTCAGAAATACTCTTTACTTCTTTAATAATCTTTGATGTAAGCTCTACGTCAGATCCTATGTCTCCACCATAACCACTTACATGAGGACATGAAAGATTTAATTCTAAACTATCGCATCCAGCTTCAAGCATTTCTTCAGCCACATATACAAATTCATCTAGATCTCTTCCTCCAACACTTCCAATTATAGGTATCCTGATTATCTTCTTCGCTCTTCTAATTTCTTCTCTAAAAACATCTACTCCAGGATTTCTTAAGCCAATAGCATTTACGTATCCGTATCCTAAATCTACGAAGACGGGGTTCCAGTATCCCTCACGAGGTTCTTTCGTAATGGTTTTTGTTGTTATGGCTCCTGCACCTGCTTCTTCAACTCTCTTCATTAAGCTATAAGATACTCCGAGTACACCTGAAGTAAGTACTGTCGGATTTATAAGATGTAAGCTCTTCAAACATACCTTCATATCTACTGTACATGGTTTATTTAGCATCAGAAGCACCTCTACAGACAATCTTTATAGATCTAGTAAAATTCTCAGATGAATGATTCTTAATCTCTAATAGTATCTTTCCATCAAATACTGGTCCATCTCTACAGACAAGCAATCCGGAGGGTTCGATAACACATGTCCCGCATACTCCTTGTCCACATTTTATCAATCTTTCCATAGATACTTCGAGAGGAGTGTTCTTAGCGTTACAGATTAAAGCAATTTTTATGAGAAGTTCTTCTCTTCCACACGCATACACCATATCGTATCTCTCAGAGTTCATTACCTTTTCTAAAACATCTATCAAAGTACCCCTCACTCCAATTTTACCATCTTCAGTTGAGATCTCGGTATCTCCTAAAACTCTAAACTTATTCACATAGAAAACGTCTGAACCATTCTTGAAGCCTAGTATAATTTTTAATCTACATTTCTTTTCTAAGAGCTTCTTTGCTAGATAGTATAGTGGTGCGAGACCGTATCCTCCCCCCATCAATAAACATTTAGCTCCTTCTCTTATTGTGAAGCTTCTACCGAGTGGTCCACGTACGTACATTTTTGAGCCAGTCTTAAAATTTTCTTGAATGTATCCTGTCACTTTTCCAACTCTCGCTATCACGAAAACGGCTATCTTCTCTTCACATATCCAGTCTGCGAAACTTATAGGGATCTCTCCTACCTTCGGTATCCATATCATAGCAAACTGACCTGGTTCTGGATCAATACTCTTATCTAACTTAACACAGTATTCTCTTATGTTTTCTGTTAGTTGATTTATTTCTATTATCGTTGCCGGGATGTATGGGTCACGTAGAACCATTACATACACCTCTAACTTCTAAGCTGGATTTTTCACCTCTTTCTTTAAGCTTGCCTAATAATTCTTCCAGGGTTACGATGTATTTGAGATTGACGTCTATCTCTCTAAGTCTTTCTACAGCACCCTCCCCTCTATCAACAATTACAAATGCTTCTGAAACTCTTAATCCATTTGATCTTAATGTTTCTACAGCTTTAATTATAGAGCTGCCTGTTGTAGAAACATCATCTACAACCAATATCTTCTGACCTTGACTATATTCTCCCTCAATCATCTTCTTTAATCCATGGTTTTTCGATTCTTTCCTCACGTATATCAATGGTTTAGATAAGAAGAGGGAAAGAGATGTTGCCAAAGGTATTCCACTAGACTCTACACCAGCTATAACGTCGAATTCTAGATTTCTCAAAAATTCTGAAGATATTAATGCTATTTCTTTGAATTCTCTTGGATAGGAGATTATCCTTCTCAAATCTACATACACATTACTTTTAATACCAGAGCTTAAAATGAACTCGCCGAATTTTACACACCCGATAGATAACAGTATTTCGATTACTCTATTTTTTAAGGACATGCCTCTCAACCTCTACAATTCTTCTAAGTATTGGTAGGGGATCTTCGGAAAATGTTACAGCTCTACCTATTATCTCAAAATCTGAACCACATCTTAGAGAAGCGCCTATTTCTCCACCTTGTGTTACCACTCCCGGAGAGATTATTGTTTTATCTGAAAGTTTTCTTCTAACTTCACGTATGAAATGTTCTTTAGTTGCTCCTACAACTACACCCACGATCTTATTCGATGACGCTTCTATTATCAAACGATCTATATTCTCTTCTAGTAACTTAGCTTCAGGATGACTCATGATTAATACTCCGAAGAGATCTAAGGTGTCTAGAGAGATTTTCTGTAATCCTCCCTGGAAAAGGTGGATTATCGAACCATCGAAACCTATATCTTTAATAATCTTCAAAGATATATTTACGATTTCAGGTATATCTGCAAGCTTGAAATCTGCAATCATGTAGAAATCTTCTTTAAACTTCTCTATCAAGTCCTGTATATCTCTAGAACCAGCCTTTAGTAGTAGTGGTAGACCAATCTTCACACCTACGATAAAATCTCTACAAGTTTCTAAGAGCCTACTATACTTTTCTATCACTTCTCTACCATTAAGCCGGAGATTATTAAAAACGTCGAGTGCAATTATGAGCCTACTTTGTTTCTTCCTTGCAATCTCCCAAAGTTTTACTGGTCTTCTTTCCTTGGGGTCTGAACCCACAGAACCCATCCCAATAATTGAAAATGCATCTTATAAGCCTTAGCTATGCAGAATATATCTACGTAAATACGTTGGATAGAAATATTAAATTATTTAGGCCATACCTATGAATATCTATCATTCACATTTAAAATAGAAGTAGAGAATAAAGGTTTTATCAGATGGTTGATCCATCATCACTACTCAGACGATGCGGTTATCATCACCAAGTAAGAAAAATTTAAGCTAAGATAAAAATCTCTCCTACATACTAGCTACAGAAATCTAAAAATGCTAACATTTTCTGAAAGACTCCCTAAAAACTCTCCTTTGTGTTCATACAGCTTTTTCTCAATTAGTTTGAAGGTGTTCTAAAACTTAGTAGAAGTTTACAAACCTAGAATGTATCCTATAAGGATGTATAGTGTGGAGAATGTTACCAAAACTATCTGTGATAGTAGCCATAGATGTTTGATCTTATGTTTAAATAAGAATACTCCGAGAATTATTCCCAATCCTCCACCTAGTAATCCATATCTAACGAAATCTTTTTCATCTATTCTTTTACCTGAATTCTTAGCCATCTTCTTATCCACATATATCACTAAGACTCCTAGAGATGACATTAAGACAAGTAGTAGCAAGAATATGTATAATTGCTGTCCAACCCATTCTTCTACAAACTTGAAGAAGATATAGTTTAATTGGAACATCTTCATGAAGCCGAATGCTAGTAAATCGTTTATAGTGTAGCTTGTTACTGGTTGTAATGTTGATGTGAAGAATCCCCCAATCAAAGTTGATAAATATGCTAACCCTATCGGCACTGTAAACACAATCATAATATAACCTAAAACCCACTTCCAGTTAAATACAGTTGATATCAGAATGCATATCACTACCAGAGCTATTATGTGTATTGCAGTAATATTCACATAACTGTATAAGAATTCCAGGATCTTTTTGATGAGATAAAGAACATTCTCAACTGCCACTCTAGGAACCAGTTCAGGTGAGTACATTTTGTAGCAGAGATAAAATAAGAAAGAAAGCAAGAAAATTATTAGAAACACTCTAGGAATCCATGTAAATACTGTTATCGTAAAGTTCTCTAATAATTTCTTAGCTTTGCCTTCAACTTCCGTTTTTTCAGACTCACCTCCAGACTGAGGTGTAGAATCCATGTTTAACACCCTTAATTTAGGAAACCTAAAAAATTTATAACCGTTTCTCCAAACCTATAAACACACATTAACCATGCCTTGAAAAACTTCATCTCAACCACTGCGACACAGATTTCTAACCACAAAACTTCAACAAGATTGTTCTCTAACCTCTATATAGTGTGGGCCCGGGGGGACTTGAACCCCCGACTACCGGCTATCTACAAACTTTACTAGTAAACATGTTTTACCGCAGGCCGGCGCCCTATCCATTCTAGGCCACGGGCCCTTTATCTTCTATTTTTCTAGAAGTTTATTCTTGGTAATAAGTCTTGGTTTAGGAGTATTTCTCTAATTGTTTTATTTAACTTGGAGGTGTTTCTTTCAGTATCTTTTCTAGTAGTTTTAGGAATTTGTTGTTGTGTTCTGGCAGTGAGATTGTTACTCTTAGATGTTTTTCTAGTTTAGGAATGTTTTCTAGATTTCTTATCATGACACCTCTTTTCAGTAGTTTTCTATATATTTCTGAAGGCTTCCACTCAAGAGTCTTGAAGAGTATGAAGTTTGCTTCTGATGGATATACTTCTAAACCTTTTATTGTTCTTAATAGTTCTCTCATTCTTTCTCTTTCTTTTATTGTTTTTGCTACGTTCTTCCTCACTGTTTCTATGTCTCTTAAAGCTATTACCGCTAGTTCTACAGATATTGTGCTTAAACTATTCGGAGGTCTAACAAGGTTGATGTCTCCAGCCGTCTTCTTTGATGTTATAATGTATCCTATTCTTGCACCTGCAAGTCCAAAAGCTTTTGATAGAGTTCTTATTATTACCAGGTTATCGTATGATTCTGTCAATTCTATGAATGTTTTTCCAGAATACTCATAGTATGCTTCATCCACCACGACTATGGAGTTTTTAGAATTCTCCAGTATTTCTATTAGATCATCGTATCTTACAGAATTTCCAGTAGGGTTGTTTGGATTACAGAGGAAAACGATATTCGTTTTTTCACTTATAGATGAAGTTATCTCAACTACGTTGTCTCTAAAATCCTCCATCCTTTCTACGTTAACTATTCTTCCTCCATGTATTTCTGCTGAAACTCTAAAGTAATCGTATGTAGGTGTAGAGATTACCACTTCTCCTCCAGGTTCGAGAAATGCTTCGCAAACTATTTCTATACCTTCATCTGCACCATTCACTGGAATTATTCTATCATAGTGTTTAACGCTGGTGTATTCTGAGATTGCCTCTACCAGTGATCTATAGCTTGTGTCTGGATACTGGTTTACTTCTATCTCGAGAAGCTTAGATTGTAGTTTCTTTAACCATTTGGTAGAGAGGTAGGGCGATACGTTTGTATCCATTCTAATTATCTGACTCTCTTTGAGACCATATTCTTCAGCTATCTTCCAGATAGGGGTTTCACGTTCGTATGGTTTAAAATCTTTAAGAGAAGTCTTAACCATACCTTATAGTATTGATGAACTTATTGTAATGTTTTTCTCTTAGGTTTCCTTTTTGGTAAGTATGGTTAAAAGGGTTTCTAGTAGGATGGTTTACTCTGGGAAGACTGTTAAACTTAGAGTAGATGAGATCTTAGATAGGAGAGTGAAGATTAGAGAAGTAGTGGAGCATCCAGGGGCTTCAGCAATCCTGCCAATAAAATCTAATAGTAAAATCTTGTTAATAAAACAGTATAGACATCCAGTTGGGAAATAGATTCTAGAGATACCTGCCGGAACTCTGAAAACCGGAGAAACTGATTATGAATGTGCAGTAAGAGAATTAGAAGAAGAGACAGGTTATAAAGCTGGAAGGTTAGAGAAAATCATTACAATAATGCCGCAGTCAGCAGTTTCGGAATAGGTAGGTTTAAATATTTGTTCAACTCTATTAACTCTTTGATGGAAGAAGAACTCTTACGTCCCTCTGAGGTTGCTAAGAAGTTCGGTATATCGGTTAAGACTCTTTGGAAGTGGCAGAAGAAGGGTATTATTAGAGCTGTCAAGCTTCCA
>Ga0209394_1000974_pt1 | contig 18713 bp, 16 predicted proteins | sample JNZ201metaG_FD_184122 | JGI IMG/M metagenome (GOLD analysis project Ga0209394, IMG submission 184122) | Hot spring microbial communities from Jinze hot spring, China to study Microbial Dark Matter (Phase II) - JNZ 20120812A (SPAdes) (version 3) ... | reverse complement strand
ATGTTAGAATATAGTGAAGTGAACCGCTTCCGAAACCTCCGCCAGCACTCAAAACTGCTATCAGCCTAATTTGTTCATTATTATGCCCCTCATTAAATATATCTTCATCTATGTCTGAGTTAAAGATGTTTACAAGCTCTTGAAATACTTTGCTCCTAGTAATGAAATATTTCGCTAGAGGCCTATATCTTTGAACCCCCTTCCCTGGACCGAGATACTGCATTATTGGGCTGACAAACATGTCATAGTACCGCAAAAGGTTCTCGTATTCGAGTTTTGCTGACGTGATGATAGCTTCGTCTCTGTACTCACCCTCCTCGAGCTTTAAAATGTATATCTGATCAGAATCAGCGAAATTATATCCTTTTAGCATGTTTAAAACTTCTTCGGTTTTCTTGTCTATTACTCCCATATCTATAATCTGAAACTCGACGTCATCGACAGCTCTTTCCGCATATCTCTTCTTACCCCACGAAGTGTGCTCTATCCGGTAGGCTCCACCAGACACTTCAACGGCCTTACTGATCAATTTTGTTCCAACATAACCAATACCTATAACGTAGTTTCGTACCATAAGTTACCTCCATTAAAGAAAATAGCAGATATATTTAAGCTTTTCCGTACTTGAATAGATGTTTGACAACTATTATCAGCAGGGATGAGTCTATCTTCGTATTTCTATAAACTTAAACAACGTGGGCTTTTCATCACATCGCTCAGGTTATCGATGAAGCAATTTAAAATATTCTCAGAAAGTCCATCTAGACTTACTTCAAGGAAACCTATTAATAGCCTCGTACATAATGAACTTGCTAGCTCCTTAAAACTATCAAGAGTGAAGCTTTGTTCACCAGCAAGTCCTAACTGCTGTTCGTAAATACTTCTGAGAAGGTTGAACGCTGGAGTTATGCTCTCGCTAGGTAGTGGACTTCTTCTCATCCAAATAACGTTTAACCAGATGTTTCTCTGGCGCAGTAACTTAAGCACTTCAGTAATTAGTCCAGGGTCATCCGATCTGTCGGAGAGAAAGTCAGAAACAATAACGAGAGTGCTAATGTCACTTCCTAATACTTCATGCACGGCACGAATCAGTGGAGTTCCCCGAGGTGCGCTTCTTTGGTCATTTGAGGGAAGGCATATCGATTCAACAATATTTTCTATGAAGACATCTGAGTTTATGACACTCTGGAAGTTAATTCTTCCAATGACTATTCCAGGGATAGATGGGTGGGGAAATAGGTAGACATTAGAGTTCGGTAGGGTACGTAGAAATCCGAGTAGCCTTCTATAGAATTCAGGGCACATGTTTCGAGCAATAAGAGTTCCAACCACACTACTCGATACATCTACTAAAACCGCAATCGACATTCGTTCTATCCCATATGTATTAGCTTATGGTAAATTATAAAAACTGGAAAGCGAACAATTACGCAACTATAAGGTCTAATTAGTGCGTGTTTAGTAGTGCTAAACCTACTCTTAGACGCATATCCCGTTTAACTGAGTTCCTGTTATTCTTTCAGCTCCATGGATCAGTCAGAGGAGTATTAGTGAGTTGAAATTGATAGATATATACACATCTTCTCAGAACGCCAGGAAAGCATGAGCTCTCAAGAAACAGTCAATTTCCTTCTTAAGTACCATCGAGTACTCGCTCGATTTTAGTATCTAGAGAACGTAGTCTAAATTCTCATTAACGGGTTTGAACTTTCGTACTAGCTGGGAGGTTACGCCCGGTCGCTAGAGCTTATCACCAAATTTCACTTAACGTATCCCTTACTTTGTCCACCTTCAATAATTAACCAAATAGAGAGTCCATAGCGCGAACCTCGCGTATGTACAGACCCAGTGCGGGAAAATAGAACTTGAGGTCAGGAAACAAGCATTTATCTGAGTAAATATACCAAAAACTATCTACGCATGTGATCATCTCGTTAACGTTGAGGAGGGTAGTGAACAGCATCGCTGATTTTCTGTATATCTAGCATAGGTCTAGGATCGATTACTATTTTGCTGACAATACCAGATTAATATCGTTAATGCATATATAAAGCATCCTTTAAGAAGTAACCTAAACTTGCAAATTTGGCGCACTTGGTTATATAAGTATAGTAGAGAAGACTTATAGAAGCTGCCGAATTTTACTGCACTCACTAATTATAGCTGTGCCACCGTTCGGAGTAACCAAAAGTTACGCGTACATAGTTTAGTATCGCTAGCTGTCTTAATACTACATATCTGCCTTATGAAATGGGTCGTAGAGAACGCATTGACCTTTTAAGAAGATACTTTTCATACTCCAGAGCTATATGTGAAGGTATGTATGTTACCAGTAGCTTGTTGAAGCATGCTAATTGTCGCAGGAGCGAGTCAATTTTAGTGGTTTGTTGAATTATTCCAGGGGTTTCAGCTTTTAAAAACAAGGTTGCGTGCATTAATTCTCGGAAGAATGCTCCAGGTAGTGGATACATTCTTTGTCCTTCCGAGGGAGGTATCGACACGTGTTATTGTACTTCACAATCACTCAGGGATGATGCACGGAGAATGCGGGGTCATGGATATTCGACAATCTCGTGGGTAAACTATTATAGCACGTTATTTATAAAAATCGATATATTTAGTATCGCTTTTTCTAAACAGTTATTGCGGTCCTTACGATGATAAAGACGTTTTTGACTATGTGTCGATCTAATGGTACCTTGAGAAAGAAATCGTTGAGGAGATGATATTTATTAAGATGTTGTATTTACGAAACGAGAGAAGTTGTCTTTTAAAACTATGATTTAGGACTATCCTTAAGCTCCTTGAGATAAAGTGTCTCGGTAAGAGCGGGAGTTAGGTCTCGGACTCTTAGACACCTGTCTTAACGTCGAGCCTCGGAACAAGGATTCTATTTTATCTCATTTATACCTAAGATCAGCTCGCTTCACGTAACTTATGTATTCATTGATGCTCCGCGGTCTCGCAACGGTTTTCACTACGGCTCATAGTCGATTTAGTTATGAAGGTGAAGTTGCTAGGTCTGCTTACCTGCTTATTGGTTAGAGATACGGGTAAAATGATATTTTTTCTCTACATGCTTCCTCATTTTCTAGACCATTCTCTAGGTAACCAGATTTTATGGCTAGCTCCACGGTCTCTAAGAATGCCTTAGACACTAGTTCGAGCAAGTATCCAAGGCTAAGTTTTTCTTCTGTAAAGCTTTCGGCAAACTCTAGAAGCCTAGGTGATACTATATGTAGCTTGTTTAGGTGGGCGATCCTCCATTTAGCGAAAGGGTAGGGAAGTCTGTTTATAACGTACTGAGCTATCGATAGGAGGTGGAGAGAGTAAGCTAGGAGGCTAAACGTATTTGCCCTACTTAGTTTTTTATACCTATCTAAGTAGCTATACACCTTAGCGCCAGCAAGCTCGAAGGGCAGTGGTGAAACCCCCAGCCACGAAAGTCTATATATTACGTGAGATAGGACACAGTTAGCTTCGCCTAGTGTAAGCAGAGAGTCCCTAGCGGCTGCGTTAGTTACGAAATCATCGATGATAGCAAGTGGAACGGCAGTCACAATATCCCACCTCATCTCGAATGGAAGACTTCTTGCTCTAATTCTGTCGATAGGTACTGTAGTTACCTCTAGCTCTATACCTTCAAAATCGCCTAGGACGTCTACGACACTGTCGTATTGACCGTAAGCGAGCACATCTATATCTGAATCTTCGCTTTCTAGCCCCCATACTCTGCTACCTGTAACAGCTAAAGCTTGAGGTGTTGGAAGTCTTGCTCTAGACAGTAACTCTATCGCTTTATGCCGGACTAACTTCAAGTCGAGACCTCTAGGTGGTGTAGGCCAGCACTTGAGCCCTACACGTGCTTGCGCCATACCTCCTCAACCCTCCAATTCCCACACGAGTCTCTATACTCTTCGTAGATACCGCTGAAGAAGTAGCCATGCCTCAAGAAAAACCTCTTGGAAATGTGGTTTGAATTATGAATTCGAGTTTCAAATACCGTTGCACCCCACTCTTTTAAAGTATGCTCAGCTACCTTCAGCAGAGTCGAGCCCACACCACGGCCTCTATATTCTGGGGCTAGTATTATCCCCAAGATAAGTCCTCTTCCAAGATATAGGGCAATATCTACGTAACCAACCAAGTTCGTGTAGTGGTCTAGTAAGGCATAAACCATGTATAAACCAGACGTAATCATCTTCATGGTAGATCTATATTCTATTATTGAATTCAAGCTTAAGCTAGGTATGCAGGAGAAAGCTCCCTCGCTTTGACCGATCTTAATTAAGTCCATATTTTCTTGTAGTATGCGGTTATCCCGGATTTCAGTAATGTCAGCTACGGCAAGGTCTGAAAACTCAAGAAGCCTGTTTAACCAAAGCATCGATTACCACCACAGAAGGCACTCTGAGTGTGATTTTACTCAGGTGACGCCTAAGTATTTTCATTCTCGTTCTATCATTAAGCCTGCTGAGTCTTCTCAGGTATTTAGAAAGCTTTAAAATAGCATGTGATAATTCAATAATACCAAATATACTAGACAAATTTCCAATAAATCCGGGGAGCGCATTCACAATAGATTCTACCGTTGCCGAACCTATAATTATCGGATACAAGGCCATAGAGACGATACCTGATGCTACAATTCCGGTGTAGAGATATTTTTTACCTTTCTTTACTTCATCGCTCATTGAGTAATAAATCTCGCTAACTTTGTTAGTGTATATATCAATCCGTCTATTCAATTCATGTATATCAATAAACCCTTCTTTGAGAGATTTATATATAAATGACGACAAGTCGATTTCTTCCTTACTTAAACTTTCAACCGCTTTTCTGACGGCGTCATGAAGTTCACCTAGCTTCTCGACATCCTTTACTACTGTGAGTAAGGTTCTTCTCTCCTTATCAGTAGTACCCTTAACTATAGATGTACCGACCTCTAAGAGAAGTCCCTTATATACATAAGTGTTGATATTACGTAGGATAACACTAGGGATCGGCATGTCTTCTCTGGCCAACCTTAGTAGTCCATGCTTAACGTCATTCATATCTGCTAATACGGAACCACTTGAAGAATAAAATTCCGGGTCAGTCATGAACGTTGAGTTGAAGAACATGAATTGAATAGCGTTTAAGGGACCCTCTTTATAGAGTAATTTTAACAGTAAGTTTGACATCTCTGGTGCTACAGCTTTGTACTGAACAAGAGTGATGAGAGCATTATATTTTAATTCCTCGCAAGCCAAACTCGCACTTACTCCTAAAGCTCTATGCCACCCTATATAGTCTGCAAGTTCACATATCCCATCAGATACTCTGTTTACCAACATTTCGGCTTCCTCGTAATAACTTGTTAGTCTCTCTCCTTTAGTGCTCGAGCTATGCGATACCTTCTTAAATAACTCTTCATAATAGTAGTTCAAGATCATGTTCTTCTCTATGCTATCGCGCACGAGCTCTAATATAGAATCACTTGATTCACTAAAGAAGCTGATTTTTTCGTCTAATACCGGGACTACTATCTCTTCTTTGATAAGGTCTTTCATAAAGTCTATTTGAAGACCGTAAATTTTCTCAAAGTGTATCTCGTTCTTTACTGGGAGGATCTTAACGAAAACTCCCCCCGGACTGGCGATAATTGAAGAAATTAATGGATTACCGAAATTGTAGTAAGAATAATTCTCGTAATTTCCGAAGATCAAGCGCTTTAGTGCGCCTAAAACATAGGTTAAGTCTTGTGGATCAATTAAGTCGATGCTCTCTTTATTTAGCCCCTTAAGAACCTTATCTATGGTTTCTCTGGCTTTTTCTCTACATTTAGCATCTAATTCTTCTAACTCTCCACTAACTCTCCTACTAGAACTCATATATGTTTACCAAGAGAATGTATTGCAGCACTATATTTAAAACTTTATGAATCACTAATTAAGAGCAATTGCTTTTCCTTACTCTAGTAGCTAACTATTCTCTAGTTTAAATGAAAGCTCTCTTAAGAAAAGCTTATATATTTTTGACATCTCTTAGAACAAAACTTCTCATCCATTTAGTCGAAACTATTAAAATGTCGAATCGAAAAGCCCTATTCTTAAGTACTCACCGGGCGCATATTCATAAAAGCTACTTTACCGATCTATTAAAGATAGGGCTTTAAGTGGCTTTTAACGCATATTCTCGCCAACAATCTTCTTAAATATCACGTGGAATTCCTCTCTAGTAATTAGCCCTTTCTTTAATGTCGAGTAGAATTTTGTTTCTTGCAAGATCTTTACTAAGTCTTCCACACTTATTTTGCTTACGTCGACCCCTATCTCCTTTAGAGCTTCAACTATGTTAGACTTGCCGGACTTTTTCCCCAACACTACTTCTATTCCACCCCTTCTGCCCACAAGTTCTGGTAGTATTGGGAATACCTCGGTTGGTCTTACCTCTCTAGCTGAAATCCACCATTCAGCGATCATCCCGGACTCTACCCTGAACGGTGAATCTCCAACGATTGGTTTGTGGGGTGGTAGCTTAACACCTGAGAGTTGCTCAACTAGCTTAGATAGTTCGTACAGCTTGTCGAGCTTTACGTTAGTCCTCACTCCTAGAAGTAGTTCTAGTGCTAATACTGTTTCCTCTAGAGCAGCGTTACCTGCTCTCTCACCTATGCCATTGACAGTTACGTGAACTGCTGATGCACCTGAAGCTACAGCTGCTAGAGCGTTAGCTACGGCTAGACCGAAATCGTTATGCGGGTGTACCTCTACAGGCTTCTTAGTAAGGGACTTTACTTGCTTAGTTAGGTACTCCATAGCGAACGGACTAGCAACTCCGAAGGTATCTGCTATAGTAAGAGAATCCATGAAGTCTTGTACTGAGTTTACCACCTTCTTTAGGAACTCGTAGTCAGCCCTCGTCGAGTCTATTGCGAGGAGAGTAACGAAGAGTCCGTGCTTTTTTGCGTACTCAGCTGCCTCGACAACCATTTTTATAGCGCTGTCTTCTGGGATGCGGTATCCGTATTCGATAATATGCTTACTAGAGGGAAGCTCCATCACGACCCCGGGTACTTCGGCCTTAATCGCTAGGTCTACATCTTGTTTTAAGCACCTCGAGAAAGCCATTACTCTTGCTTTAAGCCCCAGCTTGGCGATCTCCTTGATGGCATCGAAATCGTCTCTAGAGACTGAGGGCATTCCAGCCTCGATCCTATCTACACCCGCCTCATCGAGAGCTGTGGCTATTCTAACTTTCTCGTCTCTTCTAAACACTACACCTGCCTGTTGCTCTCCGTCTCGCAGTGTGGTATCGTGTATAACCACTCTCTCGGGTAGCTCGAGTTTCTTCCTAACCTCATCATCGAAGTTAAGTGGGCTAACAAACCAGAACTTAGAGGACCACATATACAAACATTTCACCAAAACTATGATCGTAGAAAAGCATAAGTGTATACATTAAAGCCACTTATTGAGTGCAACACACGTCCGTGTTCACGTACAATCGGTATCTGTTTAGTGATGCATTACTAAACTAACCTACTAGTAGCTATGGTTCGTTAAGAGCTAATTTAGTCCCTCTTATAGGTTTGAGAATATAGATGAGTCTGCTGAAATCTTCGGTATCCATTAACGCATTAGTACGACTCAGGCTACTTCCCCATGTAATGTTGTGTAGTATATGCTTCTCATCGGCCTCGGTTCATATTCTTCTACTGGAGGTAACCTAGTATAGGTGATGTAATTACTGTGATTGAAATGAAGTCTAAGAAATCTTAGTTAGTGAACACATGGAGATGCTCGACATTAGCGATAGAAAAAGTTGGGAGTCTCCTTAGAAGTCGAGAAAGTTTTTATGTGTATGTGGAATTACAAGCTGGCGTAGACGCATGTCTGAGAAGCCTACTGTAACTTTAGTTCTCCTGCTCGTTGGAGGAACACTTATAGTTTTAGCTGGAGTTATCGGGTTACTAGTGAGTATAGAGCTCGGTATTTTAGGGAGCAGGGTTGGCGTAACGTATCAACTAGCTACTCTCACATTCGGAGTACTACCTGTATTATTCGGGGCTTTAGTTATAGTAGGAGCAGTTGTGGCAAACAGTAGTGAACTAAGTAGAGTAAGAGCGGGAGCGACACTAGGGTTGGTTTTCGGCACGTTGAGCCTCTTAGTAATGAGAGGCACAGGTATATATCCCCGACTACTTCTCGCGGGTTTATTGCTCTCCGTAGTCGGAGGTATAGTGGGTCTCGTGTGGAAGCCTTCTCTACATCAGTAACAACAAGGTGACTCTCTATTACTTAATCTAAGCGAGTGTTCCAAGCTTGAGCAGTAAACCAAGTCGCTAGGAAAATGGCTGTGATACTGTCTAGAACTCACTAAGAGCGTGAGATGTCTTTTCTCTCGGCTATGTGCAACCGGCAGGTAAATACCGTCTCTAGCGGTTAAGCAGCTTGCCGTAGGTAGCGGTCACTGATGCGAGTGACTTTAGTGCTCTCTGAGGGGGCGACCGAAGCTCAGCTTATCCCTAATACCCAAAGTTCTAAGGCTTAACCACATAGATGCCGTATTGCTGGATACTATTGGGAGCTGGAGTTCTCTCTAGTACTTCAACCACTTCTAGAGCTCTAAGGTTCGTGCAGCCTACGAAGACTCCACCTATTGTTGGTCCAGCTACTCCAAAGGTTTCTTTAGCTTCAGAAGCCATATACCTGAGAGCATTTGAGTTGCCTCGATTAACTTAACTCTCAACGCGTGAACACATACTTCCTAGGGAGCCATCCTTCAGAACTCAGGTTCCACCGTAGCGTTAGATGGCGGAACTATAAGGTCTATCCTACCTCTCCAACCGTACATAGGGGGTCTAAGAAGATTACGTATCAAGGTTTAAAGTTATTAACTCATGAACGTTAACAATGCAGAAGGCATTAACCGTACCGTAGTTCAAGAACTTGAAGGATTTTAGTGGGTTTAGTCGAGCTGTAAGTATGCTATAATCGTACTTGTTTACAGCTGAAAGTCCCTCTCTAAAGGTTAAGAGGAGGTCAAGTTCTTGAAGAGATTTAAGAGGAAGTTGCGCCAATTCTATTATATCTTAACCCAAATTCGTTAACTGAAATCCGATAATTAAACTCCTAAGTAATAAATGCTATCGTGGTCTTATGCCGTACCTATTTAATAGGTTAAAAACATTTTATTTTGTTTGTATCAATCAGTAAGTGTTAAGACGAAAGGGTGTGGTCAGTGACTAATAAGAGTGTTTCACTAGGTGTCGAGGGACTAAGAGAGCTCATTGGGGAAGTCGAGGGTCCCTATGTTCTACTAGTTGCCGGTAACCCAGGTGCCGGAAAGACTACACTGGCTTCCACGATCTGTTATAAAAACGCTATAAGCGGAAATAGGTGTCTCTATGTAACGTTTTATGAACAGAAAGAGAAATTGTTTAAGTATATGTCAAACCTGGGATTGAACCTCGCCGATGCTGAATCTAAAGGGTTGCTTAGGTTTGTCAGGCTATCGATTCCATCAAGTATAGAGACCTTTGTCGAGATCTTTACCTCCATGTTATCGGAGGGACAATACGGTGTCATAGTAATAGATTCAATCAACCCAATACTTGATAACTTAGGACCTCAAGTCAGTAGGGCCTGGCTCACCAACTTCTTTTACAATATAGTGCAGACTACTCAAGGACTTCTTGTGTTAATAAGCGAGCTTCCTTACGGTTATGAGACAGCAGGATCTGGTGTACTGGAGTTCGTAGTTGACGCCATAGTGGTGTTGAAGCAGAAGATTGAAGATAGGTTCTTAGTTAGGTTTATGGAGATCAGGAAAGCTCGAGGTTCAAGTGTGTCTCTAGCGGAAGTACCGTTCTCGATTAACGTAGGAGAGGGTATCCACATCTGGGTTCCCCCGTTACTAAGCGAAGTATCTCCAGAGAGAGAGCAAATAGATTTAGGGTGCGAAATTTTAAGGAAGGCGTGGGGAGCTATACGAAAAGGTCAAGTCATCAACATATTCTACCCTCCAGACTGTAGGCATGCTGCCACATTTTTGCCTGTACTCTTACCGACTCTAGCTTCTAAGCTTAAAACGCTAGTTATTAGCTATAGGTACTCACCTCAAGCTTTCGAAAACGCCATCTTTACATACCTAAGTACGCGCGGAGTAAGTGAAGACAAGATAAGAGACCTTCTTGGGAAGTACATTAAGATAGCAAGCATTAATCCGTTCAGCTATAGCACCAGTCAGCTCGCCATCAAGGAAATGGAGATAATAAATAGCGAGAGCCCTGATGTAGTAGTATTTCATGGACCTGAGATAGCGAGGACAGCATCTGATTTAAAGACATATACGAGAGAGTTATTCAACGAAATCAATTACTTAAAGAACAAAGGGATATTGATAGTGCGTTTTATAGGTCACATAGATGAGACCACCTATAGACTAGAGTCGAGTATGGCTGATGCGGTAATGAGGCTTGACTACGAAATTGTTAACGGTAAGGTAGTACTGACGGTATTCCTCTGGAGTAAGGGTCGAGACCCACATACCATCTCTCTAAGTGAGTTAGAGAGTTGCTTACTAGAAGCCTGCGGTAACATCAAGTAGAACACTAGCCCCTCACAAAGCTTTTGGGCATATTTAGTTGAATTTAATTGAAGTAGTTCTATGTAGTTCTATCTTTCATGTCTTAGTAACTACCAACTTGCGGATCTTGCTCCTTGCTTATATGGTACACCCTAAAGATTTCTGCTACAGTGAGACCGAACTGCAAGTCGTGCTATGTGGTGCTTTCCTTCCTTAAAGTCTTGGTTTAAAGTAGTTGTTGGCGTAGATAGCTGCTAGGGGGTTATGTCCTGTCACTCTATCCTTAACTGCTAGGTAAGTTACTGGTGCCTTTGAATACTTTATGAAGAGAGTGTCGTGTCCCACGCAAAGCCCTAAGACTACGTTAAGCTCCGTACCTACTGAGTTAAGGAGTTCTGCTTGAACTATCGGGTTGCACATAGACTCGTGTGACCCGGGAGATAGCTTGTCTTCTTCTCTCAATCCAACCCTCGTCTTGTCCACACCACCACATTTACAGCAGACTGAGTACACCTTGAATCCTTTGCTCTCTAGGTATCTAACGACGTACTCTGCTTCACTACTTAACCCTATACAGAACGCTACCCCAAGCTTTTCTAAACCTAACTTACGGGCGAACTCCACAATTTCGCGAAGTCGTGGCCATACACAGTAACCTTCTTTTTCTACTAAAGAAGCAGCTCTGTGAACTCTCCTAGCTTCGTCGTTATACATACTCATACTGAGCTCAATTAATTCTCGATAAAGTACCATAGGGCAGAAACTAGGTTTAGGTGCCTCAGGGTTTTTGTAGCAGGGCTTAGGCTTGCACTTAGCGCAATTAGGTGAGTTAACGCTCTCACTCATCCGCTATACCGAAGCCTATTGGTGAAGAATCTAAATAAGGACTAAACCTCGCCTTAATTCCTGCGCAGACCTTAATATCAGCTAGGGAAAGCACGAACCCGCTCTTTATTAGACCTCTCAAGCACGACGTTACAATATTTAACTTTACACTAAGCAAGTATCTCGGTGATATATTGGTAGAGTACATACCTCGGAGAGTCATTCTCGACAGCATGTATGACAAGATTTCTAGGAGTGAGCCTATAATTGGTGTTGGTGCTGGTGTAGGGATAATCGCTAAAGTAGCTGAGATGGCTGGTGCTGACTTAATAATAATATACAACTCCGGTAGGTACAGGATGGCCGGCTTCGGTTCTCTCGCCGGTCTCATGCCCTATGGTGATGCTCACCAAGTGCTACTCGAGCTCGCACCTGAGGTACTTAGTGTTGTTAGGTACACACCAGTTCTAGCGGGTGTCACTGGTACTCACCCGTTTTACCAAGGACACAGAATGAAGAAGTTCTTAATCTACTTAAAGGAGATGGGCTTTTCAGGCGTTCAGAACTTCCCCACAGTAGGTCTAATCGATAAGGACTCCCTTTTCAGGAGAAATCTTGAGGAGACCGGGATGGGATACGATAAGGAGGTCGAGATGATCAGGCTAGCTCACGAGCTCGACATGCTGACGACGCCCTACGTATTTGATGAAGAAGACGTCGTGAACATGATTAAAGCTGGTGCCGATGTACTAGTCTTACACTTTGGTCTAACGGCTAAAGGTACTATTGGTGCGAAGACTACAATCAGCCTGAAGGAAGCTGCTGAGAAAGCTAGAGCGTGGTCGGAGCTCGCTAGAAGCCACAAGCAGGATGCTATAATCTTAGTCCACGGGGGTCCAGTGGCAGACTTAGATGACTGGAAGTACATAGCTGAGAGAGTGAGGGGAGTACACGGCTTCTTTGGTGCAACGACATTTGAGAGACTGCCTACTGAGAGAGCCGTAGCCGAGCAGATCAAGGCTTTCAAGAACGTTAAGCTTAGTGCTTAGGGAGACGGCTTTGAGGGGAAGAGGACCTCCAACCATAGCCATCCTAGTCACACTTGACACGAAGGAGTGCGAAGGCTTCTATCTCAAGCAGAGAATCGAGGCTCATGGGGGTAGAGGTCTTTTAGTAGATCTGTCTATGCGTAAGTACTCACCTAAGCTCGGTAAGCCGGATGTAGGCAATGACGAAGTTGCTAAAGCAGCGGGTACTACTATAGAAGAAGTCAGTAAGCTCGATAGAGCTAGTGCTCAAGAAGTTATGGCTAGAGGAGCTATTAAGATACTAAAGGAGTACTTATCCAAGGGAGAGCTCGACGGCGTAGTAGGTCTCGGAGGCTCAACCGGTTTCTCGCTAGTAGTGTCTATTATGAGAGAACTACCTATGTTTTTACCGAAGTACGCAGTGACAACAGTCATAGCTGAAGCAGGTTCTCTGATAGCGGGAACGGACATAGTACCGGTGTGGTCGATCTCAGACCTAGCTGGAGGTGAGAGAGTTAATGCTATTGAAGCAGAAGTTTTGAATAGAGTTGCGGCTGCGGTAGTAGGTGCTTCATCAGCTGTACCGTATACCATAGAGAAGATGCCTACGATATTTGCTACACAGTTTGGTAACACCACCCCACATCTCATAGTAGCTAAAGACTACCTAAACAAGCAGGGCTATGATTTAGTAGCCTTCCACGCTCTAGGAAAGACAGGAGGGTACACTATGGAGAGGTTGATCGAGGCCGGTATGGCTGTCGGAGTACTGGATGTCACAACGCACGAGTTAGTCGATGAAGTTGCTGGAGGTGTTTTAAGCGCTAGTATTGGTGAGAAAAAGAGGTTGACGGCAGCTGGAACTATTGGTATTCCTCAGGTAGTAATCCCGGGGGCCGTAGACATGATAAACTTCTGGGCACCGGAGACTGTCCCCGAGAAGTTCCGTGAAAGATGCGCATACGAGCACAGCAGGGGTTTGGTGACCCTCATAAGAGCAACAGCTGAAGAACTATACAGAGTGGGGAAGGTGATGGCCGAGAGATTAAATAAGTCGGTTGGACCAACCGTAGTCATATTTCCTTTGAGAGGATTCAGCATAATCGATAACGACCCAGAAGCTAAACCTAAGAATGCCCCACCAGGTGCCTACTGCCAGAAGATGGTCTTTAAAGAAGGCAGAATAGTCTTCGAGAGAACTAATAGGCCGTGGCACGATCCTACATCAAACCTATACCTACTTAAAGCCCTCATCGAAGATCTAGACCTATCCAAACCTAACGTAGACCTCATAGTGTTAGACTACAACGTAAATGACCCAGAAGTAGCTTTACTGAGTGCCAAAATCCTCGACAGAATGATTAAGAAGACTTGGAAGAAGGGTGAGATACCCGAGGTAGAAGGTCTTGACGTAGGTAAGATAGTCAAAGACCCTATCAAGATAATAAAAGAAAAACTCGGTTAAACCAAGCCTCGAGTCTAACCTATTCTATCCTACATGTCCTTATTCAATTGCTACTGAAGGATTCCCAGGGAGCTCATCTATGTTTAACTCGTTTTAATTATCAATTATCTCCCAACTTTCGCTACTTTAAGAGTCGCTGGTTGTTGAAAGCTCTAACTATGAAGTCCTCGCCTTCGTAAATAACTACCCGGATTTCACCACTCATTTTAAGTTTTTCTATCACTGCGAGTGGGTCCTCAACTATTCTTTCTAGAGCTCTTACAGCGTAATTCAGTCTTAGCGGATGTACCGAAACGAGGTTCAATAGCCACGTTTCCGAGTCACCGTACACTTTGTACTCTGGAGGTTCTGGAAGGTTAAGTAGTTCTACTCTGTCTTCACCGAGTGCTTTAGTAAATAGAGTGTATGCCTCTACTAGCTTGCTCGGTTCTGGAGGTTTAACGTAACTTTCTGCGGGAGGTCTTACCGGTACTGCTATGTAGGCCTTGACGGGGTTGATCTTCCTAATGTAGCTCGAGATTTGCTCTAGTTCTTCTGCACTCGTGTTAAATCCTTCTACAAGCATAGTCTCGGTCACAAGCCTCCCCTTAAAGCTCTTCGCGAACTCCTCTACCCCAGCTAGGACGTTCTCTAGCTTTAGATCGGGGTGTGGTCTGTTCACTGCTTTCCAGCTTCTACAGAGTACACTGTCGATCTTGATTGACACTAAGTCCGCATAAGCTATATCCGCTCTGGCTTCCTCTAAATAGAGTAAGGACGAGTTCGTAATTACTGCTATAGGCTTACTAGTTACCTCCTTTATTCTACTGATAGTCTCACCGATACGTATATCAAGCAGAGGTTCTCCATCTGGAACGAAGGTAACGTAGTCTACTTCACTATCAAACCTATCGATAAACGCGTGTACTTCGTTAACTACTTGATTTACCTCGAAGAAGGGTCTTCTCTCTATAGTCAGATCTGTGGTCCTCCCGAGTTGGCAGTACGTACAGGAATAGCTACAGGTTTTATAAGGAACATTGTTTACTCCCAAACTTAAGCCCAGCCTTCGAGAGCGGACTGGTCCAAAAACGTACCTAAATCTACAGAGATCCACGGAGGCACTCACCTAAAGCGAACGCTGTGTCTAAATGCAGTTCCTGAACGCGCTAATATAGTTTCCCACGAACTCTTCGGTAAGCCCTTAGAGCTACTAGACATAAAGCTCTCATACGCATTGTAAGCGCTTGACAAGCTTGTAACAACTCTTAAGGTCTATTCACACTGTATTTCAAGACCTCCACACTTGCCTAACTCTAGCACTTGCGGTCATACAAATACATATACTCTAACGCTACCTTCAGACCTTTTTAGAACTGGCCTTGGGCTGTTTTCTTCTTGATGTTTTTAGGAAATGCTTGTAAGCGTTGTTTTTGTTCTATGCTTATTGAAAGCTCTGGGTGGTGATGGGGACACTGCTCCAAGCTACCCGGGCTTAAGCTAGATGGGAGCTCCGTGCCGTTGGGTTCAACAGCCACTCATGAACCTACACAGATATTGGTATCTGTATGGGTGAGGTGGAAGTTCTTGGATACAGCTATGAACGAAAACGAACTAATGGGAGTGAGCATCCAGGGACAAACGGTACGCCGCCTAGTAGTTCTTGAGATAAACAACACTACTTAAGCTGCCTTTCCTAGGATTAGCCTTTAGCGTGATATATGGTTGAAACTATGCGCCCCGAGCTTCCTCGCTACAAGCTCACTCTCGTAGATGTATTTCGTCTCTACAGCAAGAAGAGTTTGTGAAATACTGAGCTCACTTTATAAGTTACTTTACTACCGAGGTTTTTAGATGTTTTTTAGTTAGTACCTACACCTTTCTTTAGACTCCTTAAGCTTCTTTTCCCAAATCCTCCACGCTCTATAGATCTCGTCTTCAACATAAACGTCGTCGAGTTTCTCTATAGTTCCATCTTCCCTATATACCACTACCAAGTTCTCAGATCTATCTCCTACATAACCTATCTCACTAGCTTCTATGCCGGCTTTCTTCAGTAATTCAACTGCTTCTTTAGCTAAGTGGGACGGTACTGTAGCAATGAGTGTACCGGAACTTATGAGCTTCAAGGGGTCGAGTCCTAGGGTTCTTGCTATAGCTAGAGTTTCTTTTGCTATACTTACTTTTTCTTCTCGAACGTATAGGGTTTTCCCGGATGCGTATGCTATCTCAGCTAATCCACCGAGTAATCCACCCTCAGTCGGGTCATGCATTGAGGTAGCTAGTCCGGCTTCCGCGAGTAGCAGGGCTTCTCTAACAATACTCACTTTTCTAACAAACTCACTACCTCGTTGAATAATGCTTTGAGGGACTCCTAAGTCGAGGAGTACCTCTCTAAAGTCAGTAGATAGTATTGCGGTACCTTCAACACCGGCTGTCTTAGTCATGATCACGACATCACCTACTCTAGCACTACCAGTTGTTACGTACTTACCCTTCTCCGCTATCCCTATGGCAGTCATCGATAATAGGGGTCTATCGAGACCCGGCGTAATCTCGGAGTGTCCACCGATCACTGCCGCACCAACTTCTTTAGCTGCTTCATCTATCTGAGCAGTTATCTTATCTACTAGCTCTTCGCTAGCATTCTCAGGCATGTAGAGAACGGGTAAAAGCCACCTCGGCTTCACTCCTCTAACTGCGATATCATTACAGGAAATGTGAACAGCAAGCCAGCCAAGGAACTCAATAGCTCCTGTAATTGGGTCTACATGTGCTACTAAAACCTTACCGCCACCGATATCCACGACAGCAGCATCTTCACCGATCGAGGGACCAACGAGGACAGAAGGGTCTCTAGTACCGACTCTACCGATGACGTACTTTAGTAACATCTTAGGCGGTAGTTTTCCTACCACACTCTAACACCGATTAAAGTCCGAGTTAAAAGAAAAGAGCTCTAAACGTTCTAAAATAGAAACTTGTAGTACTTAAATCAGTTACTACATTATGTCTCGGTTAACAAGAGCTCAAGCCTCCTCATTTATACGTTATCATCTACTGATCTGCGGTGGGAAAACGAAAATTAAGGTCCTGTGCCGAAGGGACTATATATGTTACACTCTAGTCTCGTGGCTATATGAGGTCTCTGAAGTCCTTTCTAGCGAGTTTGAAGAACGTGTCGAAGTAGTTGAAGAGTACTCTGACTCAGTTGCTCTACCTGAAGTCTATGTAGATGGGGAACTAGCGGTAGTGGGTTTACCGAGTGAGGAAGGATACCTAATAGAGTCACTAAAACACGCTGTAGTAACCTTAAGAAAAGTGAAGCAAAGTTAGCAACCAACGAATCAGCGCAACCAGTTATAGCTGTAGAGGATGCGGACTAGAGAAAATCTGTGTGGTACTGTTTAATACGTGCTCGATGTAACAAAACTAATCTGTTCTTACGATTATGGTGCCCTCTAAGGTAGGGAGGGAGTCGAATTTTGGAATAGTTTATGGAGCACCCGAATTCTTAAGTATATTTGCTATAAGCTCGTGAGATAGTTGAGGGTGTAGCGTATGTCAACTAGAGGACCTGGAGTAAAGCTTCTTATCGCTATTGCCGTAGGTTTCGTCATCGGTTTAGTGTTGGGTTTTGCTCTTCTAGGTTTACCGGATGCTGTCAGAGCTGATGTCGCTACATGGCTTAAGGCGTTGGGAGACATCTTCGTGAGGTTAATACGTATAGTTATACCACCACTGATATTCTTCACTATATCTGCTGCTGTAGCCTCTATGGCAGACTTACGCAGGCTTGGCTTAGTGCTAGTGTGGTTGCTCGTGCTCTACATAACTACGTCAGCTATAGCAGCTTACCTAGGGGTAGTAGCTGGACAGGTATTTCAGCCGGGTGTCGGTATTGGGCTGCAGCCTCCGGCCGGCTACACTCCACCGAAGCCTCCCTCAGCTGTTGATATACTCTTGAGCTTCTTCCAGACTGACTTTAGTGCCCTCCTAGCTGTTGGTGGGGCTATGACTATGATAATATTCGCCATAATCCTTGGCGTAGCCGTCGTACTACTGGGTGAGGAGGGTAGAAGGATATACTCGTTCCTAAGACTAGCATCAAACACTATGATAACTATGGTTAGAGTAATAATGTACTACGCACCAGTAGCCATATTCGCTTACGCAGCCTGGCTCATAGCAGTTTACGGTCCGCAGATGCTTGGAGCTTACGGTAAGTTCCTGCTAGCTCAGTACAGCTTTTCCTTCATACACTTCTTCGTCGTTTACAGTATCATAGTACTAACTGGAGGACTTAGCCCACTGAAGTACTTCAAGATCCAGTCTACACCATTCCTAATAGCCTTTACCACCAGGTCTTCAGCTGTTACGCTACCCTACAACATGGAGGCAGCTAGGAGAATGGGAGCACCCGATGAGGTGTTCCAAATAACGCTCCCCATAGGTGCTACAGTGAACATGGACGGGACAGCTCTATACCAAGCACTCTCAGCTATCTTCGTAGCTCAGCTTTTCGGGATAGCTCTGACACCGGTACACATAGGTCTGGCTGTAACCTCAGCTGTCATAGGGTCTGTAGCGACGGCAGCTATACCCGGTGGAGGGACGATAATGCTCGCATTCGTCTTAGGTACCCTCGGGCTTCCACTGGAGGGGGTCGGTATAATGATGGTCATAGACCCTATATCAGATGCTCTAAGAACAGCTATCAACGTATCAGGAGATAACGCATGCACTATCCTAATAACTAAGCTCGTCGGCCTAAAGCTAAGGAGCTCGAGCTAGCCCGATCAAACGTAATTTAACTTTTTTTATTTTGCTTACTGCTCCCAAAC
>Ga0209394_1000972_pt1 | contig 18729 bp, 18 predicted proteins | sample JNZ201metaG_FD_184122 | JGI IMG/M metagenome (GOLD analysis project Ga0209394, IMG submission 184122) | Hot spring microbial communities from Jinze hot spring, China to study Microbial Dark Matter (Phase II) - JNZ 20120812A (SPAdes) (version 3) ... | reverse complement strand
ATAAGGTATTCCCTGCCGAGAGGCTACTTGAGGAAAGCTTGAACTTTGCCAAAGAGCTAGCGCAAAAGCCACTTGTGGCCCTTAAGGCATTGAAGCGGGCCATTTCCAAAGGCATTGATATGCCCCTTGATGCAGCGCTGGTCTATGAAGGGCAGTGTTTCTTACAGACCTATGTATCGGAGGATGGGCGAGAAGGCCTTAGGGCCTTTGTGGAGAAGCGCAAGCCCGAGTTCAAAGACCGCTGAGAGGAGGTGACGTATGGAGCGGAGGGTGTGTATCGTCGGCGGTGGGATGTGTAAATGGGGGCAAAGGGAAGCGAGTTTGTGGGATTTGGTGCAGGAGGCGGGAAAGGAATGCCTTGAGGACATCCCGGGGCTTAAGCCCAAGGATATAGACGGTTTGATCTTCGCCAATGCTACGGCCGGAAGGCGCGGGTTTCAGATCAACAGTGCCCCCATCGCTGCCGAGAGGCTTGGTATAAAACCTACTTCCATATGCTGTCGGGTGGACGTGTTGTGTGCGAGTGGGAGTACAGCCATCCTTTTGGCCTACGGGTTGATAAAGAGCGGCATGGCCGACGTGATCATGGTGGTCGGTGGGGAAAAGTGCTATACGCCCCAGAAATGGGAGATCTTTTATAGCGAACTTGCGACAGCTGATCACGATTGGGATAGCGTTCACGGTCTAGGGCTGCCTCCCCCTTACTTTGCCATGGTGGCCAAGGAACACATGAAGCATTACGGTACCACCAAGGAACACCTCGCATGGGTTTCGGTGGTGAACTATAACTATGGTGCTGAAAACCCGAAGGCCCAATTCCAGAAGAAGTTGACCCTTGAGGAAGCCCTAAACGCCCCAGAGGTGGTACCGCCCCTTACCCTTTACGACTGTTGCCCCATAACAGATGGAGCGGCGGCTGTGGTCTTGGCTTGCGAGGAGAAGGCAAAGGACATGACCAATAGACCCCTTGTTTACATCCGCGGAGGGGCACAGGCGAGCCTTCATGCTTGTTCGGCCAATTGGCCGGGTGAACACTTCGCCGATTGGCCCCATTTGCGTGCTGCAGCCCAAAGGGCATATTCAGTGGCGAAGGTTGGGCCGGAGGACATCGACGTTGCCCAGACCCATGACTGTTTCAGCATCTCTCAGGTAATCGAGGTAGAAGAACTTGGGTTCTGCAAGAAAGGCGAAGGCGGTCCCTTTATCGCCTCGGGTCAGACCAAGATAGGGGGTAAGATCCCCATCAACACCGATGGAGGGCTTCTATCAGTAGGTCACCCCTTTGGGGCCACGGGGATCCGTCAGGCCATAGAGATAATGAAGCAATTACAAGGTAGGGCTAGGTTCCAGGTGGAAGGAGCTGAGATAGGTTTGACGCACAACCTGAGCGGTTTGAACTTTGAGCACACGATCGTCATCTATGGAAGGGAACCAGTGAAGTAAAGGAGGTGAAGAGATGGCCGTCCTTGGCGTACCGATAATAGAAGACAAATACCCTTACACTATGGACATGTGGCCTTTGCAGTGTAAGGAGTTCAATCGGCTCTATAAGTTTTACGAACATTTAAAAGAAGGGCGGTTTACCACAACGAGGTGTAGGACTTGTGGTCATGTGGCCTATCCCCCACGGGTTATATGTCCACAATGCTATTCAGAAGACCTCGAATGGATAGACCTCCCTAAAAGGGGCAAAGTAATAGTCTTCACCGAACAGGTGAGAGGCGTGCCCCTTGGGTTTGAGTCGCCGCTGATTCACGCCCTTATTGACCTAGGGGAAGGAAGTCCTGTGAGGCGGATCCTTTCCAGGATCATCAACTGTCCAGCCGGAAAGCTCAAGGAAGGGGATGAGGTACAACTTGTAGTCTTCCCCGTGCCTTCCCATCCCATTGAGGTCAAAGGCGGTGAGATGAAGTGGGTCGACAGGGTCTTTTTTGCCTTTGAACCTGTGCAGAAATAAGTAGCGTAGCCAAAAAGAAAGGGGGGCATGGCCCCCCTTTCTTTTTGGGGGGCTTTTTCATCTAGAGCGTCCTTAACCTATAACGCATGATCTTCCCGGTAACGGTCCTTGGCAACTCCTTGACAAACTCTATGGCTTTTGGGGCCTTGAAGTGGGCGATTTTGCTTTTTACGAACTCTATGAGTTCCTTTTCCAGTTCCTTTGAGGGCTCATAGCCTTCTTTAAGGACTACGAAGCCTTTACCCTTCAGAAGGCCGTCCTCAAAGGGCATAGCCACCACAGCGCACTCCTGTACAGCAGGGTGCTCGAGAAGGGCGTTTTCCACTTCCATTGGGGCTACCCATTGGCCGCTGATCTTCATCATGTCGTCTGCCCTGCCTTGGTAGTAATAAAGGCCTTCGTCGTCCTTGTAGAAGAGGTCTCCGGTCTTGAACCATTCTCCGAAAAAGACCTCCTTGTTCTTCTCGTGCCTTCGCCAATAAAATGGAGTAATTCCGTCGTTTTTAAGCCACAGTTCGCCCACTTCACCTGGTGCCTTTACGTCTTCACCTTCCTCCCCCACAAGTCTTGCCTCAAAACCGGGCAGGAGCATCCCTGAACAGTCGGGTTTTTCTTGGAGGTTGGGGTTGGCGATGTATTGGCCTCCTACGTCGGTACTACCAAGGCCGTTCACTATGGGTTTTTTGAAACGTTCCCAGAGCCTTTCCACTATCGTTCGAGGCATAGGCTCACCGGATGTGACGAAGGCCCTAACGGAACTGAAATCGACCTCTACGCCTTTTTCCAATTCCCTGAGCATGGCCGAATAAAAGCTCGGAACGCTGAAAAACAAGGTCGGTCTGTATTTCTTAACGATCTCAAATACTTCACCGATAGTATCAGGTGAAGGCCATTTGGGCCAGAGGACAGCTGAAACACCGTAAAGGAGTGTTGTGTCAAAGGTGGCGTTTTTCCCATAGGCAAAGAACATCTTAGAGGTGCAAAAAATGACGTCATCCTCCTTTACCTTATAGACGGTCTCACACACCGGCGGCCAATTGTAAAGTACATCGTGATGTAAATGGACCACTGCCTTGGGAAGCCCTGTAGTTCCGGAAGTATACATCCAGTAAGCCATGTCATCTTTAGAGGTTTCCTCAGGTTGAAGTTCAGCGGATGCCTTTTCTAGGAGCTGATCGAAGTTGAGAGTACCCGGCACCTCCTTACCTACCACTATTACATGTCTTAAGAACCTCGCTTGGTCTTTTATGGGGGCTATTTTTTCGTAAAGGTCATCAGATACTAGGATGGCCTTAGCCCTTGAGTCGTTTAAGAAGAAAAGGTAATCACGCGAGGCTCCCATGGTGTTGACGGGAACAGGTATAGCCCCAATTTTCATGGCGCCAAGGACTCCGTAGAAATAAGCAGGAGAATCCCAAACAAGGACCACCACTCGGTCTTCAGGAGCGATCCCCAATTGCCTCAAGGCATTACCAGTGCGGTTCACCTTTTCCAAGAGCTCCTTATAGGTGATCTTTTGGTCCAGATAATACAAGGCCACCTTTTCTCCTCGTCCTTCCTTTAAATGCCTGTCTGTCAGAAACTCCGCTTGATTGAAAGCTTCGGGCACTTTAATCCCCAGAAAACTAAACATCCCACACCTCCCCCTTTTTTCAGGACTACCATTATAAGACATCGTTCCTTTATGGTGCAACAAAAAGGCCTTATAAGACCATAAAAGGATAAAAGAGGGCGTTTTAAAAAACTTGACAAAGGGCCTTAGATGAAGGTAAGTTTTCTGGGGGGCGGCGGTGAGCCTAGTGCTCAGGGATTTTTCTTTTGTCCTCATCTTCATACTGTTATCTTTTTTGCTCTGTTTCTTAGTTTTTGTAGTACCCTGGGTTATTGCCCCGCGTTCAAAAGGGGTAAAGGCACAGGACATATACGAATGTGGGGTTGATCCCTTTGGGAGCGCTTGGGTAAGGTATTTTGCCCCCTTTTACCTTTATGCCTTGATCTTTGTTGCCTTCGATGTGGACGTTCTGTACCTTTTCCCGGTGGCCTTGGGTTATTGGCGGGAAGGGGGTAGTGATAGGTTTTTGGTGCTTTTAATCTTTTTGGCCTTTTTGGTCTTTCCCCTTGCGTATGCGTGGAGGAAGGGGGTCTTTTGGTGGAGGCCGTAGGGCCCAGGGTTAAGCTGGGAGTGCTTGAGGAATTTTTAAACCTTGCCAGAGCTAATTCCCTTTGGCCCATGACCTTTGGCCTTGCTTGTTGTGCCATTGAAATGATGGCCACTGTTGCTGCGAGGTTTGATCTTGCTCGATTTGGTGCGGAGGTAATGAGGCCTTCGCCTCGACAGTGCGATTTCATGATCGTTTCAGGGACCATTACTAAGAAGATAGCCCCCGTAGTAAGGACCCTTTACGAACAGATGGCTTCCCCTAAATGGGTTGTTGCTTATGGTAACTGTGCCATTTCCGGAGGACCTTTTGTCTTTGAAGGGCAATACAACGTCATAGAAGGGGTAGACAAGGTGATACCGGTGGACGTTTATGTCCCCGGGTGTCCTCCCAGGCCAGAGGCCCTTCTTGAGGCCTTGTTGAAACTACAAGAGAAACTCACCGGTGTAAGGAGATTTCCGGGCCCTGAGAGGAGATGGTAGCTGAAGGACTCCTAAGAGACCTTGATGCCATTGGGTGTGTAGTGGAAGAGGTCCCTTATGAAAGGAAGGGGTATTGGTTTGATGTAAAGGCACAAAAGGAAAAGTTACCAGAGTTGGCTGGGGCCTTTGACCAACACGGTTACTTTGTGGAAGAAGTGGTATGTGTGGATTGGAGAGAAGAGCTGGAGCTCCTTTACCATTTCAACCATTGGGATGACCCGAGGAGGTTTTCTGTAAGGACTAGGGTTAAGGCCACCGATCCTGAAGTTCCCTCCATATGGAACATCTATCCTGGGGCGGGGTGGCATGAGAGGGAGATCCACGAGTTCTTTGGCGTCAAGTTCAAGGGGCACCCTAACCTTTCTTACCTGTTCTTGCATCCGGATATCGACTTTTACCCCTTGAGGAAGGACTTTGTCCCTGTAACTGAGGAGGACAAGAGGGTCCTGTTGGGACGCTTTCCAGAGGGGGATGAGGAGTCCTTTTGGCTCAACATGGGTCCTCAGCATCCTTCGACTCATGGCGTGCTAAGGCTCTTGTTGAAGATGAAAGGGGAATTCATCGAGGATATGGAGCCGGTTTTGGGATACATGCACCGTATGCAGGAGAAAATGGCCGAAGAGAGGTCCTATAGCCAGTACTACCCCAACACCGCCCGGATGGATTATGTGGCTCCTCTTGCCTTCAGCCTCTGTTACGTCCTTGCCTTGGAGAGGTGTTGTGGTATCGAGGTGCCTGAAAGGGCCCAGTTTATAAGGCTTATTGCCATGGAGCTTAACAGGATCGCAAGCCACCTACTGTGGTTGGGGACGTACCTCCTTGACCTTGGTGCTGCTACACCTTATTTTTTCGCCTTCGACGACAGGGAACAGATCTTGGACATCCTGGAGGGCCTGACCGGTTCTAGGTTGACCTATTGCTATTACAGGATAGGAGGGGTTTACGAGGACCTCAACGAAGGTTTCCTCGAAGCGGTGGATCGATTTATACAAAGGATGAAAAGGAGGCTTAAAGACTACGACGAGCTGGTCACGGGCAACGCCATATTCCTGGGGCGTACCAAAGGCATTGGGGTTATCCCGAAGGAGGTAGCTAGGCGTTATGGTGTTACAGGGCCAAACTTAAGGGCCTCGGGGGTGGCCTTTGACATAAGGGTATGCGAGCCTTACGACGGATACAGGTTTCTCAAGCCTAAGGTAGCCTTACGGGAAGAAGGGGATAGTTTCGCCCGTTATTTGGTCAGGTTGGATGAAATAAGGGCCAGCCTTTCCCTATTGGAAGAGGCGATAAGTAAGGTACCTGAAGGTCCCTATAGGGTGGAAAAGCTACCAAAGAGGCCCCCAGTTGGTGATGTCTTTTTTGCCACAGAAGGGGCAAGGGGCGAAGTAGGGGTTTATATCGTCTCTGACGGGAGTGACAAGCCCTATAGGCTCAAGTGGCGTAGTCCCTCCTTTTCCAACTTTGTGAGTTTCACCGAAATAGGCAAGGGAATGCTTATTGCTGACGCTGTAGCTACGCTCGGAAGTCTCGATTTGGTGGTACCGGAGATGGACAGATGAGGTTATGGTTAAAGAGGCTTTACCGGCTTTACTTTCAATCCGATCCTTTCAAGGCGGGATTGTGCCTATTGGCTGCCTTAACCGGGGTATCGATCCTTTTAGGCCTTGCATGGCTTCTGGGTAAAGCCCTATGGGACTTAGGAATTTCGGCATGGGGAGTGGACTTCCTACGGCTGGTACTAGGGGCCCTATGGGTGCTTTTAGTGCTTTTTGGCAATGCCCTTTTATTGGTGTGGGTGGAGAGGAAGGTGGCAGGTCATATGCAATGGAGGATAGGCCCCAAAGAAGTTGGTCCCTTTGGGTTATTGCAGTCCATTGCCGATGCGGTAAAGCTTATGGGAAAGGAATTGGTGTCGCCAAGGTATGTGGATAAGCCCCTTTACCTCTTGGCCCCTTTTCTGATCTTCATGCCCTGTGTTGTTGTATTGTTGGTTATTCCGTTTGATCCTCATTTGCAAATTAGGGATATAAATGTAGGGATTGTCCTGATATTGGCCTTTTCATCTTTGACCTCTATAGCGGTGTTTATGGCTGGGTGGGGTTCTGTGAACAAATACTCCTTGCTTGGTGGCATGAGGAGTATCTCCCAGCAGATAGCTTATGAAATACCCATGGTGCTTTCCATTGTCCCTGTAGTGATGTTATCGGGTTCTCTTTCCCTTAAAGGGATAGTGGAAGCCCAAAAGGTGCCCTATCTATTGCTACAACCTGTGGCCTTTTTCATTTATCTGATATCAGCTGTTGCTGAAGTTAACCGTACTCCTTTTGACCTTCCTGAGGCAGAGAGCGAACTTGTGGCCGGTTATCACATAGAATACAGCGGGATGCGTTTTGCTATGTTTTTCCTTGCCGAATATACGAACCTCTTCATCGTATCGGCCTTGCTCACCACGTTTTTCTTAGCTGGTTATAAGGGACCGTGGCTTCCGGGGTGGGCTTGGTTTTTCATAAAGACTTACCTTGTGGTCTTTGTGATCATGTGGTTCAGATGGACTTTCCCCCGAGTCAGGTTTGACCAGTTGCTCAACTTCTCGTGGAAGTTCTTAATACCACTGGCCATGTTGAACTTGGTGGTCACAGGGGGGGTTTTGAAGCTATGAACCCTTTGGAGGTTTTAAAAGGAGGGTATTCGCTCCTTAAGGGGATGAAGGTCACCCTTAAGGTCTTCTTTAGTCGGCCAGTGACATGCCAATATCCCCGTGCTACCCTGCCCCTTAGTCCGCGTTTCAGAGGGCATATAAAGCTGAAAGGGGATTCCTGTAGGGCTTGTGGTCTGTGTCAGAGGGTGTGTCCCACGGGTTGTATAAGGATCGAGGCCGAAAGAGTAGAAGGTCAAAAGGGAAGGGTGCTTAAGGCCTTTTGGCTTGATTTTACCCGTTGTAGTCACTGCGGCCTCTGTGTAGAGGAATGCCCCCAAGGGGCTATAGGTTTTAGCCAGGATTACAACTTGGCCTCCTTCAGGAAAGAGGACTTCGTCTTTGAACTTCTGTCCGAATACAGGAGCAGGGCATGAGTTTAGGTGAGGTTGTCTTTTGGGCCATGGTAGCCATAGTGACCCTTGGGGCCCTTGGCGCTGTGTTGAGCAATTCCTTGGTCTATGCCATCTTTTTCCTTTTGCTGACCATGGGGGGTGTTGCAGGGCTTTACGTTTACCTTGGCACCCCCTTTTTGGCCATGATGCAGATCCTGATCTACATCGGGGCAATAGGGGTCTTGATGGTCTTTGCTGTGATGCTTGCTGGGCCTTTTTGGCTCAAACCAAAGGAGAGAGGGGCGTTTTTCAAGGTGGGGGCAGGGGTTGTCCTCATTGTGGTTATCCTCTTGACCTTGGGAAGGGCTTTACAGGAAATGCCTTCTGTAACAGGTGGACCTTTGCCTTCATCGGCAAAGGAGGTCGGTGACCTTATAATGGGGAGGTATTCCCTGGCCTTTGAACTTCTGTCCTTATTGATCGCCATAAGCATCGTAGGGGCATTGATGCTTGGGTTGCTTTCCCGAAGGGAGGGATCCTAAGGATGCCTTGGGAACGTCCGGAAGTGTTCTTTTACGTGAGCTTACTCCTTTTAGGAATGGGGATTCTCGGTCTTATTTCGCGGAGGAGCTTGATAGGGATGCTTGTGGCTGTGGAGTTGTGCCTAAATGGAGCGGGTTTGAACTTTGTGCTTCTGCAGAAGTTCTATCAGCCTTCTTCACCACATGGTGAGGTATTCGCGCTCTTCATAATGGGGATAGCAGCTTCTGAGGCTGCGATAGCCTTGGGCATAGTCTTGTTGTTCTTCAGAAGGAAGGCCACAGTAGAAGAAAGGGCCTTAAGGGAGCTTAAGGGATGAAGGAAGTCCCAAGTGTCCTTCCGCTTTTGCCCGTATTGATTACCTTCACGGTGGTGTGGCTCATCATTGCTTCTAGGTCAAGGCCCAACATCAGGGAACTTTGGTCAATAGCAGGTTCAGGGGCTACCTTCTTAGTGGTATTGGCTATGGTCCCTCATGTGTTAAAAGGGGAAGTTTTGAAGTTCAAACTTTCGGATATAGGCCCTGGTTTGAGTTTTTCCTTCAGGGTAGATGGCTTAGGGCTTGTATTCGGATTGATTTCTTCCTTTCTCTGGATATTGGCTTCTTTTTACAATGTGGGCTATATGCGTTCCCTCCAGGAGCACGCGCAGACCCGTTATTATGCCTGTTTTACCTCAGCGATCCTAGGGGCCCAAGGAGTTGCATATGCAGGGAGTCTCCTGACCCTTTATCTGTTTTATGAAATCATCACGGTAGTCACATATCCCTTGGTGGCCCATCATCAAGACAAAGAGGCTTACGAGGCCGGTAAAAAATACCTTTTCTACCTCATGGGTACTTCCAAGGGATTGCTCCTTCCTGCCATGGTCCTCACATACCTTATGGCTGGTTCTTTGGATTTCTCGCCTTCGGTCTACAAGGGAATAATCGAGCAGAGGGGTTTTTGGGTGGTGCTTATGTATTGGTTTTTCATCCTGGGCTTTGCCAAAGCCGCCATAATGCCCCTCCACAACTGGTTGCCATCGGCCATGGTGGCACCTACACCCGTTAGCGCCCTTTTACACGCCGTGGCTGTAGTCAAGGCGGGGGTCTTTTCCATCTCACGTGTGATGCTTTCCGTATTCGGAATCCAGATGCTTAGCGAAACCGGACTCGGCCTTTACACGGCATATTTCGTCTCCGTAACCATCCTTTTGGCCTCAGTCATAGCCTTGACTAAGGACGACCTCAAGGAGCGATTAGCTTATTCGACCATAAGCCAGTTGTCTTACATAGTACTTGGGGTAGCGCTCCTTAACCCCGTAGGTATACTCGGGGGGATTTTCCACATAGTGGGCCATGCCTTTGGGAAGATCACCCTTTTCTTCTGCGCGGGGGCCATCTATGTAGCGCATCACAAAAAAAAGATAAGCGAACTTTCGGGACTCGGCTATCAGATGCCCTTCACCTTCGGGGCCTTTGCGGTGGCTTCCTTGAGCATGATAGGAGTTCCCCCTGTAGGTGGATTTGTGAGCAAGTGGTTCTTGGTAAATGGCTCAGTGGACTTAAAGGAAATGGGGCTTACGGTCGTGTTGCTCTTAAGTGCCCTTTTGAACGCAGGGTACTTTGCCCCTATTACCTTTAAGGCCTTTTTCGAAGGGGAGGTACAGGGGTTCCGGTTAAGAGAAGCACCCTTGTGGATGGTAATGCCCCTTTGTGTCACAGCTACTTTGAGCGTGTTAATAGGCCTTTGGCCTGATGTGGTTTTAAGGCTTATAAGGAGCGTGTTATGAGGAAAGGGCTTGGCTTCCTTGTGGAGAGGCGAAGGCTCTTAAGAGACCTCGGGCTTTTGTCCCTTTTAGGGGTTTTGGTGGTGGAGCTCTGGATTCCTTCAGAACATGGACACTTTTGGTTCGAGAGGGCCTTTGGCTTTTGGGCCCTCTTTGGGTTTGTAGGGGGATTTGTATTGGCTAAGACCTCAAAGGCCATAGCACATCTTTTACTATCCAAACCCGAGGATTTCTATGGGGAGTGGTGAGTTTATACATCCGGGGCTTTGTTACCTAGTTGGGTCCTTCGTCATCCCCTTTTTAAAGGGAAGGGCGAAGAAGGCCTTTTTGGCCTTATTTCCGCTTTTTGTGATCGGAATAGTAGCCCTTTTACGTGAAGGGGAGTATTGGCAAGGACAGTGGCTTGGTGTTCGATTGGTCCTCGGACACGTGGATAGGCTAAGCTTGTGTTTCCTCTGGGTATTCTCCATAATGGCCTTTTTAGGAGCCTTATACGGCCTCCATAGGAGCGAGGATGGCCACCACATAGCGGCGTGGTGGTATGTGGGTAGCTCTATGGGGGTGGTGCTGGCGGGCGACTATCTCACCCTTTTTACCTTTTGGGAACTTATGGCGTGTTCTTCCGTCTTTCTGGTTTGGTACAGGCGTCGTCCAGAGTCCGTAAGGGCCGGTTTTAGGTACTTGTTAGTCCATGTGTTTGGAGGGCTCTGCTTATTTTTGGGGGTGGTATTAAGGTATTGGGAACAAGGGAATTTCCTCTTTGGACCTATCACAGAGGAGGCAGCTGGCCTTGCGGAGTATTTGATACTTACGGGCTTTGCCCTGAACGCTGCTGTAATTCCCCTTCATGCATGGCTTCCTGATGCCTATCCCGAGGCTACAGTGGAAGGGGCAGTCTTTATGTCGGCCTACACTACTAAAACGGCCGTTTACGTTTTGGCAAGGGCCTTTTCCGGTTTTGAGGTGTTGGCGCTGCTTGGAACCCTTATGACGGTCTACGGGGTCTTTTTTGCCCTTATTGAAAACGACATGAGGCGCGTTCTTGCATATCACATCATAAGCCAAGTGGGCTACATGGTGGCAGGGGTTGGTATCGGGACGGCCATGACGGTAAACGGAGCTGTAAGCCATGCTTTCGCCCATATCATCTACAAGGGGCTCCTCTTCATGGGTGCAGGGACTGTGCTTTACAGGGTAGGCAACTGTAAACTGTCAGAACTCGGGGGGCTTTGGCGTTTTATGCCTTGGACCATGCTCTTTTACGTAATAGGTGCAGTTTCCATCAGTGGGTTCCCGCTTTTCAGCGGGTTCGTCTCCAAGAACATGACTGTATCTGGGGCCTTTGAGGCAGGAAGGCCGGTTTTAGGTATGCTCATGGAGCTTGCCGCCATAGGCACCTTCCTCTCCGTAGGGCTAAAGGTCACAGCCTTTGCCTTTTTTGGCCAGGGCCAAAAGGAGGCAGAAGAAGCACCATGGAACATGTTGTTGGCCATGGCTTTGGCCTCCTTTATATGCCTGTTCATAGGCATTTACCCTAAAGTTCTTTATCGGATCTTGCCCTTTGAAGTGCACTACCATCCTTATGAACCTAAGAAGGTAATAGAGGTCCTTGAGCTTTTAGGGTTTTCAGGGCTTTTGTTCTTCCTAATAAAGGAGAAGCTCAAGCCTGAACCCAAGGTGAACCTCGATATGGACGTATCCTATCGCTTGGGGGCCAAGTGGTTTATGGCCTTCGATAGAAAGGTCATAGCCTTCCTGGACATGCTTTGGGGGGAGTTGTGGAGGTGGTTGGGTCTTAAAGGTCTTTATGGAGGTGCACAAGGGGCTAACTGGTTTGACCAAAAGGGCATTGATGGCGTTGTGGACGGAACGGCTTACGGTGTACGTGGGATTGGATTACGGGTAAGGGGATTGCAAGTCGGTAGCATCCAAGCGTACATAGGCATGTCCTTGGCTTTAGTGCTTTTGATATTCAGCCTCTTTGTCCTGAGGTAGGGACTATGGGCCTTTTTGCTAACGAATTGCCCTATGGGGTTTTGTCATGGACCATATTCCTGCCCTTGGGGGGGGCTTTCTTGATCCTTCTGTTTTCAAGCGACAGGATGGCCAGATGGATCGCCTTGGTGTTTACATTGATTGACTTCTGTTTGGCCCTACCCCTTTGGTATAGGTTTGATCCCTCAAAGATAGGGTTTCAGTTCGTTGAGATAAGGGAATGGTTACCTATTTTGGGATTGAGATATGCAGTAGGTGTCGACGGGATAAGTATGCCCTTGGTGCTACTTACGGCCCTTTTGAGCCCTATTTGTGTCCTTTGCTCATGGCATCAGATAGAACATCGTGTAAGGAGCTTTATGTTCTGCTTGCTCCTCATGGAGACTTCGATGATCGGGGTATTTTCGGCCCTGGATTTCGTGCTCTTTTACCTCTTTTGGGAGGGAATGCTCATCCCCATGTACTTGCTTATAGCCGTATGGGGTGGACCGAGGAGGGATTATGCCTCGCTTAAGTTTTTCATCTACACCCTGGTAGGGAGCGTCTTTCTGCTCCTAGGTATCATAGCCCTTTACTTCAAGCAGGGTACTTTTTTCATCCCCGAAGTGCTTTTCCGTCCATACGAGGAAAGGTTTCAGCTTTTAGTATTTTTGGCCTTTGCCACTGCCTTTGCCATAAAGGTCCCCATGTTTCCCTTCCACACCTGGCTTCCTGCAGCCCACGTGGAGGCCCCTACAGCTGGGAGCGTATTTTTGGCCAGTATCCTCCTGAAGATGGGAAGCTATGGCTTCCTTAGGTTCTGTTTAGGTATAACCCCAAAGGCCTCTTTGACGATGGCCCCCTGGATTTTAATGCTTTCGATAATCGCCATAATATATGCGGGTTTCCTCTGCCTTGGCCAAGAGGACATGAAGCGCCTTATCGCGTATTCAAGCGTTTCTCACATGGGTTTTGTCACCTTAGGCATCTTTACCTTTACCCTATGGGGCCTAAAGGGGGCAATGCTCCAGATGTTAAATCACGGGGTTACAACAGGTGCCCTGTTCCTTTGCGTAGGGATCCTTTACGAAAGGACCCATTCGAGGTTGATATCCGACAACTCCGGTCTAGGAAAAGTAATGCCCCTTTTTGTCGCCTTTTTCGGGGTCTTTTGTTTCAGCTCCTTTGCCTTTCCTGGAACCAACAATTTCGTAGGTGAGCTGTTCGTATTATTGGGTGCCTTTGAGAAGGACAAAACCCTGGGGCTCTTCCTCTTGCCAGGACCTGTATTGGCTGCAGCTTACATGTTAAGGCTTTTGAAACGTACCGTATGGAAGGAGGGAGAGGTCAGTCCCCTTTGGGATTTAAATGCTAGAGAAGTCTTTTACCTTCTTCCCCTTCTAGTGGCTGTCCTCTGGGTGGGTTTTTGCCCAGGGAAATTGGTAGAGGTAATGGAACCGGCCCTTATGGAACTCCTCAAAAATGTGAAGTCAATGTCCTAGGGGGAGGAAATGTGGGTCCTTATGCCTGAATTTTTCCTTATAGGTTGCTTTACTTTTTACTTCGTCCTTTCCCTTTCAAGGGTCCCGTGGAGAATCCGCCCTTTATCCAAGGGTCTTGCCTTATTGGCCTTCTTCCTCACCCTTATTACCTTTGGCGAACAAGGGGAGTTTTTTTCAGGAGCCCTGAAAGTCGATACCTTTACCCAAGTCTTCAAGGCCATCTGTGCCTTTGGTTTCTTTTTGGTCTTTTGCCTTTTAAAACCTGAAGGAGAGGATCATGAGGAGGGTTATCTCCCCGAACTTTATGGGTTTCTGACCTTAAGCCTTTTAGGGCTCATGGTCCTTGTCTCAGCCGAAGACCTTTTGTCCCTTTTCATCGCCCTCGAACTTTCTTCCTACTGCTTATATGTGATCCTCCCTTTAAGGAAGGGTGGATATTTAGGGTCCGTTGAAGGGAGTTTGAAGTATGTGTTTTTCGGTGCCGTATGCTCTGCCCTTGCCCTTTACGGAATGGGATACCTCTATGCCTTAAGTGGTACTACTAAGCTCGGTGCCCTTGTTGTGGAAGGTGGGCTGTTTTCCTCTTTAGGGTTTTTGCTTTTTTCAGTGGCCTTCTTTTTCAAATTAAGTCTTTTCCCCTTCCACTTTTGGGCCCCTGACGTTTACCAAGGGGCTTCCAATTCCGTTGCGGCCTTTATAGCCAGCGTGCCTAAGGTAGCAGCCCTAGCCGTGCTCTTGAAAATTATTGGGCTTTTCCCTCAGGAGTCAAAAGGTTTAAAAGATGCCCTGTGGGTCATAGCGGTCCTGTCCATGACCTTTGGCAACCTAGCTGCGCTGGTGCAAAAGGACTTGAAGAGGCTTATGGCCTACTCGGGAATAGCCCATGGAGGATACGTAGTCCTTGGTCTTTTGGAACCCGGAATTGAAGCCAAGGTAGCGGTATCCTTTTACGCCCTTGTGTACCTCTTGATGACCCTTGGGGTCTTCCTGGTGCTGGTGGGAGTTTCTGAAAAGGGAAAGGATGTGTTGATAGAGGACCTTTCGGGTCTTTACAGCCGTTCCCCGCTTTTTGCCTTTACCTTGGCGGTTTCAGCCTTCTCCCTCATAGGTATACCCCCTACTGGGGGCTTCATGGGCAAGTTGTTCTTATTCGTGGTAGCCTACAAAGCCGGCCACAAATTGCTGGTGTTAATCGCCCTCGTCAACACCGTTCTCTCCCTCTTTTATTACCTGAACATGGTGAGACTTGCATATTCCAAAGAGTCCCTGGGGCCCAGGAGTCCCCTTCTCCTTTCAACCCTTGACAAGGTCCTCTGTTTAACGGTTAGCGGCCTTTTACTTCTCTTAGGGGTTTTCCCTTCTCCTTGGACGGACTTTCTTTATAAAGTGGCCGTATAAAAAAAGAGCGGGCCCTCACGACCCGCCCTTTTTGGTCTTTATCCCTATTCTGCCCGTATCTCTTTTGGACCTGTGACCGACTTTATGCCGAGTTCCTTTTGCCTGTCAAGCCAATATCTGGTCCTCTCCTTTATATAGGAAATCATCTCGTTCAATTTAGCCCGGCTATGACCCGCCTTTTCGAGTTCCTTAAGGTAGGCTTCTACCACTGGTTGGACTGCCTCCTGCCATTTCTTCATCTCGTCTTCAGTAAGGTTGATGAAGGTAACGCCCTTTTCCTTACCCGCCTTTAGCCCTTCGAAGTCCACGTCGTTCCATACCCTTGCGGCCTTTTCCCTGTACTCTTTGGAAAGTTCGTCAAAGACCTTCTGTACCTCTCCAGGAAGGCTTTCCCATGTCCTTTTGTTCATCACTACGTAAAAGGTATAGACGTCAGCCACACCATAACAAAGGGTGACGTACTTTGCCACTTCAGCAAGCCTAAAGGACTTCAAGGTCTCAATGGCCGTCATACTCCCTTCCACTACGCCCCTCGAGATGGCTTCATAGGTCTCCGGCATAGGTACAGGCTTAGGGACAGCCCCTAAGGCCTTTAGGATTTCACTGGTCCTACCTGTACCCCTTATGGTGAGGCCTTTTAAGTCCTCAAGCTTATATACCGGCTTCTTAGCCAAGATCAAGACCTGTGGCGGTTGGGTGTTAAGCCATAGGACCTTCGTGTCCTTCCATTCCTCAGGCTTGTAACGCTCGTAAAAATCGTTTACCACATGGGTGGAGACCCAAGCACTTGGGTAACCATGGGGCAAATCGGCAAGTTCAGTGATAGGGAAACGGCCCACAGTATAAGCCACATGTGAGAAACCTATATCGGCTATCCCTTGTACTACACCGTCGTAGACCTTTGTGGCAGAAAGGAGGGCTTCACCTCCATAGAAGTCTACTTTTACCGTTCCGTTTGTCCTCTTTTCCACATCGCGGCAGAACTCCTCAAGGAGCTTGGACTGAGAGGCAGCTGTCGGGAAATAAGAGGCGAACTTCAACCTTATGACCTTCTGGCCAAAGGCAACCGTTGCCAAAAGGAATACGCCTACAAAAGCCAACACCACCCTACCGTATCTCATTTCCCACCTCCTTTAAACAGGCGTTTGTCAAATATTATTTACCACTTTGCAAACTTGGGCAACCATGTGGCTAGTTCTGGGAATAGGAAGACCAGAACTGTAGTGATTATGATCCCCATGCCTATGAGTACAGCTCCTTTGAAGATCTGGCCGAGGGGTACATCTGGAGCAAGTCCTTTGGCCACGTATACGTTTACACCCACAGGGGGGCTGATTATCCCGAACTGGGCTACTAAGACGATGAGGACCCCAAACCATATAGGGTCAAAGCCCAAGTTCGTCACAAGGGGATAGAATATGGGGACTGTTAAGACCACTAGCGCTAAGGAGTCTATGAAACATCCTGCGATGAGGTAGATGATGGTGATGATGATCATGACGGTCCAGCGAGAGACCCCAAGGGAGTTTATCCAGTCCACCAGTTCGAAGGGGATCCTGGTAATGGCAAGGAAGTGACCGAAAACGGTAGCCCCAGCGATTAGGAAAAGGACCATGGAGGCAGTTAAGACACCGTCGATAGTCGCTTCCCAAAAGGCCTTCCATGACAGGCTTCTCCTTAAGAGCCCTATTGCAATTGCACCTACAGCTCCGATACTTCCTGCCTGCGAGGGTGTAAACCAACCGGCAAACAATCCGCCCAGTACCACAAGGAAGAGGACCAGTGCCTCCCACACCATGCCTATCGCCTTAAGTTTTTGCACAAAGGTGGTAGGAGGGCCTGCAGGTCCCCATTCTGGTTTAAGCGCGCATGCCACAAGGACTATGCCACCCATTATAGCAGCCATGATCAAACCGGGGATTATCCCCGAGATGAAAAGCTTCCCAATGGACTGCTCAGTCAGTATGCCGTAAACGATGAAGACCGTACTTGGTGGAATCATTATGCCCAAGGTACCGCCTGCAGCGATACAGCCTGTAGCGAAGGAATCGTCGTAATGATAGCGTTTCATCTCAGGGTATGCGATCTTTCCTATCGTTGCAGCGCTTGCTGTTGCCGAGCCACAGATGGCCCCAAAACCAGCGCAGGCAGCAATTGTCGTCAACCCCAATCCCCCTCGCATCTGTCCAAATATGTCGTAAGAGGCCCTATACAACCTCTGGCTTATGCCCGAGGCAAAGGCGTAAGTCCCCATGAGGATAAAGGTGGTGATCACCGAAAGCGAGTAGGAGCTGAAGACGCTGAAGAAATCCCTCACAAGGAGTTTGGATCCTGCCCCAAAGCCTGACAGATACGAATAACCAAGCCAACCCATGAAGGCCATGGCAAAGCTTATAGGCATCCTCAAGACGAACAGGAGGAGCATCAGACCTATTCCTATGATCCCCACCGTTACTGGTTCCATGGCATGCCTCCTCTTACTTCCTTTTAACTCAAGGCGTGTCCTTTGAAGATGCCGATAAGGTGTTTGATCAACACCAAGACCAAGAGAAAAGCCGAAATTCCAAGTACATAAGCGAAGGGGAAAAGGGGCAAGTTAATAGTCCCCGAGGTCTCCTTCACCTTCCTCAAAGACTCCCCGTAAAGTAGGCCTTCTACCGTTAGAATGCCAAATAAAAAGAGCGACAGTCCCGCAACGAATACCATTACGGCTACTTTAGCCCACTTAGGCATCATGTCCACAAAGAACTCCACCTGCACATGTCTTCCCCTCAAAAAGACATGGGCCCCTGCAAGTCCTATCACGAAAACCTGGCTAAGCATCACCAATTCATAAGATCCCACAACAGGTCTATTTAGGATCTTACTTCCGATGACGTCTGCAAAGGTGACCCCAACTATGAAGATGGCTGCCCAACATGCGACTACTGTCCCTGCTTTCGCCATCCTTTCCACCATCTTTTCCCCCTTAAGGAAAGGGAAGGGAGGAGGAAAAACCCCCTCCCTTTAGTTCGATTATTGGGCACGTATCTCCTTTGGTCCAGTTATGGACTTAATGCCCAATTCCTTCTGCTTTCCAAGCCAGTACTGGATCCTTTCCTTGATATAGGACACCATCTCGTTCAGTTTAGCGCGGCTGTGGCCTGCCTTTTCCAGTTCCTTTAAGTAAGCCTCCACTGTAGGTGCCACGGTCTCCTTCCAGCGCTTCATTTCGTCATCGGGCAGGTAGATGAAGGTCACACCTTTGGCCTTTCCAGCCTCCCAGCCTTCGAATTCTACGTCGTTCCATACCTTTGCGGCCTTCTCTTCGTATTCCTTGGCCAGGTCACCTATGACCTTTTGCACTTCTGCAGGTAGGCTGTCCCATACCTTCTTGTTCATGACCACATAGAAGGTATATAGGTTCGTGGCCTCATAGCACATGGTCACGTACTTCGCCACTTCAGCCAGGCGGAAGGCCTTAAGCGTTTCCACCGGAGTCATACAACCCTCTACAACCCCGCGGGCCATGGCTTCATAGACCTCTGGCATGGGTACAGGCTTCGGTACTGCCCCTAGGGCCTTCAAGACCTCAGCTATCCTTCCAGGACCACGGACCGTCAGGCCTTTTATGTCCTCAAGCTTATAAACGGGTTTTTTGGCCAAGATCAATTCGTTTGGCGGAGAGGTGTTAAACCACAGAGGCTGCACGTCCTTCCACTCCTCAGGTTTAAAACGCCTGTAAAAGTCATTGGCCACTCGACTTGCTACCCACGCGCTGGGATAACCGTGTGGTAGATCTAGGATCTCAGTAAGGGGGAAGCGACCCACTGTGTACTCCACATGTGAGAAACCTATATCGGCTATCCCTTGTACTACACCGTCGTAGACCTTTGTGGCAGAAAGGAGGGCTTCACCTCCATAGAAGTCTACTTTTA
>Ga0209394_1000971_pt1 | contig 18738 bp, 20 predicted proteins | sample JNZ201metaG_FD_184122 | JGI IMG/M metagenome (GOLD analysis project Ga0209394, IMG submission 184122) | Hot spring microbial communities from Jinze hot spring, China to study Microbial Dark Matter (Phase II) - JNZ 20120812A (SPAdes) (version 3) ... | reverse complement strand
CTCCCTATCCTTCCGAATACCCTCTCCTCCCTCAAACCACCATCTCTAGATGTATGGTGGGCTTCTACCCGCCCTCTTTAGGGCAAAGCAGATTATCCTCATAATGAACTCCTCAAATGATATTCCGGCGGCTCTTAAGGATCTCGCGAAGCCCGCCTCCGGCGATATATCAGGGTTTGGGTTAACCTCTAGGACATATGGTTTCTTGGTATTTTTGTCTAGGCGTATGTCGACTCGGGCGTAGTCTCTACATTGTAGCGCCCTATAGGCTTTTAGGGCCGTCTCTTCAATGGCGCCTTTTAGCTCCGGACTGACCTCTGCTGGGCATATGGGTCTGGTCTTAGCGTATTCCTCGCTCTCCTTAAGCCATTTCGCTGCATAATCCACTATCTTAGGCTCCTCATCGAAGTCGAAGATTATTTCTGATATTGGTAGGACCGTTGGCTCCTCATTTCCTAGGATTGATACGTTAAATTCTCTCCCATCAACATACTCCTCTACCAGTGCCGGCTGCTCATAAACCCTATTAATATATTTCACTTGCCTCTCCAGCTCCCCTAGACTCCTAACAAAGCTATCTCTCGTTATTCCTATGCTTGCATCCTCCCTTAGGGGCTTAACTATGAGCGGAAACCTTAGTTCGCACTTTACCCGCTCAGCCCATCCATCAATTACTTGATAGTTTGGTGTTGGCACACCATGGGCTCTCAAAATAGCCTTTGCCAAACCTTTATTCTGGCACAATCCTAGCGCTAGAGGGCCCGAGCCAGTATATGGTATCCTAAGGACCTCCAGTATGGCAGGTATATGCATCTCAAGGCTACTATCACCCATAAAGCCCTCACAGAGATTAATTACAACATCCGGCCTATACCCCCTTAAAACCTTGATGGCCTCCTCAATATCATCCTTTAGTGGAATCTCACAGTATCGGATTCCAAGTTTTTCTAGGGTCTCTTGGACCGCGCGGACTTGATCTAAGACCTCCACCTCTGCCAGGTAGTTTATGCTCTCGCCTCTAGATGGCCTTCTGGGATAGTTGTAGAGGATTCCAACTTTGATTGTCAATGACATCCCACGCCTCAATGCCTCTAAAAATAATAACAGGATATATTTCTCTATATCCTTGAGGGAGATGTTTATTAGGATGGTTCAAGTAATACCTCATTCTAACCATGGTGGCGAAGGCTCTGGTAAGTATTGCTTCAACAACTAAGGCTGCACTTAAGGGAAACATTAGGGTACTTGCCATTAGGGACCTTGCTCTAACGGTTATTGCCGGATTGAGCGGTGGACTTGATATACTTTTTGTTAAGGAGGTTTTGGGGGCTGATGCAATAGTCCTAAGTATGCTTGCATCAATATGGTCGGCTGTCTTCTTAGCCTTCATACTGATAGGTGGATGGATATCAGACCAGTATAGCCGGAAGAAGATGCTTATAGCCGGTATGATCCTAACATTACCAAACCCATTGATCTTCGCATTTGCCCCAGACTGGCGTATAATTGTTGTAGCCCATTTCCTCGGGGCCATTAGCACGGCGCTTATTGCACCAGCCCATGTTGCGCTTCTATTCTCCCATTCTGAGCAAAGGACCCGGAGTAGAACAATAGCGCTAATGAACACGATTAATAGTATAGCGAACATTATTGTTCCACCAATCGGCGCGCTGCTAATACAGAACCTCGGCGGCGGAAACCTAAACTGGATCAGAAACATCTTCCTAGCGCAGTTTTTCCTCACTATAGGAGTTCTAGTTTACACGTGGAGAAGACTTGAGGATAAGACTCCGATGGGTAGGAGAGAGCCGAAAAGTCTAACATGCGCCATTAAGGAGATATTCGGTCAGATGGGCAGAATCTATAGGATATCTAAGGAAAGGGGCGCTACACCATGGCTATTCTTGGCATTAACAGGTCCATGGGCTTGGGAGGCCGTTGCACCATTCTGGATAGTCTATGCTGCCGAGGTCTGCGGCTCACCAATAATTATTCTAGGTCTTCTGCCCTCATTCTACAGTTTAACTGCCGCCCTAATAATGCTTCCATTAGCCGAGATATCTGACAGAAGGGGTAGGAAGAGGGTGATACTCATCGCTAGGCCATTCCTATATCTGTGCATAATCCTACTCCTTATCGGTGGAACATTCAATAGATGGATAATCGCACCATTTATTCCGCTAATTGCATGGATATTTAGGGCTGTAGGGGATGCATCCGGCCCTTCATGGACCGCCGCATCTACAGAGGTTATTCCTGAGGAGTTCCAGAGCGAGTGGGAGGCGACGAGAGACTTTCTATGGAGGAGCATGGCTATACCCGCCGTAATTGTTGGCGGATTACTTTGGGATATTGACCCAAGATTGCCGTTCATTATGGCTCTGCTCGTTGATGGGTTGATTAGACTTCCAATTCTAATATATAAGATACCGGAGACCTTGATTACCCACGAGCATCATCATCCGACCGGACCACATATAATTTTATACGGCCTACCGGGCTCGGGTAAAACATCAATTGCACGCCTAGTTCAAAGGGAACTCTCCCTTGAGGTTGTTGATGAGAGAACCCTCGGTGTTGAAGAGGAGCATAAAGGAACTCCGATTCCTATACCCTTCATAGGAAATAATAATGGTGAGAGGAAGATTGAGGAGAGATTGAATGCGATCCTATCAAAGAGGGATAGGGCTGTAATAATTGAGGGTGAACCAGCCATATTCGCGGCTAAGGATGAGGATAGAGGCCTAATTATTATGCTCGTTGCATCGAGAGATGAGAGGATTAGAAGGGAGATCAAGAAGTATGGAGGACCAGACTTCGTGGTCTTCAAGAGGGTTGAGGAGGAGGATCGGAAAATCGCCAAGCTAACACGCCAACTCTTCGGCGCCGACATCTCTAAGCTCCCACCATTCGATATAGCCATAAATACTGAGAGAATCCCGCCGGAGAAAATCGTGAAGATAATTGCTCTATTACGTGAGGGGGAGAAGAAGCGAGAAGAGAGCAATCCCAGCGGCTAGGATAAGCGATAAAGATTTATGTTGGGTTGATCATTAGGGGGCTTTGGATTTCACGCTTAGACAATCTAGGGGTCGCGAGGGATTAGATGTGAAGTATCTTTTTAGGCAACTAGGATCCCATTACGCCTCAGCCAGTATTGAAGAATTGAAATGTAAGAAGCGGTATTGATATGGTCTTTTATATTGTATATAGGGCATCAAGGGAGTGTAAAAATAGGGGCGCATTATCCAAGCGCCTCAGGAGCCTAGGCTGTAAGCGCGTATGCAGCTCCTTCTGGGAGGTGAATGAACGAAGGATCAACGATGTCCTTAAGGTTGTGGGTGATAACCAGCCGATACTTCTTAAGAGAACCCGAGACATCAGGAAGCCAGCCTACGACGATGAAGGAAACATAATTGACTTCGGCAGCCTAGTTGTTGTCGCCTACAATTCTGAGAGAGATGAGAGCGGTAGGGTTAGGAGTCTACTGGCGAGAACACCATATATAAGGCTGTGCCGCTCAGTATATGCCTTCTGCCAGAACAGCCATCAATATGATAAGAGAGGCGAAATATTCGATATGAGCCATCTCCTTACACTTATGAGGGAGAGCGATAAGGACATGAAAGTCCTCTCTAGAATAGTGATTGTAAACAGCGCCGAAACTAAGGACATGCTACTTGAGAGTGTGAAAATGAGAATATTGAAGAGGGTGGAGAAGATACTCAGCGGCTATAGAAACCTTACATACGCCATTTCAGAGGATAAGATGGAGATAAGGAATGTAATTGAGGAGGAGAGGAGACTCCGCAGCGAGTTCATAGCCCTAAGGAGAATGGCCATCTTCTACGAGAGGTGGCTTAAACTCGATTTAGCCAAGGACTTAATGAGGGTTTACTCGGCCATAAGGAAACTCCACTTAATAAAGGTGAATGCAATCTAGAATACACCCATTAGAGTAGGCTTAGCAAAAATATTGAAAAATTAAAAAAATGTTTTAGGGTTCTAACTGGGTTTTTCTGGAAGAATGAGGTGGGGCTCTACCACTCTTCCTCCTCTTCCCACTCTTCTTCCTCTTCCTCCCACTCCTCTTCCTCGCCCCAGTCCTCCCACTCTTCCTCTTCTTCCTCTTCCTCCTCCTTTGGCGGAGTCTTCCTTCTTGACATAGGTTTTTCACCTACCAAAATGATAGGCGCGCGAGAATCAAATAAATCTTTGCCAAAGAACTCGAAGAAACATATGGGGCAAATCTGAAAAAACAAGCAATTTAAATCCTTCTCTGAACAAATAAAGAGTTTTTTAATATTTTTTTAACTAATTGCGTCTTAAAGCTCCTCTTTAAAGAGTGAGAGTCTTAAAGGGCGGGTAAAAACCATTCTACTATGACATTTAAATCTACTTTAGGACTTTCCCCGTCTCCATGTACCATAGGTATAGGTCTAGCTCCCCTAAAGTTAGCCCAGCTTTGCTGGCTATTTCCTCAAGCAGCCTCTCAATTTCCATGTATCGGCGCCTCGTTAGGGTTCTCGGCCTACTAATCAGCCCATATCTAAGCAGAATATTGATTATGTGGAAGTCTATTATTGCGACGTCCATAAAGCCAATATTTCTGAGGAAGTGGCTGGCCTCCTTATAGCCGATTCCCCTAACATTCTCAACGAGCCATTCCCTCATAGACTTCCCGCCTCCGGAAGATTTCAGCATATTATATAGGGGATTAATGATTTTTCTAGCCTCAACGATATATCTGGCTCTAGCCTCCGGATAGCGGTGTCCTAGAACTCTGAGCTTCTCAGCCAGCTCGCGCTCCGTGAGGTTTAGAAAGCCATCATTTATCTCCAGCTGAATTCTCATGCTCCTCTCAGCGCTGAAGTTTGCGGTCAATATGCAGAAGCAGAGTTCCTTGAAGATTTCAGCGGCTGACTTACTCCTATTCGCCATGAACTCCCTAATTCTGGCATCGACTAGGCTTCTAACCGCACTATTCTTTAGGCTCTCCACCGCCTCTAATAGGCTGGCTAGGCCACCACACATTTTTAGCCGCCCCAGCCCTGTTTAGGACCCCACTCTTTTTAGCATCCCTCCCTCAGCTTAGCTTCAATCTCTTTAGCTACATCAGTGCTCTCGCCATCTAGCGGGTTAATCTTTATGTCTAGGGGTGAACCTACGCCAACACCTATCTCTGACGCCCGCCTTATCTGATCTAAATCAAATATTCTCCCGCCCTGCACCTCCCTAGTCGTCCCATAAATTCTTAAGATTGCCACGCCCACAGCGTCCACGGCAACCCTATCCCTACCAGCGACCAGAAGGCTTGGCTCAATAACCCTTCCCTTCTCCGGCCCACCTGTGGCAAAGGCTCTCATGGCGTCCATAACGACTAGGTCAACATTATAAAACTTGTTTATCTCGGCTATCATAAGCCTTTGATAGGGGGATGTATGGAGCTCAGCCATATAATCATAGTTTTCTCCGGGAACCTGCCTAGCCACTAAGCCAACAGAATTCTTAAGGGACATTGTGAAGTGCCCACCGAACCTATGGGTCTTTAGGCAGCATGTCTGAACAACCCTATCAGCCTCTAGGAATATTCTTGCGATATAAAAGCCCCTAAGCCAATGGGTTCCCTGCGGTTTAATCCTAACCCAATCGTCCCTCCCAGCCTCATCTAAGACTAAAACTTTAAACCCCATCTTCTCAGCCAGATCGAAGACCCCTAGGTGTCTTAGGACATCTCTTGTTCTACCCATTCCGCTTCGCTCAGCAAGTATTATTTCATCCGCACCAGCATCTCTAAGCCACTCAACTATCACTTTTAGCGTGTCAATATGTGTTGAGGCTGGGAAGGGGTCAGCACTATTAAAGTTAGCCTTTAAAGCAACCCTCCTACCCCTATAATAGCTCCTATCAAACTGGTCCAGAAGCCTACTCAAACCATACACCCTATCAGCGGTTTTAATTATGAAGACCTCAGAGCCACCACGCTCATGAATGGTGCCGCCATCCACTTTACTCCCACCCCTAAAGAGAACCGCGGCGCTCCCTATAGAGCCACCTAACGCCCCAAGTAAGAGCGCTGGGACGGACTTAAGTCTTGAAAGAGGCATTCTCTCAGAAGCCACCAAGGAGAGGTATTAAGTTTGACCGCCCAGCACCTTAAATGTTACTATGGCGCCCTCCTCAGTCTCCTCTATACTCGATATTACAGTGCTAAGTCCCATATCCTCTAGAATAACCCTATAATCCTCAATGTAATCGTAGAAGCCGCATGTATAGCAGAAACTCCCCCTAAACTCTATCTTAAACTCCTCCATGGAGATTGAGACTAAATTTGCCTCGGCCTCTGGAGACCTATATTTATTATATTCGAGTATGGCGCCCTCAAGGGTCTCCCTTAAGTCCATCGGCACCCCAACATAATGATCTAGAGTGTTACAATGAACATTAGCCGCTCAATAAGTTCCTTATACCTATTTCTTATAGTTACCTCCGTCACTTTGGCTATCTCCGCAATCTCCCTCTGGGTTCTCTTCTCGCCGATCAAGACCGATGCAACATAGCTTGCGGCGGCAGCTATACCGGTCGGCCCCCTCCCAGATGTTAGCTTAAGCTCAGATGCAACGGAGAGTATCTTGTTGGCTATCTCCTCAACCCTCCCCTGCATTGTAAGCTGGTTTGAGAATTTAGATATGTAATGGCTTGCTTTTAGGGGTGGTACGGATATGTCTAGCTCCTTAACTAGGAACCGATAGCTTCTTCCAACCTCTCTTTTACTTATATTAGCCGCGTCAGCTATCTCATCTATGGTTCTTGGTAGGCCGCACTGCCTACATGCTATATAAACTGCCGCCGCGCTTATCCCCTGAATCGACCTTCCACGTATAAGATGCTCCTTAACGGCCTTCCTATAAATAACTGAACTCGTCTCAAAAACACTCTTTGGTAGGGAAAGATTATTTACGATCTTCGTTATCTCTGAGAGGGCGAATGCAAGATTCCTCTCTATGGCATCTGAAACCCTTATCCTCCTCTGCCACTTCCTAAGCCTATACATCTGCGCTCTTTGGCCGGCATCGAATCTCTTGCCTAAGGCATCCCTATCATGCCAGTCAATCACGGTGGATAAACCCTTATCATGTATCGTGAATGTGACTGGCGCGCCGACCCTAGCCCTCTTATCCCTCTGCTCATTATCAAATGCCCTCCACTCAGGTCCCTGATCAGCTATCTTCATGTCAACCACGTAGCCGCATTCCATGCAGACTACTTCGGCGGACTCATAATCGCGCATCAATTTTATGCTGCCGCATTCTGGGCAGCGCTGGATATCCCTCAATATTGGTGGGAGGGAGCTACTTTCATCCTCTTCGCTCATATCTATCCTTCCCCTTTAGCTGTTTTGGTTTGGGCAGAACATATAGTGGGCTATTAACAATCTTGTTGGGGTCAATATCTCCAACAACCTCAACCTCCATGTAAGGGGACTTCACGGGCCCAAAAATGTCCAGAACAACACCTATCGGCCTCTTTTTAATATCGAAAACAGTTGAGCCAATCTTTGGGAGAAAATCGATTTTCGCTATAATTCTATTCCCCGGGCCCACATGGAGAGCTTGCCCAATCTTCTTCAAGATGGTACCCCGCTAGAAAGGAATGGATAAAAAATTCAACTCATCCGGATTATTTAAATGTTTCTTAGGAGTAATCTATGTGCGGCTCTTCACCAGCTCAGCCGCAACCTTCCTCAGGATCCGCCCCTTACTCCTCCCATTCCTCTTCACGATTATAAAGCCCGATTTAGCCCAGGGAAGCCTAGGATGGGATGCATCCGGAAAAACCTCATATTTTAGGCCTAGATTTTTTAGGGCGCCCTCAATAACGCCTATATTCGGCGATGGGATGCATAGTTTTTTCGGTAGGCGCCTCCCCTCCCTTCTGGTCCTAAGTGAGTCGAAGTAGACTGGCCAGAGGGTGACTCCATCCCTCTTCCGCACTCCCAAGCACCCTACAAAATTTATTTCATGTGGCTTGGTGCCTATCGAAGAATTTTACTTTTTCTTGCTAATTAGTATGGCATTTAAAACTCCTGACTGTCCGGGTCTGGAGGTTACCTTCGCCGTTCCTAGTGGTGTTTCTATTAGGCAGCCCCTTGTTATTACACCTCTCCTATCATAATCTACATTAGCTGGGTTCTTTATGACCCTAATTATCTCAACCCTCTTCGTCTCACCAGTCTCCGGATCTGATACGTTCGCCCATTTAGCGCTCACAAGCCTAACTTTTATGTTTCCTCCCCTCCTGCGGCTCACCCTCGTCTTATGCTCGCCTAGCACGGTTTCTGTTGGGAATGATCCCATCTCATACTTTCGCTTACCTCTATAGGGATTCCTCTTGCCGCCAGTTGGCTTCCTCTTATGTAGGTCACCGTGCCAAACAGACATTTACTTCCCCTTCATCTCTTGAGATTTTAAGTGGCTTCTCCGGCCAATATAAATTTAACGGTAGAGCGCTGCCTCATCAGCCGAGGATGCCTCCCTAATAAATGCGTCCAAATAAGCCCTTAAGTCATCCATATCTATTGGGGGTTTAGGTATCTCCTCCTCACCTAGATTGAGCAAAAATCTATCAAGCTCATGCGGCCTGACACCTTCTAGGGCGGATTTTGCGCATAGGGCTGCGCCTAGGCCTGTGGCCTCCGGAAAGGTCGCTCTTAAGATCCTATTCTTTGGGAGTAGGGCTGAGAGGGTGGCTAGGTATATGTTGTTTCTTGCGAAGCCTCCCTGAACAATTATGTCAACCTCCCTCCCATCTGTTATTAATTTTATTGCCACATAGGATTCTATTGCCAGATAGATGTTTAGTAGGTGATATGCCTCCCTAGCGCTCCTATTGAATGCCCCACCAATTAACCTCGCCCTAGACTTCTGGAATTGTCCGGAGCCGGGAACTAGGCCGGGCATTATGAAATCTTCCCTACGCTCCAGAATATCCTTCAAAATCCCCATGTCTAGGGCTATGTTTTCTAGGTCGGCTTGGAATCTGCTTCTTATGAGAGCCGTATAATAATCGTATTCGAAGCCTCCCTTAAATCTTGAGGATCTGACAGGCCTACGATATGCATCGATATAATATAGGACATCCCTATGTAGGTCTTCGCCCCTCGGTTTGAATTCGCCGCCTGGATACATGAAGACGCACCATGTTCCAGTTGAGGCCAGTAGGAAATCTCCCCCACGAGCCATGTATGATAGTAAGCATGCGTTTGAGTCATGTATTCCTGGAGTAACGAGGATATTTGAGCCGTTAAGTTTATACTCGCCCAGCTGGCTCCAGACATCAGATATTTCTGGCGATCTAGAGGGGACATTTAATCCCTCAGCCACACTGCTCCATCCACCCCTCCTTATATCGTATAAATATGTGTGGCAGCCTATGCTTGTGATCTCGCTGGCCCTATATCCCGTAAGCGCGTATATGAGGTATTGTGGTAGGAATAATATCTCATCTATCTCCCTAAATATTTCCGGATATCTCTCCCTTATCCAGAAGAGTTGTATCCCAGCATTCAGAAGCTGCCCGTAAGGCGGTGTTCCAGTCGACATATATAGTTCGATTGGGCTCCCGAACTCGCTATAGAATTTGTCCCTAATATGCCCCTCAATCTCATGGTTATAGGATATTATTGGAAGCCTTAGGATTCCGCCCTTTAGGTTAGCTATTGTCGCGCCGAATGTTGTTATTGCCAGCGCCCTTATCCGCCACCTCCTAGCAGCCTCTGTCAGCTTGGCTTTCATCCATGAAACCATTAAGTCAGCGTCATCGCATAGTAAATTGCCAACCCTTACCTCATCTATCCTCCTAGACTCCCCATATATTGGCTTCAGATCCTCCTCAGAGAAGACCAGAATTTTCTTATTGGACTTCCCTATGTCAAATACAACTATTGTCTCGCCGTCCATAAATTCTCCCACCTAGGGAAATCCCAAAAATATAGAAATTTTATTCTTGGTTTTGTATATTTGCTAAATCCTCCTCACCGAGCTTTGCTGGCAGGGTCTCCTCACCCCGCCGCTCAAATATCTTCTTTAGCTGGCGCTTCATAACCTGTATGTTGCGGCTTAGGCCAAAGTAATCTGCGAAGTAATCTGTTGTCTTCAGGATCATGTCCCTGCCGCTCTTCTCCCGCGTAACCAGCCCCATCTCAACTAGCTCCTTTATGTGGCTGTATGCGTGTCTCCCCCTAGCCTCCACAACCTGCTTTTGGGTTATCGGCTGCTTATAGGCTATATATGATAATGTTCTTAGGGGGCCATCCGTTAGGAGTGGTCTAATAGCCAGTCTCCTAACCCTATCCACATACTCCGTCTTGAGCTGTAGAACGAACCTTCCATCCTCAAGCTCAATTATCTCTAGGGCCGTGTTTCTCCGCGCATACTCCCTCATCAATACCCTCGCAAGCTTCTGAACCCTCCTCTCAGACCTAGAACCCAAAATCTTACATAGGGTCTTCAGGTCTAGCGGCCGCCCGGCAACATAGAGCGCTGCCTCAAGCAACCTAAGCTTTGCATCGGCATCGTTCCTAGCCGCCCTTCTCTTCTCCTCCCTCTTTTCTCTATCGGTCTGGTTCTCTACGCTAGCCGCTAATGTCAGCCCCAGACACCTCCCCATTCAGGGTTACATATATCTCGCCGAACTCCTCATGTTGCCATAGGGTTATCTTACCCCTTTGCGCCATGAAGAGGAGGATTACGAAGACCCTCACCATTTCAATCCTCCCCAATCCCTCAACGAGCTTCGAGAAGGTTATTATCTCGCCTCTATCGACCAGCAGCCTCATTTTTCTGGTTAACCGCTCAATCTCATCCTCAATCTCCATCAGATATGCACTTATGGTTGGAACTATCTCTGGTGGTGGGAGTATGGGCTTTTGGGGCGCCTTAAGTGTTAGGAGACTCTCGCTCCTCAAGGCCTCATCCAAGGCCTCTATGAGACTCTCTATAGTTGTTGTTGTCAGCTCGTAGCGTAATGGTAAGATTAATGGGGGCGGCACAAAATCCACGCTGGGCTTAGGCTGGGCTGTTGGCGGCTCCTCAAGCTTTAGGAGGAGGTTTGACTTTAGGAGATATATGGATGCTGAGGAGTCTAGGGCTACGCCGGATGCCCTAAAATCTATGTTAGCCCTCCGCTCCATCTCCTCAAGAAATGAGAGGAGCAGGAAGGCTATCTTTACGCTCCAAGGATTGATCCTCTGCAGCTTATGCACGTTGAATAGTATGTCCCATGGTGGTTGGAGATAGAAGGGCTTATTGTCGGCATTCATGCCCCCACCCCCTTAAATGTTGTTGAGATTACATGCGATACTCCATTCTGTCCATAAACCCCATAGATTCTATCAGCCTTACTAATCATCTCAGGCTTTAAGGTTATGACTATGAATTGGAGCTGGGATTTGGCAGCCTCCTCAGTCAATAGCTCGCCAAGCCTCTCAACATGGAATGCGTCTAGATGAGCGTCTATCTCATCGAAGAGATAGAAGGATGCTGGCGAGAATTCTTGGAGCGCGAACAAGAATGCAACGGCCGACACTGATCTTTCACCACTACTCGCCCCGCTCACCAGTATTGGGGGTTTTCCGGGGAACTGAACTATCATGTCTATTCCCCCAGCGAATGGATTCTCCGGATTCTCGAGCTTTAGGGATGCGCTGCCCCCACCTGTCAGCCTAGAGAAGTATCCGTTTATTCTCTCATTTATTTTGTTGAAAGCATCCATGAAGACTTCACGCTTCTTCCGCTCAATCTCATCTATAAACCTTAGGATTGCCATCTTCTCCTCCTCAAGCTCATTAAGCCTTGTCGAGAGTTCCTTATACCTTGAGACTTGCTCCGCATACTGTGTCTCGGCCAGCTGATTAACTGCGCCTATACGGTTGAGCTCATCCATCATGAGTCTTAAGCGCGAGTCTATGTCTAGGCGGGCAATGATCTCATGTGGCAAATCGATCGGCTCATCGTAGCCTAGTGCCTTAAGTCTCTCCCTATATTGGCCCACCCTAAGGTTTAATGTCTGGAGTTTAAGTCTCAGCTCATTGAGCGCCCTTACCCCATCCTCATAATCCCTATCCAGCCTTAGGATCTCATTCTCTAAGGTATCTAACTCTGAAGTAAACTTCTTCACCTCCTCCTTAGCGCCCTCGAGGTCCCTAGATATCTCCATCCTCATCCTCTCTAGCTCCTCGATTCTCCTCTCAACCTCCTCCCTCTCCCTAGTGGCGCTCGCAACATTATCCTCTAGGGATGATATCTGCCCAGAAATGTCCTCTATTTGGGCTGCTATATTCTTTAGGCTCACCTTTAACGCGTTCTCTATTTTCGATCTTAGGGCCGATATTTCGGACTCAACACCATTATACTTCTGCTTGAGGAGTATTATCTCGCGTGCAATAGTCTCGCGCTTAGAGTCCTTATCGTGCAGATTTAATAGGCTTATCTCCTCCCTTAGGCGCTTAAGCTCCTCACTTAATGCCCTCTCTCTTTCGCCTATCTCCCTAAGTCTCTCTTCATAGGATGCCAGCTGAGCCCTATCACCTTCTATTCGACCCATTAAATCGGCTATTGTCTTCTCAGCCTGCTCAATACTCAACTCAGCTTGGGATATGCTCCTCTTAACCCTCTCAACCTCACCCTCAACCTTACCTATAGACTCAGATAACCCAGCTATGTCGCTTTGTATCTTCGCTATTTCACCCTCTATCTCAGCAATGAGACCCTCCCTATTCTCCAGATAACCCCTTAATGTCCTGACAGCCTTATCCAGATTCTTCAGGGCCTCATCGCTTGGAATAAAGGATGATAGGTCTATTGGGGTCCTGTAGAATCCGCTCTCAACCCCTCCGCCAGCCTCATAGAGATCGCCGCTTAACGTAACTACGCGGAGCCCCTCCTTAGAGGCCCTTAACGCAGCCTCCTCATTTAGGGCTAGTAGGGTGTCTCCAAGAACAAAGTTTACAGCGGCCTCATAGCGCCCATCACACTTAACGAATGACGATATAGGCTCCCCCAAACCATCAATGTTCAGGGGTTTGGCGAAAACACCGCTGCTATTTGGCGATAACCCCTTTAAAGGAATTATCTTCACCCTACCAAGCTTCATTCTCCTTAAGGTCTCTATGCACGTGAATGCAACATTTAGGTCCTCAACAACTAGGGAGTCAAGCCATCCGGATGCGGCGGCCTCAACAGCCTTCTCATAGCCGCTCTTAATCTTTATCAGGTTCTTGAGTCTTCCGTGAATGCCGCCTATAACCCCTAGAGCGCTGAGCTCCTCAAGGTTTCTTAGGGCCATCTCCTCAGACTTAATCTTCTTCACCAGATCCTTCTGGGCCTCGAACTCTATGAGTGCGCTCCTAGCTGCCTCAGCGATCCTCTCAGCCTCCTTAATCTCCTTCTCTAGAATAGCCCTCCGCCTAGCCCTCTTCTCCAAAGTCGCCTGCAACCCCTTCATCTGCTCCATCTGGCCGCTTAATATCTCCTGTAGTCTAAGCAGCGACTCCTGCAGTTTCTCCCTGGAGGACTTAAGATCTTCCATCTTGGCTTTTACATCCTCGAGCCTTTGTGTGAGCACGGTTATCCTCGATTGGAGCCTTTCACGCTCACCCTCAATCGAAACCCTCTCCTTACGCAGTTGACTCAACTGCTCCTCAATCTCATCAGCTCTCCTCGCCCTCTCCTCAAAGGCTGATCTTACCCTCGCAATATCGTCAGATATGGAGTTGTAGAGGGATTGTTTCTCATCTATCTCCCTACCGAGCTGCTCTAATGTGGCCGTTAGCTGAGCGATTCTCTCCTCAACCCTTCTAATCTCGCCCACAATATCCTCAGATTGCTTTTGAAGTCTCTCCCTTAGGTTCTTAAGCCTCTCAATACTTGCCCTACCATCACTTATCCTCGAAGTGATCTCACTTAGCCTAGATCTTAGGCTTCCAATACTCACTTGAATCTCAACTATGCTGCTCCGTTTCTTCTCAGTCTCCTCGAAGCCTATTTTCCGAAGCTCATTCTCCAGCTCGCGGCGCCTTAACCTAAGGTTCTCCCTAAGCTCACCCAACTCCCTATTCTTCTCCTCAAGCCCCACAATCTTGCGCGATATCTCCTCTATCTCGGCCTCTAGGGCTCTTATCTCCCCAGATATCTTTATTGACTCCAGATAGGCTATCTCCTTCCTAAGGAGGTTATAGCGTAGGAGATTGTTCCGCTCCCTCTCTAAATCCTCAAGCCTCCTCTGAACCTCACCTATCTGTCCTAGGGCCGTCTTTATCGCTACATCCGCCTCCCTAAGCTTAGCCTCCGCCTCAGATTTCTCAGCATCATACTGGGCTATTCCAAGCATGTCCTCAATGATCTTCCTACGCTCCTGTGTAGATACCTCAGCCATGCGCGTTAGAGTACCCTGTAGAACAATATTATGTCCATATGGGCTTATCCCGGCGACTGAGAGAACCTCAAGTAGGTGGTTTCTTGGAACTCTTCTACCATTTATCCTATATATGCTCTCGCCATTACGGTCTATTTCACGCGATATTGTAACAGTTGCAGTCTCAACGGGTATGCGCCCATCAGAATTATCAAATTGTATTATAACCTTCGCCTCGCTCTTCCTTATATTTGATCCCCCACCGCCATTAAATATGAGGTTGGAGAAGCTCTCGGCTCTAAGCCTCTTGGCGCTCAGCTCACCCAGACAGAAGAGGATGGCATCTATAATGTTGGTTTTGCCGCTGCCATTAGGCCCGGTTATAACTGTGAAGCCCCTATCAAATGATAGCGTGGTCTTTAAGCCAAACGTCTTGAAACCATTTATCTCTATACGCTTAATGTATGGCATCCCAGCGCTCCCTCAGCTACTCCACTACCCTAGCCGATACAGCCAAATTCCCTTAAATCCTTAAGCTTGATACTGGTGATGTAACTTGGACTAAGTAACCTATCTTCCCTTAGCCTCCCGGAATACTTCAGCCATCTTTCTAACGAAGCTCTTTATACCCTCATCCCCACCATAAACTAACACATACCCATCCTCTTCAACCCTACATTTTAGGCCGCATTCGCCCACAATCTTCTTAATCACCTCAAGTGGGACATCATCTGTCACCTGAACCCTAATCCACCTCTCCTCCCTAGGAAGCCCGGGACGGAACCTTACTTGTGGCTCCACCACAGCCTCCTCAAACTCAACCTCACATATCCTCCTTAAAATCTCGTTCACATACTTCTCCCCAAACCTCTCCTTGGCAGCCGAGAGAACATAAGCCTCAACGCTACTCAAATATTCTTCTAGGCGCGAGATATTCTCCGGACGGGATCTGTCAGCCTTAACAATCTCGATCATTGTCTTCGCCGAGCGCAAATCATTAATTACGCTGGGCGGCACATCCCAACCACTCCTACGGAGATCCGTGATTACATCTGCCAGAATCCTCCAGCGCCTCTCCCAATCCATCATATTATACCTCACGAAGCAGATAACGCCAATACAACAATAAACTTATCGGCTGAAAAATCAACATATTCCTAGGATAAGATGCTGATGAGATGAGCAGGAGCGAGATAGAATCCAATAACATAACCATTCTATCATCCCCGCACAATTAAGGATGCCGCCCATGCATAAATATCCATTTCTAATATGCTAATCTACACATTACACATAAGTGTGTAGAGGGAGGAGAGGCTACTCCGAAAGATAGGGAGGTATCTATTTAGGGGAGAACCTAAAGCAGATAACTCCCCTCTACACTATCCCTCTCCCCCTTCTTCCTTGCCACATCAAGCAGCGCCCTATAGTACTCACCGCTCTCGATCTTCTGGCATATATATGAAAGGGTCTCATGAACACTCCTAAAATACTCTTTATCCTCCTCGTTAATCTCCCTCTTCTCAATTAACATAACCCTCATCTTAATTCCCAAACCAGCCTCCCTAATGGATTGGTAGAGCACCCTATGCCCAACCAGTGACAGCTGAGGATATATGTCCGTTGAGAGCCTAATCAGCTCATCGCCAACGCGCTTAAGCCTAGCAAAGTCCCATGAGAGCATGCAATCCTCGCTCTCGGTGAGAATCTCTCTCAACCTAACACTAATCCTGTCGAGTATTGGCAGAAACCTCTCCAAATCAAGCCCTCACCAAAAAATATTTCATTATGCCCTTATATAATTGAGGGTTCCTCTAAACAAAACAGTTTTATGCCCGGCAGAGCTGCTTTAATAGATTGAGGGGATACGCTCTTGTCCTATAGGCAGAGGGCAGTAACATGCCCAAAATGCGGCTTCCAATTCGACATACTATATGCTAGGACAATATCATGCCAAGGATGCAACAGAATACTGTCTTCATTAAGCTGCGAGTATGTAAAGTGCCCGAGATGCGAGTTTGAGTTCCCACTCTCAAGGAGCGCTGCGAAAGCAGCTAATGTCTTGAAGAGGTGGAGACCCAGCATTTAGCCCCCAATAAACTACTTGCGCCTAAATCTTATCTCAGCGCTTAGGGCCTTAAGCTTCTCCTCCAATCTCCTATTCCTCTCCTCAGCCTCTGCAAACATACCCTCCCATCTTTTACCCTTAATCTCGCTGGAGATCTTCTCGATCACTGACGGGATCCTCTCGATCGTAGATGATAAGGCCTCGGTGAAGTATTTGTCGTCTGAGACCACCTCTAGAGCCTCCTCTGGACAGTACTTTACACATTTAGGCTCGCCATCACATAGGTCGCAGGCTATGACGAGAGGCTTCTCCGGATGGAGCATTATTCCACCGTAGGGGCATGCTTGGATGCATAGGACGCAGCCATCACACTTCTCCTCATCTATAATGAGTATTCCGCCTCTCTCAGACTGCTTTATTGCATTCCTAGGGCAAGCCCTAACGCATGGAGCATTCTCGCAGAAGCGGCATGTAACCGTGAGATTAAAAATCGGATTTAAATGTATAACCCTTATCCTAGACTTTAGTGGGTTCGGCTCCCCCTCCTTCTCTAGGGCGCAGACAAACTCGCATAGGCTGCAACCTATACACTTGCTTGGGTTAACGGAGACAAAGCGTCTAGCGGTGAAACCAACCCTATCCATACTATGAACCCCGCACCTTTTATTCTTCAATTTAAAGCCCAAGATTTAAGCTTCTCGATAAACTAGGATTTTCAGTTAAGAATGAGCATTACATTAAAGAATCCCTTAAGCCACCTAATAATTTTAGGCATATTGGCATGAAATTATGGGGAAAGATGATGGCGCCTTGACGGAGGCAAAATCCGCTGGTAAGTTTAGGAGAAAGAGGCTGCCAGTATTCAATTCTTCTAGGTCCGCCCTCTGCACATGCCCGCCAAAATATAATATAAACCCCTATCTGGGCAGATGTTCCCACAACTGCCTATATTGCTATGCCATAAAATTCCCAAGCTTCACGGGCCCAATCATCCCACGCCTAAAACTCAAGGAGGAGATTTTGGAGATGGCTAGGGGAACTGGGATGCGCCTACCGGTCATGCTCAGCGATTCAACAGACCCGTATCAACCGCTCGAAAAGGAGTATGAGTTGACAAGGGCATGTCTAGAGACCCTATCCAAATATGAGTTTCCACTGCTAATCGTTACAAAGTCGGATCTGGTTGTAAGGGATATTGACATATTTAAGAAGACGCCAACCGTTGTCTCCATTACCATAACCACATGCCGCGATGATATCTCAGCGCTAATCGAGCCAAACGCTCCAAAGCCACATGCAAGATTCACGGCCCTAAAGAAGATTGCCGATGAGAATATACCAACCGTTATCAGAATAGACCCAATAATACCGACGGTTAACTCAGACCTCAGCGACCTCAAACAAATCGTCTCCAAAGCCTCTAAGATAGGTGTTAAACAGATAACGGCATCCACAATGAAGATGGTTAGGGGCCTACCAGAGGTAATGAGGAGCATAAACCCCCATCTCTATAGTAGACTGGCCAAAATCTACTCTGGCGGGGAATGGATTGGGGGCTATAAGTATCTAAATAGAGACTTGAGGCTAGGCATACTAAAGGCCCTAAGGTCAATAGTCCAAGAATACGGCCTAGAGTTTGCAACCTGCCGGGAGGGTTTCCAAGAACTAAACACTACAATATGTGATGGAACAGCCTATTGCCGAAGGACCCTAGACGGCCTCCTAAAATCGAGAAGCGCCAAATAAGGTCCCTCTTCAACTTTAATCCATGAAATCTTTAGCTCTTGGTATCTCGGCTGATAACCCCTTTCTAAGCCTTATGGAACGTATTATATGCGCCGCATGCTCCCCCGGAACCCTCTCCCAATGAGAGAAGTAGCTCTGCCAGAAGGCCCTTCCGGAGGATACGGCCCTCATCTCATCTGCTAGACCGAAGGATTCAGCAACCGGTATAAAACCGTTAATAACCGAGAATAAACCCTTATCAGATACAGATGAAATTCTACCGCGCCTCCTAACAATCAAATTTATTACGTCGCCGATCCGCTCGGTTGGTGCCGAAACCTGAATCCCATAGATTGGCTCAAGCAATACTGGTCTGGCCGTTAAAATCGAGCCTATTATCGCCCTCCTAACCGCCGGCATTATCTGAGCATACCCACCTTGAGATGGCTCCCCACATAAGCGGGCCTCAACAAGCTCAACCACCAAATCCCTCAGCGGTTCACCGCATAAGGGTCCGGATCTGCACGCCCATC
>Ga0209394_1000970_pt1 | contig 18750 bp, 20 predicted proteins | sample JNZ201metaG_FD_184122 | JGI IMG/M metagenome (GOLD analysis project Ga0209394, IMG submission 184122) | Hot spring microbial communities from Jinze hot spring, China to study Microbial Dark Matter (Phase II) - JNZ 20120812A (SPAdes) (version 3) ... | reverse complement strand
TACCATAGCTATAGACCTGCTTATTACTGCCACAAATATAAGTAGGAGGAACATCATTTTAGCAGATATATGAGGATACACCCTACGGAGATACCTGTATGTATATACCATCGGTATATATGTTGAAGCCTCAGCTAAAACCTTCATAAGAGGGCTTAAAGGATTCGTAGCTCCCATTAGTAAGATTCCTACATAGAATATGGGTAATCCTAGCGAAATTGAAAGTGGTAGATTTACAAATCCGGCTATCGCTAATGGTATTCCACAGAGATCAAATTTTAGGAACGGTGCTAATGGAAAGTCGATTTTCCCAAGATGGATAGGTATAGCAAGGCTAGATAGTATAACTACTAGAGCTTTAGTTAAACCGAATGTTTTTGAAGACATTTTAGGGACTGGTGTAGTCAATTTATCATACCGCCCTTCTATAGCTCTTCACTACATTTAAAATTTTTTGTGCTAATGTCACCTTAGCATCTATGCTATCCATAGCTATATTAGCTAGTGTCACATCTACTCCTATTTCTCCTTTTATCCTATGTGCTAAGTCTTCATCGGAAGAGTCTATAACGATGTCTGATATGATATCAGAATACATCTCAGCAATACTATATGCCGTTGGTTCGTAGCCTAAATACTTCAATAGAACATGGGCTACCCCAGTAAAGGCTCTACCATTCCTAATTGGGGAAACTGCCACTATTGGTACCCCTGCTTCACGTTTCTTTCTAATACATTCTCTTACACCTCTAGTGCTAAGTATTGGATTTATGCTTAGGAATGGGTTGCTAGGTCCTATTACAATTATATCAGCGTTAGTTATAGCATTTAGAACTTCAGGTGGGGCCTTAGCTTCACCTATACCTCTGTATTCGATCTTGAAGACTTTTACCTTTTCAGGGTTCTGTTTAGCTGCATATTTAACGAGATATTCCTGAATGTGAAGGTCACCTAGATCTGTATATATGTGTGTTTCTACATGTTCATCGCTCATAGGTAGAATTACCCCTTTAGCTTTAAGGACGTTAGAAATATACCTTGTAATCTCTGTTAATCTAAATCCTTGTCTAAGCATGTGGGTTCTAACTATGTGTATAGCTAGATCTCTATCTCCTAATACAAACCAGTCTAAAACGTTAAATCTCCTAATCATACTGTATGTATTGAAAGTATCATTAATAATGCCCCAATACCTGCCAGTATCAAGTAATCCACAGGCAAGGTATGTAGCAGAATCGACGTCAGGTGCTATGTAAAGGTCTAAAAGCCATATATTGTCAGCAGTGTTAACCACTACAGTTATCGTTTCTGGATCAATCAGTTCCCTTAATCCTTCAAAAAGCTTTAGACCACCCTGGCCACCAGTAAGCAGGACAATATTCACGTATGCGTCACCACTATTTGTGTCTAATTAGGCTAGTCCCATACAGGGACAGAATTCTACATAGTTCCTTTCCTCCGTATATGCTACATAGCTGTTTGGCTATTATGAGATCCTCAGCTGTATCTATATCTATAGATGTACCTAGAGTGCTATATACATTTACCCTTATTGTTTTTTGGAGAGCTCTAGCTAGATGTTTTTGAAAGCTATTTTTACCGTGCATAAGCTCTATCATGAGTGGATACCTTTGTAACATTATATTTGTACCGCCATCAATTGAAGGCGTGAGAACTATATCAAATCCATCTCTATAGAATCCTACAATGGTATTTACATCTTCACTTGAGACAAACGGAGCATCTGCTACCCCAAAAATTACTGCATCGATTTTATATGGTATTGTTTCAAGGGCTTTGAGATAGGCCTCAATCTGTCCATTACCACCATCATAAACTATATCTATGGTGAAATCTCGAACAGTTTCTCTTATACTTGGATCTGGGGTCACTAAGATTGTCTTATCAACATATCTCGAGCATGCATAGACGTGAATGACGTCTCTTAGCATAGCTTTTACAATCTCTATACGAATAGATTTTTCTATTTCTTTAAGCCTGGATTTCGCTCTATTAAGATCTTTAATCGGTACCAGGGCAACAATCATTATTAGCAACCATAGGATCTGCATCTAGTATGTGTTTCTAACTATGGTATTATAAGCGTGTAAGGTGAGCAGCAGGAGGTTTTTTCTAATAAGCAATAGAGAGAATCTACATAGTGCGCATTTACAATAGCTGTAGGTATGCGATGTCTTCTGATTAATATAGGCGTATATTCATCAATAACATTTTGATTTAATGGAACGCTATCCGCTTTAATGGTTCTAGCTATACTGCCATTGACAATTATACCACTTACAAGTTTTGTTAATATGGCTATATCAGCCTTAAGTAGATGTGCTATGAATACGGTGATAGCATCGCTTGTTACAGACCACGAGTGGGGTAGCTCATCATATTTTTTAATGATATTGAAGGGCATTATTAGGGGAAGGCGATTTCTAGACCATACATCGTACACCCTCTCTAGGGTATCCGCACTCTCTATATAGCTACTTCTTGAGCTAATGAATGCACCATATACTTCCATGGACTTTATCGCCATCCAGTGTGCTGTCGAATCGTCGAAGTTTAGTCTCCTTTGAAGATCGCGAATCACATCTGCAAATATACTACCCCCTGGTACTATAGCTATTCTTATATCATTGTTCTGAAGCTTTGAGAGGGTATTGAGTAGCGTATCGAGAGTATCGGTACTCCATAGAAGATTGCCGCTAATTTTAACTACGGTTTTCATAGTTACTTAGACACCCTTTGGCGCATCATCATAGTAGCAGCATATGCTGGAAATACAGCTGATATCTGTGGTTCTATAAGATTATCTATATCTACAATTACTTTAAAGCCAGCTCTTTTTGCTGCTTCACTTGCTAGAAACTTTCCTACACCGGCTACAACTACCTTAAAAATCGATGGATCTATATTAAGGGAAGCTATATAGCTTCTAATTTGCATTAAAGCACCAGACACCATATGTATCTGCATCTCGTAGATGTATCTAGCCATCTCCCTAATTTCAAACTCGTTTAATATCATCATATCGCCACACACTACTCGAGCCAACCTCTCCATAGCCTCCTCTAAAGAGGTGCCTCTGCCATCAGCCGTCTCTGTTGTATACTCGCTACTCGATATGTTTCTTAGTATGAGGTGGACATCGCCTACCAATGCGAATCTCTCATTGCATATTCTAGCGTAGAGTCCCTTTATGGGAACCCTATCAACAATGCCTACAACATTACTTCTTAGAATGCCGGTATATACAAGCTCGCCAACGATAAGTTTCTCGGTATCTGTAAATCCTCTTACACAAGCTTTTCCGCTGATTATAGGAATTAGAGTAGTCGTTGTACTACCTATATCAACAAATATGCTATTTTCAATACCCCATCTATACGAGTATCTCTCCAAAAACCATGCAGAAGCAGCCCAGTTTGCTCCTGCAACTTTCAGATAGTTCTCAATAGCCTCATCACTAGATACTAGCTTCATATCACTAGAGACAAACTTTATATCGATCGCATCGCTAAATGCATCCATAGATGATCTGACTATGTGTTCAACACCTTCTCTTTTAACTCTATAGACATCACTTAGTTCAGCTGTCATGCATATAGCTATATAGTACTGTTCACTATCCATAATAATACTTCTTCTAATCTCTCTAAGCTTTTCCTCTAAACCTTTTCTACCACGGATCCATATAGGGAAATATTCTCGCAGAACTGATAGCACCTTTACCTCATTATCGTATGCGTCTATTTTCACAGCCTTTATATTAGCACCTCCTATATCGAGACCAACAATAATCAAGGTGCAGCACCTACGGCTAATTAGGTGAACAACGCTATATATTAGCTATTGTAAACAGTCTCTAGGGCTGGCTATATATGATTGAAAAGGTTAAGGTTATACCTGTAGTGGATGTAATGAATGGTTTAGCAGTACATGCTATTGAGGGAAAGAGGGATATGTATAGACCTATAGAGGGTAGCATTATATCATCTTCTCCTGATCCCAGGGATGTCCTCCAGGGGCTGCATAGGTACGGATTTAGAGAAGTCTATATAGCTGATCTAGACGCTATTATGGGTAGGGGAGATAATACATGGGTTCTGGACTACGCTATTAGATTGGGATTCAAAGTTATAGCGGATATTGGCAGAGGAGGTCTCGAAAAAACAGATTCAAACAGTATTAGATATGTTATAGGGACGGAATACATTTCGTACCCATATGAGGTTAAAAAACTTAGCAATAGAATTGTAAGCCTGGACTGCCATAATTTAAATACAAAGTTTTCAGATAGATATGTCGAGGCTTCGCTAGCAGCAGAACTACTTATGAGAATTGGTATAACTGAATTGATAGTTCTAGACCTTACACGCGTGGGATCTATGAGGGGTCCAAATCTCCAACTTATAAGTAGTGTTAGGGAAGTTTATAGAGGCACGATTTATGTAGGTGGCGGTATCAGGGGAAGGAGTGATATTGAGGAATTGAAGAGATTTGATGTGGATGGCGTTCTACTGGCTACAGCAATACACAAGGGAATAATACTCAATGTATATCTCTAACTTCAGGATAGATTTTTAATTTATTTACTGTATATATTTTTGGTGGAAAACGTGTGTGAATCCATAGCCTATATAAGGGAGGGCAACTCTGAAAAACTCTATGCACGAGATATAGCTACGTTAGTAATTGAAGAGAATAAGATAGTACTCATAGATATTGCTGGCAATACATACACCTTAACAGATGCCGTATTAGAGTACGTAGACTTTGTTGGTCATAGAATCATTTTAAGAAAAACCGATTGAGATCAATATAGAATTGAGGATGACTGTGTTGATATAGTAAGAACTAATTAATTAGTATTGGAGAAAAAATTATTTTTACCTATTTATTTTGCAGGTTTGAATATATACTCATAGAGAGCCGCTCCTATTATACCCCCTATTATAGGTCCTATTAGATATATCCATACCTTGGATAGAGGCAGTAGATCACCAGCAATAGCTGCAGCTATTGCCGGTCCAAGAGATCTTGCAAAATTCATGCTTGCACCTGTTAACGGTCCTCCAATCCATATATCGCAGGCTACTATCATCCCTATTGAAAACCCTGCCCAGCCTGCCGGTGCCCGTTTATCTACGGCTACACCCATTATTACAAATAGTAGCCATAATGTGAGGATGATCTCTATAACTACGGCTGCACCATCTCCTACTCCAGTACCTGGAAGTGTAGAACCAAAGCGAACAGCCTTACCTGCAACTGGGAAGAATCCGTAGAGGCAGAGACCTGCTATAATGGAACCTATAATCTGAGCAGCTATATAGGGTGCTACAAGTTTAGCAGGAAGTCTTCCAATAGCAGCAAGGGCGACTGTTACAGAAGGGTTTATATGTGTACCCGAGATGTGACCCAGGGTATAGATCATTATCATTACAATAAAGCCGAATGTAGCACCTATACCAAATAGTGCAGCAGGGCCGCCACCAAGTATCGAGATTAGGGTTATAACTGATGCAGGTCCGAATAGTGTTAGAGCCCATGTGCCAAATATCTCTGCTATAAACATCTGTAGCAATGTAGGCTGGGTCTTTTGACTAGCCAACCATTTTCACCCACAGTACTTAATCCGGTTATGGGGTATATAAGCTTTTCTCTATATATAGAAAGGGAATTCATGGCCTATGCAAGCTATTGTTGAAAAAGAATTTAAAAATACGGATTATTTTTATTTTGTTTTAATCTAGGCAGCCTCTACTCCAGCCGTTAATGGCACTGTTTTAGCTATACCTATTCTATACCAGCACCACTTACATCTACCACTTAGGAATGTCTGGCTAACGCCGCATGCCTTACATATTGGTGGTGGCGCTATTGGTTTTTCTGGATGTAGCGCTACAATATATGTATTGATTGTAGCAGTAACAGGTTCGCTTGTTAAGAGGCATGGGAAGTCCGCTAATCTCATAAGCGATGAAAATCTCACTGTTATTGCACAACCTGGATAGGTGTATCTCTGCGGAGCCATCAGGACAGCATTTCTCTTTATGGGTGATAGATCTATCTTAAGACCCTTTAGCACATAGCCATCTCTTCCAAATGGTGAAGGTCTGATTACGTCTGCGCCTCTCATGATGAGGTCTATGAAGTCAGCATTGTGTAGTTCTGCAGCAGGGCTTCTAGTTGGGTATTTCAGTACAAAGTTGTGGAATCTCTTTACAAGTAGGTCAGCAACAGTTTCACCTGTGAAGCCATCCAATTCAAGTATAAATGTTGTTGCTCCAGCAAGGGTTCTACCTGCGGCTGTTAAGGCATCATATTCGCTCTTTATAAGACCCTCCTTAACACCTTTAGTCAGAGTTACATCTAGGACATCTGTAACAGCCTCCATAATAGCCATAGTCATATCATCTTTAGCCATGTTGTACATGCTCTGAGATATATGGTGACCCACATCGCCAACACCATATGCTGGTACGACAGTGAGATTAGCGGGGTGTACACCTGCATTAAGTGCCGCCTTTATATATGGTAGCATCCTATCCTTAAATTTGCTCATATATGTTGCAGGATCAAAGCTCCTATGGCCAACAGCCTTCATGACATCTATCTGCATTTTTACAGGTTCTAGCCACATCTTCTTCAGAGCTTCGATCTCTTCCTTCACAGCCTCATCAAGGGATTTGCCAGCCTCAACTGCTGCTACAAATGTTGCTCCAAAGCCATAGCTTGTAGCCATACCCCAGCTCTTAGCAGCAAGTATTATCTCCTTGTGCTCCTTTGGAATATCAAGCTTCTCAAGAATGGCTGCATGTATTCCCGGCATTCCTCCAACAGCATAGGCAAAGTCAACCACACATGTAGGTCCATAGAACCCTGCATACTTCCTAACGAGTTCTCTACCTATGAATCCTTTATGCTCCTCTAAAGCTTTTGTAAACTTTTCAACCGATTCTTTAAATTTTGGATCAAGCTCATACAGAATCTCAAGAACTACAGGTGTCTGGTAGTGCTCAACGTAGGGATCGTCCTCAGGAACTATGGTTTTATCGACAGCAATTTCATTTAGAATATCGTAGTGTGCAACAACACTAGCTACAAACAGATCTATAACCTCCTTCTTCATAGGGCCGACAGCAGCCATTTTCTTTGTAGCTTCAACATACGGGGCTGCATCAGGTATGACGAATTTGCCTCCGCGCCTCTCTCTAATGACAGAAATATCAGCTTTTTGAGCAGCAATAGCATCTTCAACAATTTTGGTTACTACTTCAGGTGGAAGACTTGAAGTACCCAATTATAACCACCACGTTCCTAACTGGTTAGGTAGTTATTTAAAGGTTTCTAAATATATTAGAATAGAATCGTTCGAATTTGAACTATTAATAATGTCAAGGTAATCACTGTTCTATGAATAGATAGATTCTAAGTATAGAAGGTAAACATTATCATGTATAGCGGCAACAACAATAGCAATGGAATAATGTCTCTCTTACCGCTTGCAGAGGTAGTTTGAGAGCCTATATTTAAGTTTTTATGCACCTTCAATGATAGAAGTACAATGGAGAAGAAATGTAACGTGTACATGGTAGAGGATCTTGAATTGTAAACATTATTGAAATCCGGAAATAGTACATCTTTTTATAATAACGTATAGAGTACTTATTCTATTTGTTCTTGATGAACGTAATTAATGATATACTCTCTTCTGCTCTAATGATCACTTGTTCTATAAGATCTTAGGCATAGTATTGACGAAATTTATACAGGCAATACTACCGATATTTTCGATGATGCAACAATTGTAATCTTACTACATTAATTCCAAATTTGATTCTGAACTGTTGATTATACTGGTTAGCTTATAGAGATGTAGTGGCTAGAAGCAGTTTCGACAGAGTTATCAAAATAGTATCTAATTCCGTAACATATATAAAGATGGAGATAGCCTATCTCAACCAGATATCCGTGAACGTTTTGATCTCTATTGATATTCTAAAATCTTCTATCTAAAATCTTCATTAACTGTGCTTTCTTCCTCGAATGGTTCCTTACTATAATCAGAAACGGTTCAGCTGTACAGATTCCTCGATGCGCTGTATTAGTGTGCTATTGCGTAGCGTAGAGCAGGCTTTTTATGGAGGTATGTAATGTTTTCGAGTTTACGAATTTAAGTACCTGAAGGAATTCACATAGAGAATTTGACCGAAACTCTACTACAACTTTTCAACGGATTTTTAGTAAATGCTTCACACATTTCATATAACCAGTGATATTCATAACACAGTGTTCCATTACCTAGCATTTGTTCCAACTATTTAGTTTATCTATGGATATCCTCAATTCCCTTCCTCTATATGTAAATGATGATTCGTCAAAAAATAGATGCTGTGTACCGGATTCCCTCTCCGATATGGTTACGATTGCAATTCCGCTGGCCACGTCCCCTAGGTATATATGGGTATCAAAGTTTCTATTCGTCATTGCATTTACGATTATCTTACCCACCTCTGGATAGAGTCTTGCTATGGCTATAAATGGTGTTGTTAACCTTGGGTTAACCTCAACGACAATAGGTTTTCCATTCCACATAACTATGTCAAATCCTATGTAACCTTCTATATCGTTATAGCATTGAATTAACTTTGTTAGAAACCTATGGACGTTTTTAACGATTTCACAATCTCTAACTGGAAGTATGTTTCCCCTATATCTAAATGCATTACCATCCAATTCTATAATTTGTTTGTTAACTGAATAGAACAATATTTTTCCATTGCTTATAATTGTTGAAATGCTTCCATGAATTCCTCTAATGTATTGCTGGACGACAGCTCTACGAAGAGGATCGCACCGTAGAGCTCTTATAATATATCTCTCAGCATCACTTGGGCTCCTCGCTATGTAGACACACTCTGAACCTGCAAGCATACAGGGTTTAACAACAACTGGGTATTCTAGCGATTTCAAATCAATATTACTGACATCTCTAACCTCTACAGTTTCAGGTACAGCTATCCCACATCTTCTGAGGATCATCATGGAGTTATACTTATCTGAAAATAGTTGAATCGAATTTGTGCTAGGTCCCCATATCTTCCTACCTACAATTTCAGCTAATCTCACTAACTCCATAGGTGGTGCAATCACAATAATTTTATTGTATTCTTCTGCAATTTTAGAAACATTTTCTTCAAAGTAGTTACAGTCAATATAGTGGGCAATATCAATGTCATCTCTATAGACATGGGCTAGCAAACGTGAAACAGCAATGCGTGTTTCAACATATTTGTTGAGGAGTTTAGCTAGAGTATAAGCCATTGAGAAGCCCTCCGGAAGTAGGGCATCGTATTGGTTACGGCATTTGAATGTTGCTGTCACGTACTCTAGAACAAGTACCCTAAACTCTCTACCTCTAGGGTAATGCTCTATACTATGAGACATAGTAAATAGAGGTGTAAAATAGACTTTATATACCTTATGGTATGAAAACCGTGTCAACATGGTGTGCAGCTATGGTATGGCTTACGCTAGATAGTGTATTGGTAAGTACTACTCTACCGATTCTACATAGTTAATGGGAGTGCACAATCATAGACTGAAACACAAATCCAATATCAATGGTCACAATAGAAATGTTTATAGCTGTAGTACTCCATACCACTAACAAGGCTATACTATACTTTAGCGGTTTTATGGGGGTAGTATTGGGTTGTAGGGATGTTAGGGCTGTAAAGATAAGGATAGTAGGTACCGTACAAGGGGTTGGTTTTAGACCCTTTATCTATAGGCTTGCTACCTCTCTTAATTTAAAAGGGTATGTTGTTAATCTTGGTGGTAGCGAAGTTGAGATACATGTTGAGGGGGAAGAAAATCAGATTGAGATCTTTATATCAAGGCTCACTACTGAAAAGCCTCCACCTGCTAAGATAGTAAGCATTGAAATTAGAGAGGTTGAGCCTCAGTATTTTGCATCCTTTAAAATTCTAAGGAGTAGTAAGAGTCTATCTGCAAGAAGCTCTATACCACCAGACGTCGCTATATGTTGGGACTGTATCAATGAGATCTATACAGAGGGTTCGCGATTCTATAGATATCCATGGAATAGTTGTGCATGGTGTGGTCCTAGGTTTTCTATGATGTATGATATACCATATGATAGAGAAAATACAGCCATGTTTAAGTTTAAACTATGTGAAGAGTGTTCAAAAGAGTATAGCGATCCGAGCAATATTAGAAGATTTCATGCACAAGGTATAAGCTGTTCTAGATGTGGTCCAAAAACATTTGTATATCGAAGTAGTGGTGAGAGGATCTATGTTGAAGATCCTGTAAGTTTCATAGCGCAGAAGATTCTTGAGGGCTGTATAGTTGCCATTAAGGGTATAGGTGGCTATCACATAGCGTGTCTGGCTACGAGAGATGATGTTGTCCTAGAGTTGAGATCTAGGAAGAGGAGACCTTCACAACCATTTGCTCTAATGGCTAAGGATTTCGACATAGTGAATAGAATCGCTATACCTCCTCCAGGTGCAAGAGAATTGCTAGAGTCTCCACAAAGACCTATAGTAGTTATGCCTAAGCGTCCTGGATCTCCACTGTCAGAATATGTGGCACCTGCACTTTCTACAATTGGTGTTATGCTTCCATATACGGGTTTTCAGGTTATGCTACTTAATACTACTCCAGACGGTTTTCTTATAATGACTAGTGGGAATGTTCATGGAAAGCCTATGTGTACGGATCTCGAATGTATTTTTAGCGAACTTGTAGATGTTGTGGATTATGTTGTTGAACATGAGAGGCAGATCGTTCATAGAGTTGATGATAGTGTTATAAGGTTTACAGATGGTGTACCGGTGTTTCTTAGGAGGGCACGTGGATATGCTCCAGAATGGATAGAAACACAAGTGGAGCTTTTAGAAGGCGTAGCTGTTGGTGCAGAGCTTCAAACAGCTGGTGCTGTAGGTTTTGAAAATAAGGTCGTTCTGACACAGTTTATAGGTGATATCGATGAACCTGCACAGCTGGAGGATCTTGAGAAAGAGCTTAGGTGGTTTATAAAGGTGTACAGACTTAATCCCATGTTTATAGCACTGGATAAGCATCCCCTTTATCATAACAGATCAGCTGCGAAGAAGTTGGCTAGAGAATTTGGTGCAGAACTTATCGAGGTTCAGCACCATCATGCACATATAGCATCCGTTATGGGTGAAGTAGGGGTTTCGAAGGATGAAGAAGTTGTTGGTATAGCAATTGATGGAACAGGTTATGGAGACGATGGAGGTATATGGGGTGGTGAGGTGATAACCGCTAGCTATAGGGATTATATGAGAACTGGCAGTCTAGAGCCCTTTATACTTCCGGGTGGAGATTCCTCTGCTATATATCCAGTTAAGTCTCTTATCAGCATAATGGCTTCAGCTGGTTACAGTGAAGATGAGGTTCTAGATACTCTTGATAAAATGGATTTGTTTAAAGGCCTTCCACATGGTCGTAAGGAGGGTGAGGTAATATATTACCTATCTAAGAGTGGAAAGGGTATGGTTACAACGAGTATCGGTAGAGTACTAGATGCTTTTTCAGCTCTATTAAATATATGTACGTTCAGAAGCTATGAGGGTGAACCACCAATAAAGCTTGAGGCTGTAGCTGATATAGGTAAGGATCTAGGCTATACACCAAGGTTAAGAAGCTTTGGTGATAGAATAATTGTAAGCGTTTCAGATATGCTTAGATGGGTTCTCGACAATATTGGTAAAGAGAGAAAGGAGGATATAGCTACCACAATACAGAGAGGTTTTGGCAGAGCATTAGGTGAAGCGGCACTGGTATCGTTAAAGGGAAGGAGAAATGCAAAGCAATACATTGTTATTGGAGGTGGTGCAGCTGCAAATACTCATATAGTTAGAGGTGTGAAGGAGGTGTTAAAGGAATATGGTGTAGATGTTATCTTGCCCAGAAGATTGCCTCCTAGTGACGGTGGAATAGCATTTGGCCAGATAATCATAGCATCCAGTAAAGCCGGGAAGTGATTATAGAGGATAGTATTCTATACCACGGGGACGAATCTCCATGAAAATTGGGAATAGGAGGTTTGGATGCAATGGCCGAAAGCATGCACTATTAGTTAGCACTCGAGTTTTAAATCCATTGAATGCAACTCTTAGATAGTTCTGTCAGCTCTAGAACTACGAATGACATTTATCTAGCGCTATGGATACGAGAAATTCTATGCAGGTAGTTTAGTTAATAAAGCTACAGAGAAGATAGGGTTAGTGTGAAATCAAATGTGTCTAGGGGTACCCGCAGTAGTTGTAGATATCGATGAGAATAGCAATATCGTAAAGATAGACTATGGTGATGGTATTGTGAGAGAGGCTTTACTTGGCATTTCTGAGGAAAGAGTGGCAAGGGGGGATATTGTAATGGTGCATGCAGGCATAGTCATATCAAGGCTTAGTGTGGAAGGCTTGTACGAGCAGATCGAATTTGTGAGGAACCTTCTTAGCGATACTGAAGGTGGTGATTCATCGGAAGGATTAATAAGACTTTATGAGAATATAGCACAGCTTGCTAAAAAGCTGAAATCCAAGTAGCAATACTATGGGTGATGATAGTGGATGACGTCATTAGATTACTACACGGTTCTGGAGGTATTGAGATGAGAGAAATTTTGGAAAGAGTTATATTCTCAAGGGTTGATCCGTCGCTGAAGAGAATTGGCGGAGGTATAGGAATTGATTGGCCAGACGATGGTGCTCTAATACCTCTACCAGATGGAAAGTACCTTGTTGTTACAATGGATAGCTACACCGTTAATCCACTATTCTTCCCCGGGGGCAATATAGGTTCACTAGCTGCCTCAGGTACTATAAATGATGTTGTTATGATGGGTGGCAAACCCATTGCACTGCTCGATTCAATAGTTGTTGAAGAGGGTTTTCCTATTAAGGATCTTCAAATAATAGTGGACTCTTTCATAGATGTTATTAGAAATGAGGGAGTGGCATTGATAGGAGGAGACTTTAAAGTTATGCCGAGAGGCCAGGTGGATAAGATTGTAATAACTACTGTGGGTATAGGTATAGCAGGCAGACCTATAGTGGATAGACCTAGGGCAGGGGATAAGATCATAGTTAGTGATTATGTTGGCGATCATGGAGCGGTGATCATGATGCTTCAATTAGGTCTCGAAAAGCGCATTGATGAATTAGCTGAGGGTATTTTAAAAAGCGATGTGAAACCGTTAACAAAGCTTATGATCCCAGTAATTGAAAGATACGGCGACTACATCCATGCTGCAAGAGACCCTACACGTGGGGGTCTTTCTGGGGTCTTAAATGAATGGGCATCCTCCTTAGATATTGTGATAGTTGTTGACGAAGGGAATATACCTATTAGAGAACCAGTAGCTAGATACTGTGAAATGTTAGGCATAGACCCCCTCTATCTAGCAAGTGAAGGTATAGCAGTTCTCTCCGTTGATCCACTAATGGCCGAAGACATAGTCAACTACATGAAGAGTCTTGGGTATACAAATGCCAGAATTATAGGCGAAGTTAAAGCCAGTGAAAAGTACAAAAACTATGTAATTTTGAAGACTGCCGTAGGAGGTTTTAGAATTCTTGAACCACCACATGGCGAGCTCGTACCTAGAATATGCTAGGGGTCACCATACCAGGGTTGGTATATTCAAGCAAACTCCCTATAACCATGCATAATAGTACCCTTGCTTAAATCTCAACGGGAAGAGATTTCTAAGAACTATAGGCATTATCATACGACATTTAATCGCTATATACCTATTTATTGAAATCTAAATAAGATTAAGGAGCAGTGCTACGGACCAGTCAATTTAATTGAAAAATATAGATGATTTAAAGAAGTCCTTAAACATTAGATGGAATATTGTAGCTGTTAGGGTTGTATTGTTAAGAGGCTTTACTGATGGAAAATCGTAAATCTGGAATATATCAAAGTAGTGTACTTTAAATCTCTATCAACAGATCCTTCTTTCTACCTAGGTATCTATATGATGTATAGACTGTATAGGTGGCTGGGAAGATCTCTACAGCACTTTCTATAGGACCGTATAACAGGAAGTCGGCTCCTAACGCTATTGTGGTTAGATTGCTTGCCAATTCACAAGCCTTTGTACCATCGATACCAAATCTTTCCTTAAAGGATTTTCTCTGTGATGAGATAGCATTGTGAGCCCCAGCACCGCATGGTAAGCCATATTTTGATTTGATTTCAATTAGTGTTCTTATGGCTGCTGAAAGGCTTGGGACATCTATAACGAAGGTGTCTATGAGTACCTTTTCTATGCCGTAGTTTTTGGCTTTATCAAGGAGGAGTTCAAGGTTCTTTAGCCTGACGTCGATATCCACTACTCGTTCTGTATAGAGCAGTAGTACAGATGATTTTATATTGAATTCTTGGAGAAGTGAAAATTCTTCATCTTTCGATTTAGCATTTAGAGAATTGAAGATGACTCTATCATTGAGTCCTACATCTTTCACAAACTGAAATGCTGCTCTCATTGTCTCAATCGATAGGGCGTCGAGCATTATGGGCATTTTGGTTATGCTTGAAACGAAGTCTATGTATTTAACTATTGCATTAGGGGAGCTACTAACAACATCTAACATAGCAGGTATTCTTGTTTTATTGGAGAGTTCTTCAACTGTTTTAATAAGCTCTTCGGCAGCGGTCTTATCGAATTCACCATTCTTCTCATCTTTAACTACCTTATGTCTATGATAAAATATAGAGCCTACTAAAACAGGTGGGTTTTCCCAAGGAGCTCCTCCGATCCTAACTCCGCCTATCTCGTACACTTTTTGTATGCTTTTAAATCTAAACACTGTGTTTCACCATGGTTGCAGGGTATTCTGAGTTAGGGTAGTTATAAAAGTTTTATCCAGTAGTAAAGTTTTTAACCTCAGCCTCTTACACCATTTATGGTGTCATGGTAGTGGAACTTAGATTTGGAATTGAGTTAGTCCCTTCATCACCTATTTCAGAGCTCGTTAACCTCTCTATACATGCTGAAAATCTCGGATTCAATTATGTCTGGATAACAGATCACTTTAACAATAGAAATGTCTATGTAACATTGACATCGATTGCATTGAATAGTAAGAAGATTATGCTCGGACCTGGTGTAACAAATCCCTATGTAATTAGCCCCGTCTGGACAGCATCAGCTGTGGCCTCACTAGATGAGGTATCCAATGGTAGAGCTGTCCTTGGTATCGGAGCTGGTGATAGGGCAACGCTTGAAAAGATATCTATTGAATGGAAAAAACCTCTTGCAACAATTAGGGAAAGTGTTGAGATTATAAGGAAGCTGCTTAGGGGTGAGGTAGTTACATATAGTGGTGAAATCTTTAAAGTTTTTGGCGCGGCTCTGAACTATAAACCTGTACATGAGATACCTATATATATAGGTGCTCAGGCACCTAAAATGCTACAGCTAGCTGCATTACTGGGTGACGGTATACTGATAAATGCCTCTAACCCTAAAGACTATGAGTATGCGATGAATATTATTAGGGAAGGGGCTAAAGAAAGAATTGGGAAACTAGATATTGTTGCCTATACAAGCTTCTCGATAGACAGAGATAGATCTGTAGCTAGGAAAACTGTGAGACCGATAGTTGCATTTATTGTTGCTGGAGCACCAGAGGAGGTTCTCAGGAGACATGGAATAGATGTAGAGAAGGCTAAAGAGATAGGAGAAAATATATCGAAAGGAAGATTCAAGGACGCATTTTCACTTGTTACAGATGAGATGATAGATGCATTCTCAATTTCAGGAACACCAACAGAGTGTATAGAAGTGTTAAATAGACTAGTAAAGCTTGGGGTTACCCAGATAGTATTTGGATCACCTATAGGTAAGGATAAGAAGAGTGCATTAGAGCTAATAGCATCAGATGTAGTAGCACACTTTAAAGCATAGAATAATAGAAATAGGAAAGAGAGTGGGATGAAGACCTTGAATTTTTTAGAGTCATGGGTAACAAATTTTTTAACCATTGCAATGTTTTTCTACTTAGCTTCCTTTCTTCTATACCTTGTGAGACTATTTAAAGGTCCTACCATTCCGGATATGGTCTTAGTTATAGATGCCTTAGGCTATGATTTAGCAGCATTTCTAATTATTCTCAGCATCCTTCTTAGAAGTCCAATACTAATTCCATGTGCAATTGTTTTAACGCTATGGATCTACGCACTAGATATATATGTGGCTAAGTATCTAGAAGCAAAGGAAATGGGTGAATAGTATGGATGTAGAGTTGATTAACTGGATTCTTGTTGTAATTGGTCAGATACTTGTTGCTATAGGAGTCCTTTGCGATCTCATTGCGGCAATACTGATGATAAGATTTCCCAACTTCTATATAAGACTTCATGCACTAACTATTGGTAGTATCGGTGGTGCTATTATTCCAGCAATAGGTGCAGCGCTGATTGCATTTGGATCGCCATTTCTTGGTATGTTTAGATGGTTTGTAGCTGGTGGAGCTCTCGTTACAGCTCTATTTATATTTATACTTGGAGGTGCAGGAGCCCATGCAATAGCTAGAGCAGCCTATAAATCTAAAGTAGTCGCATATCAACCCTGTTATGTGAATCAGTTAGCAGAGGATAGAGGTGGGGATAAGTGTTAGAACTTGCTGACCTAGTATTTGTAATGCTCGGTATTTCAGCTCTATTAAGCATCCCAGCAACTATATTAGCAATAATATCTAGAGATCTCCTAAGAGCAGTCATATTTTCAGCATTGCAAAGTACTATGTATACGCTAATGTTCTTTCTACTTATGGCCCCTGATATAGTTCTCGTTTATGTAGCAGTTTCAATTGGGTTTATGTCATTATTGATAATACTATTGATAAAAAAGGTGGGGAGGTATGAAAGGTACTAGGATTAGAGACGCAATATTTATTGCATCGATAGTATTCGCTGTAACTATTCTTGCTGTACCCACCCTCTTAGGTGCCCTAGGTCATATGCCACCGGTAGATGTAAGAACTATCGCTATCAAATATCTCAATAATACATACAATCCATTTAATCAGAGCATATGGACATCGTCACCTGAAGCAGTAGCGGCGATTGTTTGGGACTATAGAGGGCTTGATACACTGTTTGAAACCGCAGTATTTTATAGTGCTATAATAGCAGCTTTAGCACTATATAGAGAGATTTTAGGAAAGAAGGATACGTTAGAGGGTAGAGGTCTATCGATAATAGTTCAGAGATCGACAGCGATATCAATGGTTGGAATTCTAGTAGTAGGTTTTGCAACTATTCTACATGGACAGTTAACTCCTGGTGGAGGTTTCCAAGGGGGAGCTATTGCTGCTGTTACATCAGTAGTTGCTATAGTTGTTTTCTCTAGACTCTTTATAGACAGATCTAGGCTATCATATAAACACCTTCTAGTAATTAGAAATACAGCATTAGTTGGTATAGCACTAACTGCTATAATACCTCTAATCTTCCAGCTCTTCAGCAATCAAACGACCTTTATCTTTCAGAACCAGGGTAAAGCTATGAGCGGCTTTAGCTACCCTCATACAATTGCTGATGCCCCTATGGGTGGCAGCATATGGTTCTATAACCTATTTGAGGGATTGGCTGTGGTTTCGGCATTCAGCTTAGCTATGATTATTGTCTTCTATAGTGAAGAGCTTTCAAGAAAGACTATAGAGGGTGAGGAGAGTGGGTTCTGAACTGCAGATATCTATGTATGTAATCGTAATAGTTTCACTATATGTGAACATAGCTGTATGTATGTATGGTGTTATATCCAAGCCCAATTTGGTAAAGAAATTAATATCTTTTACAATACTTCAAGATTCTATCAATGCATTCCTAATACTTATAGGATATAGATTGTGGAAGCCTGGCATACTTCTACAACCACCTGTTCTCTTAGACTGGAATCCTACATCAGAAGTCTTAAAACAATTCTTAGAAAGAGCCGTAGATCCATTACCACAGGCACTAGTTCTAACAGCTATAGTGATAGGGTTAGCTGTAAACATATTTTTAGTTACAGCCATATTACACGTGTATAGACATTTTAATACAGTTGATATGGATGAAATAGGGAAGCTGAAGAGGGTGGTAGTTGTTGAGGAGACTACTTAGAGCACTTCCGATATTTCTATTCTCCTTTTTGCTGTACCTAGTGTACTCTGGTTCACTAAAACTCTATGATATAGCTACAGGAATCGTCGTATCCATAGCTATAGGAATTATAATAGCACCTATAGTTGTTGAAAATTGGAGAAAGGCTCTGGATATCTCTAGGTTGTTCTATCTAATTAAGTACATTATAATCTACTTCCTAATATATGAAGTCAAGGCACATCTAAACGTTATAAAAATAGGTTTGAGCCCGTCCATACAGATAAAGCCTGGTATTGTTAGAGTACCTATACACTCTAAAAGTGGCTATGCCTTAACACTTGTATCGCTATCTATAACAAATACCCCTGGTACAGTTGTTATTGATGTTGATGAAGAGAAAAACATTCTATATGTTAATTGGATCTATGTAACAACTACAAAAACTGAGGATATGTATAGAGAAATCGCGGAGGAGTTTGATATATATGCAAAAAAGATTTTTGACTAGGTGATCATTATGATGTTGCATGAAGTAGGTCTGATTCCAATACTCCTAGTATTAGCTGCTTTTATCAC